>Ga0136617_10003155_pt1 | contig 14716 bp, 12 predicted proteins | sample AntDrymUQ3222106_2_FD_129672 | JGI IMG/M metagenome (GOLD analysis project Ga0136617, IMG submission 129672) | Polar desert sand microbial communities from Dry Valleys, Antarctica - metaG UQ322 (21.06) | ecosystem: Environmental > Terrestrial > Soil > Desert | place: Antarctica: Dry Valley... | reverse complement strand
TCGCGCGATTTGGCGAAGCGCGCACGATCCTGTTCGCTCGCGCCGCGCGGCGGCGATGCCTTCCGGGTGCGCCGCAGCCAACGCACTTCATAATCCGCGCGCTCTCGGCAGTACGGGCAACTGAAGGAGGAGCGTTTCGACTCTTGCCGTTCATCAAAAAAATCGCTTTCGTTCATAGAAAGATTGTTGGTCGGACGCCCGACGCGCGGACGGCTTCCAAGGAGCATCAAGTCCGCCATCGAGTCATCCGCCGCCTGCCTTCGTCAGGCATTTTTCGCTGCAAGGTTTCCGGCAGTGCGAGGTTCTTCCCCGGCGTCCGCACCGCTCTTCGCACGCCGCCGGTGGCGTAGCACAATCGCTAAACCGATCAATCCGTTGACGACCATCACGGCATTGGTCGCAATAAAGACCGGGTTCCAAACCAACAAACTGTAACTCAAAAATCCCAGCGATGCAGCCATCTGGCCGATGAACAGCCACTTCGAGACGCCTTCGCTTGAACCTTCCTGCCACTGCTTATAAACCTGCTTGCCGATGGTCAGCGCGAGGATGAACGAACTGGCCCACCCGACGATCTCACTGTAATTTTTCATCTCAGTGCCATTGCTTTTGAAGCTTGGCTGCTTTTGAAACCCGGCCCACCGCGGTGTCGAGATATTCGCGGCCCAGAGTTGTCATGACAGCAGCCGCCGCACGGTTTCGAGTAAGCTCGCCGGGTCAATCGGCTTCGGCTCGTAGGCGTTTGCGCCGTGGCCGAGAGTATAAGTCGCGTTGCCGGAACCGAAGCCGGTGGTCACCAGAACCGGGGTGGCCGCAATCTCCGGCGTGTCGCGCACGCGCCGCAGCAGATGCACGCCGTCGGCGAAGGGCATGCTGATGTCGGTGATAATCAAATCGGGGCGTAAGCTGACAGCCAGGTCATACCCCTTGATGCCGTCCTCGGCGGACTTCACAGTGTAGCCTTGCCGCTTCAGCGTCATCGCCATTAACTCGCGCGCGACGTCATCGTCTTCGACGACAAGAATATTTTTCTTAGAGCTCATTGCAAAAGATAAATGCTGTGTGAATGCATCACGGGCGAAAAAGTTTTCATGGCCTCCGGCCCTGGACGTCTCCCGTGATGATGTCACCCGTTGATGATGTCACGGCGTCTGCTCTTGTTCGCACAACCCGCGCAGATAGCGGAAGCTGTAGATGCCCGTCGTGTGACCGTCGCTCCAATTGAAGTTGAGCGCGTAGCGCCCGACGATCTCAAGGTCGGCAATGGTCAATTGATCGGAAACGTTTTCGGTTTTTAAGATGCGCTGTCCGGTCCATTCGTTGACACACTGCGCGCACGGGCAGGCACGGCGCAGCGCCGGCGCGGCGTACCGGCAAATTTCGCCATCACCCCACGTGATGCGTAGACCCGCCTTGCCTTCCTGCATAATCTCGCGCGGCTCGACCGCCGGGCCGCGCCGGTTCATCATTTCACTCATCGGTATTCAGGTCGCGCCGCTGAATCTGCCAATCCACCATCAGGTTAAGAGCGTTCGCCGCCAAACGCGTCGTCATTCGACCATCAGTTGTCAGCCTCCACGCTTCCCTGATGCTCACTCACCGCCTGCTTCACCGCGTCGGCCGTCACGTCATAGTGCGAAGCAGTCCAGACCACCGCACCGTCGCGCAGCACGAGGGCCTGCGGCGATTCGTGACGGACGCCGGTGCGCTCCGCGACCTCGCGCGAAACGCCGCGGGCGCGCTGCACCACGACGAGGCCGACCTCCGCCCCGACACGTTCCATCTCGCGATAAGCGGCGGAACTGATCGGGCAGGTCGTGCTGTGCTTGAACAACACCACCGGCTCGCGGCGCGAACGCTCCATCCACTCATTGAGCGCACTCGCGTCGTCGACGGTTATGAACTGTGTCTCCATCAAATCACCCTCATCTGTTTGATCAATCAAAATTCTGTTCTTCGATATTACTCAAAAGTGACAGGTAAATGGTGACAGGTGACAGGACAAGCAGGAAAGACGTGGTGTCCATCAGCGGTTACGTTATTCACCAGCGCCGTGTAACGTGGCACCCGCACGCTGTGGAACATCGCCGCGAGAGTGCGAGATAGCGGGTTGGAATGGCGCGCTGCTTGTTCTTTCCTGTCACCTGTCACTTTTCACCTGTCACTTAATGAGGATATTAACTTACGCCTTGCCCGCTCGACAACGCACGCGGGTGACGGAGTAAGTTGATTAAGCCACGCTTTAGCGCCAGTCCCCGACCAGCACAAATGGCGACCAGAAGAAGGGCGCGCTGTATTTCTTCCCGGCGATCATCTGACGGCGCGCGTCGCGTAGCGCGGCGGTTGGCGACGTGCCCTCTTTCACCAACAGGCGGCGGTAAAAGTCTGTCATCAACTCGGCGGTCGAACGGTCCGAGACCGACCACAAACTGACGCCGACGGTCGGCGCGCCCGCGTACATAAAGGCGCGCGTCAGCCCGATGACGCCTTCGCCGCGCTTCTCTCTGCCGAGTCCGGTTTCGCACGCGGACAGCATCACGAGCGGCGACCCCAGACGCAGATTAAAAATTTCGTCGGTGCGGAGAAACCCGTCGCCACCCCCGCTGCCGCCGATTTGCGAAAGCACCAGCCCGGTGAACTGCGGACGCTCGGTGTCGAGCAGGCCATGCGTCGCGACGTGCAGGACGCGATACTTCTTCAGGTCGCGCGTCTCGATGTTCGACTCGCTGGCGTCGAGGTCGAGCCACAGTTCGGCGCGACGCCCCGCAGTGCGCGCGAACTGTGCAATCTGCTGCGCCTCGGCTCGCGTCCCCGGCAGCCGTGCGATTCTCGCCGCACCCGCCGTCGCCGTCGTCGCCGTATCGCCCGTCGCCGTCTGCGCCGCGAAGTCTTCGACCGCGCTGCTTAAGGCGAGTCCGCGCGCCGCTTGCTCGGCCACCGCGTCACCCACCTTTCCGTCACCCGCTGCCGTCTCACCTGTCGCCACAGCGCCCGACTTCGCGGCACGTGCGCGCGGGTCGCTGGCGTCGAAGATCGGGTCGGCAATCAACAGCAGGTCGCGTCCTCTGTCGGTGGCGGCGGCACTTGATTGTTGCCTGATCGCCGCGAGCACCGAGGCCGATGGCGCGTAAACCACCTCGTTCTTTTTGAGCAGGTAAGGCAGCATCGAATAATCGACGCCGGCGGCGGGCGCTTCCGTGACGAGCGTCTCGAACGGAACGTAATTGAGTGCGCCGTCGGCGACGACCAACAGGCGTCGTTCGCCGATCACCGCCCGCGCCGGCTCGACCACCGATTTGTACAACGCGTGGGCGGCGGCGGCGAAGGCCGACGGGGTGACGCCGGCAAACGATGCGGCGGCGGATGAAGCCGCGCTTGCCGCGGTCGCCGATTTCGCCGGCGGGTTATTCGTGGCGGGGCCGCTCAGTCCGATGCCGCGCGCCGAGTCCGAGGCGGTGCTCATGATTGAGCGACGCAACTGTCGCGGGATGATCTGGTCGCGCACATCGGACGTCTGCTTTTCCACCACCGAGCGTGCCGGAAGTTTGTAGAGATTCAACCCGGCGCGCGTCACCGCCCACAGGTACGATTGATCGGCGCCGAGGCTGTACTCCAACAGCGCCGTCCCGTCGTCGAGCACGCGCTGCTGAATCTCGGCAAGCGCCAGCGGCTCGGTCGTCGTGAGCGCCGCGTAGCGCGGGCTGGCCGCCCTGATCTCGTTTTCGATGCTGTCGAACTCGGTCTGCAAACGGCCCAGTTCCGACTCAAGATCACCCGGCGACTTGGCGCGCGCTTCGCCCGACGCTTCGCCGCCAAACTGGACGCCGGTCAACTGCGCGGCAATCGCTTCCTGCTGCTCCTGATTCTCCTGCTTCCGCTTCAACAACTCGGCCGGGATGCCTTCGGTGATTCCCGTCCCCGTCTCGCTGAGCAGGTCGAGCAGCGAGCGGGCACGCCCCTGCTCGACGATCCTAAGCGCTTCGACTGCGTACTCAAGCGCCTGACCTTCGAGCGGCGCGCCGGCGGCGGCGGACGACGCGAGCGCCAGTCCCGCGAGCCCGCTTGAGGCTTCGTCAAACACGTCCTTCGTCGTCGCCAAAAAAGTCGTCCGTGATTCGTCGGCGCGCAGGCTGCCCGCGCGAATCGCCTCGATGGTGCGTAGCGCCTCGCGGTACGCGGCGAGTCCGTCTTCACTCAGCTTCAACGCCCGCGCCGCATCATTCTCTTGCGCCGCCTGCGCCCACAGGCTGCGCCCGGTGCCACGCTCAGCGGGCCACATCAAATCGAGTCGCCCGTCTTCGCGCGCGCCTTTCAACGCCTCGGCGTACAGCTTGATTGCTTCGGCGAAACGCCCCTCACGGTACGCGACATCGGCGAGGCTGGTGCGCGCCGCCGTTCGATAGCGGCGTGTCTGCCCAAGCCTGCCGATGACCGGGACGTTCGCGAGCGACGCGACCAGCGCGTTGTTGAAATGCTTGCGTGCGGCGTCGAGTTCGCCGTTCAGGTAATCGACGCGACCGAGGCCGAGTTCATGAGTCGCGTAGATGATCGCCTGCCGGTACAACTCGGCGGGCTGCGTCACGATGTCAACCGCTTCGTCCGCCGTGTCCTTCGCGGCGGTGCCGGTCGAAGTGTTCGGCGTGCCGGTCGCCATCCCACGCAGCCGCGCGCCGAAACCGCGTACACGGCTGACCTTTGACTGCGCGCTGCGCACCACGTTGAGCGGATTACTCTCCGGCTTCGTCACGTTCATCCGCCCATAGGCCGCGCGCGCTTCAACAGCTTTGCCCTGTCGGTAATGCATGTTGCCGATCTTTGCCAGCATCAGGTTGGCATTGTAGGAACTGAATTGCCTGACGGCGTTCGCCCCGACGAGGTTGTTCTGCGAAGCCGCGGCTGCATCAGCGGTGAAAATTTCGTGCGCGTCTGTGAAGTGTTCGAGCGCGACCGTGTAACGACCCTGCCGCTCGTAGAGTTCGCCGAGCAGATCGTGCGCGGCAGCCTCGCCCCTCTTGTTCCCAGCCTGTTTGAAAAGCTTCAGCGCATTCTCCAACTGAATCAGCGCCTCGCTCGCGCGTCCCCGCCGGAGCAACGCCTGCCCGCGGATGAGTTCCGCCATCGCGCCATCCGCCGGTCCCGTCTGTGTCGCGGCGACAGTGACAAAAGAGTTGACGCTTGACGCCGAGGGCAACGGGGCGCACGGCATCACCGCGACGATCAACGCGCAACATAAGAGACGGACTACAGCAACTGGTGTTTGAGTGTGACCTGACACCTTTCGTTGAGAGGCGGCCTGTGGTGACCGCCGGGGCAACTTGAACCGGCGGTCACCACAGGCCGCCTCTAAACAATCGAACGCAATTGCAACTCGCTGTATGAAACGCGTTCTCGAGGGCATTGATAAAGGCATTCTTGAAATTATTCTTGAAAGCATTGTGAAACTCCGCTGTCTGCGATGAGGTGTAAATTCGATCATCAGTAACAAAGATCGAACGGGCGACTTGCGGGCGCAAATCATGATTCAGGAAGTGCCGACTTACTTATGCACAAGATCAATCCGCGTCGCGAGCAGTTTCGTGCCTGACGATATATTCATGCGAACGATTGAGGGCGGCGGCGCATCGAGCGAGAGGCCGATGCCACGCGTCACGGCTTCGCGTTCGGCGGCCGTCTCTTCTTGCCCATACTCTTTGTCCCGACTCACGCCGACCGGCGCACTCGCGTCCGCCGTGACTTGTGCCCACAACTGCGTTGCCGGTTGCCACGCGCACGACGCAGGGTTTCCGGCGCAGTGGCTGACGAGCGCCCCGGCGATGGGCACGCCCGACAGAGGTTCGCGCGCCAGCACGACGTAGAGCCGCTCGACGGCCGGGCGCGCGTCGAACTTGAACCAGTCGGTAGTGTTAGCGGGCACCTGGTAAGGCACGTGCGCGCGGACACGGTTGACGCCGCCGTTCAATCGCGCGTCTGGAAAGAGCATCTGTGGGTTGAGGTCGTTCTCGGTGTGAAAGATATAGAGAAAGCCGTCCGCGTTAGTTTCAAGCGCGATGCGTATCTGATCGCCCGCGCTGAACTCTCTGTCCGGGTCGACCCGCACCGCATCGCCGTTGGCGGCACGCATATAAAGTGTGTAACCGAGTCCGAGATTAACGGAGCCATAGGAAATCTTTTTGCCGTTTGCGACCGCTACTTTCGCCGTCTTGTCGGACGCGGTCGTGGCTGCCGGCTTCTTCGCCGTGGCCGTGTTTGTCGGCTTGCGACCGACGCTCTTGTTGGTGCTGCTCTTCGGCGCGCCTGACTTGCTGATCGCTTTGTTCCTCGCCGCTTTGTTCGTCACGGCTTCGGTCGCGCCGCCCTCGCCTGATGCTGTCGTGCCTGCCGACGCGCGGTTGTTGCCGCCCTTGCCGCTGCCCGGACGTGTGGCGAAGAACGCGCCGCGCACGCTCACGTCTTCATCCTGCGGCGCGGCGTCCTGACGCTCTCTCGCGGTTGTTTCACCGCGCCGGTCGCGCGCCGCCATCGAATGGGACACTGCAATGACTGTCGGGCGGAACGCATCACACACGCTCAAGGTGATGATAAAAGTGATGACTACAGTGATGGCTACAGTGATGACCGGGGCTAACGACTTCAGGCGCATCAATGGCTGCCTCCGTTTGGTCAGGTGGTGAAAGAGCGACCGGGCGGACGGAGTGGTTCGGGGCCGCCAAATTATCGGTGCTCAATGCGGATGTCAAATATGAACGGGTGGCCGGGCGGGTTGGTATCGCCGGGCACACGGACGATTGTCAGTGGCTGTTCGCTGTTCGCATTCTGGACGGAAAGTTCGACCTTATTTGCTTCGTGGCGGCGGCGGAATTCCGTCAACTCCTGTTGTTCGGCGGCGGTCAATACATGCTCGACTTCACCCGTCAGAACCGACGGCCACGCGAGCGGTTGCGGCGAAAAAATGACGGTAAAAATCTCTGCGCCGAGTTGATCGTCCAACTCGATCACGTCGTCGCCGCCAGGGAAATCAAAATCCACGCCGCCGACGAGTTGATTCGATTCGGTCTTCGCGGGGCGTGAGGTCAACAACGTGACGGGCGCGTTGCCCTCGGTCGTCATGATGATGTACAGATGCCCGCTCTGGCGCGGCTGAAAGTGGAACTTGAACTGCTGCCCGGAGCGCATCGGCACCGGGTCGCCAGCCACCTTTTTTCCGTCGTCCTTCTTATCGACGAAAGTCGTCATCCACCAACGCAACGCCTCGACGTTGGCTGTGGATACGGTCACAGACGGCGCGGGTTCGGCGGGCGTGTTCGCGCCCTTAAGCGGCTCATCCTTCCTGACTGTTGGAGCCGTCGCACGACCAACTTTCGGGGTCGTGTTGTGGCGACTCCACCAGAGCAGCCCGGCGGCGCCGACGCCGGTCAGCAACAGCCCCCCGACGATCAACGCCCCAATTACGAACGGCCACACACGCCTGCGCGTCGGCGGCGAGACTGTCATGTTGCCGGTGCCGCCACGGTTGCTGTGGCTACTGCTGGAATGAACGACGGGCGCGGGGGCGGCGGCGGTGACGATTGATGGCCCCGCCGAAGAAGCGGACGCGCCGAAATCCGACGACGAATCGCCGACCGTCAACCGTTGCTCGACGGGCATCCCGGCCGTCTCGCGGACGCTCGGCGAAATCAGCGTCGGTGCCGCGCTCGACACGTCCCCGGTCGCTCGCGCCTCGATGTGGTTAACTGTAGGTGACGACGCCGCGTGGTCGAGTGCCGCGCGCAGTTCGCTGACGAACTCTCCGGCGGTCGCCTGGCGGTCGTTGCGGTCTTTCGCCATCGCCCGCGTAATCGCGCGACTGAAAGCCTCCGGCACGTGCGGCGCCAACTGTTGCAGCGCCGGCGCGTCGCCCGTTACGTGCATCCGCCGCATTTCGGGAATCGTCGCGGCGTTGTACGGCCGCTGGCCGGTCACTAACTCATACGCGATGAGGCCCAGGCTGTAGATGTCCGTCCGCCCGTCGACCTCCGCGCCGCCATCGCGCGGGGCCTCGCCCCATTGCTCCGGCGACATGTAGTACGGCGTGCCGAGCACTTGGCCTGCAGTCGTTAGTGAAGTTAATTCACCCGCGTGCGCGTCGCCCATCCCGACCATCTTGGCGATGCCGAGGTCGAGTAGCTTCACGCCCGGATGCACCTCACCCGGCTTGCCGATCATGATATTCTCCGGCTTCAAATCGCGGTGGACAACGCCCGTCGCGTGCGCCGCGTCGAGCACGTCCGCTACCGTCGCGAGCACCGTCAGCGCCTCCGCCGGCGAAAAGCGCCCACGCTCCTTCAGTTCTTTGTCGAGCGTGCGCCCCTCGACATACTCCATCACCATGTAGATGAGGCCGTCGTCCGCAGTGCGCAGATCGTAAACCGTCACCGCGTTCGGGTGGCGGAACCGGCGCGCGGCCTGCCCCTCGCGTTGAAAGCGCCTCAGCCATTCCGCGTTCTGGCGCATCTCGGAGCGCAACGTCTTGATGACCACGCGGTCGCCGAGCAGGATGTGACGTGCGCGATATACGTCACCCATCCCGCCTCGCGCGATGAACTGTTCGATCTGGTACTGTCCGTCGAGCACCTTTCCGACCATCTCGGCGTGAGAGTCTTGTAATACCTGGCCGTCGCGCGGGCAGAAGCTGACGTTATTCTCGAAAGTGTTTTGGCATTGGGGGCAGACTTTCATAAGGCAGCGGTGAGTCTAACATGCCCCCGCGCGGTGTGAGTAGATGTCATCAAAGCCGCACGGAATCTTGAGGTCGAGTATGGCGGCATTGAGGGATAACACAGAGGGCACAGAGATGAAGACACAGAGATCACAGAGAAGAATAGGGCAACATACACGTCAAGCTTTTCAGCATGAGGGCTAAGCCAAAGCGACATCGCAACCGACTTTAACTGTTTCCTTTATGTTTTTGCCTTCCTGCTCTGTGCTCTCTGTGTGACCTCTGTGTCTCTGTGTTAAATCTGATTAGCTCCTCCAACAACACGAATCGAACTCGCCGGTTCAGGCGACGATCATCGTCCCCGTTCCTTCGTCGGTGAAGACTTCCGACAGCAGCGCGTTACGCAAGCTGCCTTTGATGATGTGCGCACTGCGAACGCCGCGCCGCAGCAAGTCGGCGATGTTCTGAAGCTTCGGGATCATCCCCCCAGTCGCCACGCCGTCATGCACCAGCGCCAACACCTCGTCCGCCGTCAGACGCGACAGCTTCGTCGCCTGCTCGCCCGGACGTAGATAGATGCCGTCCACGTCGCTTAGTATGATCAGCTTTTCAGCCTGGAGCCGCACCGCGATTTCGGCGGCGATGGTATCGGCGTTGATGTTGAAAACCATCCCGTCGTCGTCCGCGCCAAGCGACGAGATGACCGGTAGATAATCATGATCGATCAGCACTCTCAGCAGACGGTCGTTGATCTCGACCACATCACCGACGTGCCCGAAGTCGACCTGTGAACTGACACCGGTCTCGCGGTTGAAAACCTCTCCCGGCGGGCGGCGCTGCGCGTGGACGATGTTGCCGTCGATGCCGGAGAGACCGACCGCCTCGGCCCCGCGCTGCCTGAGCGCCGCCAGGATGTCGGTGTTGATCTTGCCCGCGAAGATCATCTTCGCCATATCGAGCGTCGCATCGTCGGTTACGCGCCGTCCGTTGATGATCGTCTGCTCGACGCCCATCAGCGCCGCGAGGTCGCTCAACTGCTTGCCGCCGCCATGTACCACGCAGAGACGGATGCCGACCTGATGCAGCAACGCCAACTCCTCCACGATTGCGACGAGATTTTCGTGATCCTCCGTCACCTTGCCCGACAGTTTGACGACGAAGGTCTTTCCCTTGAAGCGCTGGATGTATGGCAGCGCCTCGCGTAACAGTTCAAGCCGCGGCTGACTCATAACACCTCCGGTGGAAGGGATGAAGGATGAAGGATGAGAGATGAATAAGAGCCAACTGCTTTCTTTTCATCCCTCATCCTTCATCCTTCATCCTTTAAGAGTCCTTCATCCTTCAGTAGTCTTGCCATGATGGCTTTCTGCGCATGAAGTCGGTTCTCAGCCTCGTCGATCACGACGGATGCGCCTGAATCTATCACATGGTCGGTGACGATGACGTTGCGGCGCACCGGCAGGCAGTGCATGAAGACGGAATCATCGGTCGTTCGTGCCATCTTCGCCTCGTCCACGATCCATTCCTGACGAAACGGCGCACGAGTTTCGATGTCGTCCTCCGGCGCGCCATAGAAATGACGACTGCCCCAACTCTTCGCGTAGACAACTTCCGCCCCGTCGAACGCTTCGTCAACGTCGTTCGTGACGCGCACAACCGAGCCGGCGTCGAAGGCGCGCGTGTTGATCTCGTGCATCAGCGCGTCGTCCAACTCGTAGCCCGGCGGGTGCGCGATGGTGAGTTCGTGACCCATCTGCGCAGCGGCGAGCGCGAAGCTGTTCGGCACTGCCATCGGCAGAGGCTTCGGATGCCACGCCCACACGAGCGACACGCGCTTTTTCCCGTCGCCGAACTTTTCGCGGATCGTCATCATGTCGGCGAGCGACTGACACGGGTGGTGCATCGCAGATTCCAGGTTGATAAGCGGCACGTCCGCATATTCAGCAAACGCGCTGAGCACTGGGTCGCGCCGCTCCTCTTCCCAACTTTTTAGCGCCGCGAACGTCCGCACGCCGATGGCGGCGCAGTATCTTCCGAGCACACGCACGAACTCCGCGACGTGCTCCGTCTTGTCACCGTCCATCACGACTCCGGCGCGGTGCTCCAGCGTCCAACTCGTCCCGCCCGGTTCTAAGACGACGGCGTTCCCGCCGAGTTCGTAGATGCCGACCTGCATCGAGGCGCGCGTGCGCAAAGATGGATTGAAGAAGACGAGCGCGATTGATTTCCCGGCCAGCGGCTTCGACGCATCCTCGCCGCTCTTGAAGCGCAGCGCGGATGCAATCAAACCTTCAAGCTCGTCGCGCGTCCAGTCGGCAGTGGTCAGAAAATTTGTTAGCATGGTTGCAATAATTTTACCGCGGAGAACGCCTGTAGTGGGTTGCGATTGCGCGTCGCTGGGAGCGCAGGCATCTTGCCTGCCAGCGTGCCTCAGCACGCTACCGGTGTTCGCGCCTCACGGCGCTCATGGCAGGCAAGATGCCTGCGCTACCGGCAATCCGTCACGCCCAATGTCAAACGGCTATAGAGGACGCGTAGAAGAAAGGAGTAATTTAACCTGAAGTGGCCTCCGCGTTCTCTACGGTTCAAATCACCTGTCTTAAGGAATTGACGAACAGGTCGCCTTCTTCCATCTTCAAACACATCGGCGGCAATAAGCGCAGCACCCGCGCATCGCTCGACGTGCCGGTGATGATGTGGTGCTCAAGCAGTTTCTTCTGCACACTCGCCGCAATCGGTTCCGCGAACTCGATGCCGAGTAGAAAGCCGCGACCGCGCACGCCGACGACTCCTGAAACATCGGCGAGTTGCTCGCGCAAATGCCGCTCGACCGCGCGCACGTTCTTGAGCATCCCGTCGGACTCAATCGCTTCGAGCGTCGCGGTGACCGCCGCCATCGCCAGCATCCCGCCGCCGAATGTCGTGCCGAGATCGTTCTCTTTAATGCATTCGGCGACGCACGAATTGACGAGGCACGCGCCGACGGGGACGCCGCTCCCCAGCGCTTTCGCGAGCGTGATGATGTCGGGCACCACGCCGTCGCCGGCCTCACTCCCCGCAAAGAACCAATCACCGGTGCGACCGACGCCCGTCTGCACTTCGTCGTAAATCAAAACGATCCCGCGCCGGTTGCACAATTCGCGCAGGGCACGATAAAACTCCGGCGTGGCCACGCGCACGCCCGCCATTGATTGAATGGGTTCGAGCATCACGGCGGCGATTGTTTCGTCGGCGAGCGCCGCGACCGATTCGATGTCGCCGAACTCGGCGAACAAGTGTCCAGGCACGTTCGGGCGTCCGATCTCGCGATACTTCCCCAGCGCAGTCGCGCTGATTGCGTCGGCGGTCCGCCCGTGAAAGCCGCCGCTGAAGGTGATGATCTTTTCGCGCCGCGTCCGCATCCGCGCCATCCGCATCGCATTCTCGTTCGCCTCTGTCCCGGAGTTGCAGAAGAACGCCTTCGTCAACGCTTCCGGCGCGACGGCGATTAACTTCTCCGCCGCCCGCGCCCGCGCTTCCGAATAGACGAGGTTCGAATAAAACAGCAGACGCTCGGCTTGCGCCTTAATCGCCGCGACGACGTGCGGGTGACAGTGCCCCGTCGCCGCCACCGCGTGCCCGCCGTAAAGATCAAGGTAACGCGCGCCCTCGCTCGTCTCGACCCACGCACCCTGCCCGCGCTCCGCCGCGAACCGGAATTTCTTGTACGTCGCAAGTTGAAAGCGGTCTTCGCGCTCGGCTGTTTCAGCGAACATAGTTGTTGTCTGTATTGTCATTTTAATTCCCCCATCTGATTCAACCGCAGAGAACGCCGCAGGACGCGCGCGAGGTCGGAGGCACGAACCCAAAAGGGGCACGTCGCTTGTCCCGGCTTATTGGCGACTTTGCACATCCAACTTGACGGCTTGCAGCATCGCCGTTGAACCATGTTCGCGCCCTATCTTGATGAGTTCGGTGAGCCGCTCCGCAGTCAGGTGTGAGAAGCTGCGGCTGTGCGTTGATAATTGATATTCCTGATCGCTACTTAGAACGAAGAACCGCATCTGCGCTCCATCATAACGCCAAACTTCCGGTGCTCCCGCTACGGCATAGAGTTTCATCTTGTCGAGCGATGGGCTGGTAATGTCCACCTCCAGCACGACATCCGGCGGCGGGTGAACCTGCAAATCTATTTCCGCGACACCGCGCACCTTCGATTCATTCGCCACATAAAAACAACTGTCCGGTTCACCGCCTTTTTCCTGCAAGTCAACGCGCAACGTCATCGCGCCGCAGTTGTCAAGGTTCATCCCCAATTCAAACGTCATGAGCGTCAAGATCATATCAATGAGGCGCGTGATCTGTTCGTGCAATCGCTTTGGACTCATCATCTCCAAGATGCCGTCTATGTATGTGAGCCTGATCCCGCCCGGACGATCATCGCCAAGATCATCTAACAAACTGAGATAAGCGTTCCACGATACGCCGTAGTACAAATGCTTCTCGGCAATCGTGGCGCTCGTCGCAAGACGGTCTAAGATATTTGTTTCAGCAAGCATACTTTTGATTATTGACCTCAAAGAGTACCGCGTCAATGACCAGGATAATCACCATTCAGTCTTTTGACTTTCGACTCCAGACTTCAGACTCCAGACTCTTCTTACGGATTCGTCCCTGCGAACATCAGTCCCGTCTTTTCGTCGATGCCGCACATCACGTTCATGTTTTGCACGGCCTGCCCCGCCGCGCCCTTCACCAAATTGTCGAGCGCCGAGAAGACGACGAGTTGCCGCCCGCGCGTCGCGAAACCGATGTCGCAAAAATTAGTCGCCTTCACCCAGTTGATGTCGGGCGATCCCTTCACTAACCGCACGAAGAACGAGTCGCGGTAAAAATCGGCGAAGATTTTGTGCACATCTTCGGTCGTCATCTCGCTCTTCGTCTCGACATAGATGGAAGCGAAGATGCCGCGCGCGACGGGGAGCGAGTGGGTCATAAAAACGAGTTCGTTCGTCCAGTCGCCGATGGTGCGCAACGCTTGTTCGATCTCCGGCACGTGCTGGTGCGTGAACGGCTTGTAGGCGTAGAAGGAAGTCATGCGCTGCGGATGGTGCGTGTTCGACGCCGCCTTCGCGCCGGAGCCGGATGATCCGGTCTTCGCATCAACCACGACGCGCCCGCTCAGTATCTTGTTGCTGACGAGCGGCGCGAGTCCCAGAAACGTCGCGGTCGCGAAGCAGCCAGGGTTAGCGATCAAACGCGCCTGCGCAATCGCCTCGCGGTTCGTTTCAGTCAGGCCGTAGACAAACTCGCGCTGCAATTTCATCGCGGTGTGCTCGCGCCCATAGTGCTGCAGGAATTCGTCGGCGCTCTGCAAACGAAAGTCGCCCGACAGATCAATCACCTTCGCGCGCTGCGGTAGACGCGGCACAATCTCCAACGCCTGACCGTGCGGTAGTGCGAGGAAGATGCAATCGAGGTCGCCCAGTGTCGCGAGGTCGTCCGGCGCTTTCGCGAAGACGAGATCGGTTAGGCCGTGCAGATTGCGATGCACCTCGCCGACGGATTTGCCCGCGTGCTCGTTCGCGGTGACGAGCGTGACCTCGGCGTGCGGATGGAACAGCAGGATGCGCAAAAGCTCCGCGCCACCGTAGCCCGACCCGCCGAAGATGCCAACACGCAGTTTTGAGTTTTCGGTTTTCAGTTTTGACCCCATCTATGGTGATGCCTCCGCTCTGGCATTTCGGCTACATGTTTTCAGAGCTCGCAGTCGGTGCTTTACTGGAAACTGGAAACTCGAAACTCGAAACTTTTGTCTTAATCAAATCGAATAGACGCGCGCCGTCACGCTTGACGTTTCCGGCGGGCACGCCGAAATGCTCTTCGATGTAGTCCTCGCCCATTTGTGAATCCGTCACCGAGCCGGCGATTAAATCAACCTCGATGCCGCGTCGCCGGAACAGTTCGATGCCGCCCCACACGCTGACGTAATCCGAAGCGCAGAAGACGAGCGCCGCCGTCGCCGCGCGCAACTCCGCGTCG
>Ga0136617_10003154_pt1 | contig 14718 bp, 13 predicted proteins | sample AntDrymUQ3222106_2_FD_129672 | JGI IMG/M metagenome (GOLD analysis project Ga0136617, IMG submission 129672) | Polar desert sand microbial communities from Dry Valleys, Antarctica - metaG UQ322 (21.06) | ecosystem: Environmental > Terrestrial > Soil > Desert | place: Antarctica: Dry Valley... | reverse complement strand
ACCGGCTAATCTCCGCACGTCCCTTCGGGACACAAATCAGAAAGCGACTTCTTGAAACCTATAGCCGCAACAACTGGTCGCGGAGTACACGCGATTGGAGACGGCTGACGGGCAGCTGCTGGTTGTTGGAGAGAGTCACGAGGTAGGTGCCGCCGGGCATCGGGCTGATGCGGGAGATCATTTCGAGGTTGGCGAGCGTGCCGCGCGCAAGGCGCACAAATAGCGCAGGGTCGAGACGCGCTTCGAGTTCCTTCAGACGATAGTTGATTGTGTGACGCTCGCCCCGCGCGTTCGTCAAATGAAGTAACTCGCCGTCGGCGACGATTGAAGCGATGTCTCTGACCGGCAGAATTAAAATCTCGTCGCGCTGCCTGACCGGGATGCGTTCGAGATACGCCGGGCGGGTGGCCGACTCGTAATCACTCGCCGCCGCCCGCAAGCTCGCCGCGTGCATTTCGTCGCGCGCTGCGTCGGCGTGTTCGATTCGCTCCTGCACGCGGTTGAGCGTCTCGCGCAGACGCGCCCCGTCCACCGGCTTCAGAAGATAGTCCACCGCGTTCAACTCGAAGGCGCGCACCGCGTATTCGTCGTAAGCGGTGACGAACGCGACGAGCGGCATCGTGTTTCGTTTGAGTAAGCGAACCACGCCGAGACCGTCAATTTCGGGCATCTGTAAATCGAGCAGCGCGAGGTCGGGACGCTCGCGCTCGATTATTTCAATCGCCTCGGTGCCGGTCTCCCCTTCGCCGACAATCTCTACGTCTTCAAAAGCGCGCAGCGCGGCAGCGAGAAACGAGCGCGCCGGACGCTCGTCGTCCGCAATCACCACACGAATCTTCGCGCTCATGCCCCCCGCCCTTCTCTCATCTCTTCCGTCGCCCCGATTCTTTCCGCTGATGGCCGCGCAACGGATGACATCACCAGCGGCATTCTAATCTCAACGCACATCCCTGCGCCCGGTGCGGCGGTGATGTCTAAAGAACCGGCTTCCCCACAGTAACAGCGTAAGCGTTCCTCGATGCTGCTGAGGCCGAAGCCGCGACGACGTCCGCGCGACAGTTCATTTTCACTCGCGCCCGCGCCCGTGTCCCGCACCGCGACACACAGGACTTCACCCGGCGCGGCGAGCGCCCCGGCTCCGGCGCGTACCGTCTCGATGCCCGCCGAGATTGTGACCTTACCGCCGAATCGCAAAGGTGCGATGCCGTGTTTGATGGCGTTCTCGACGAGCGGCTGGATTAACAGCGAAGGGATGCGCACGTTGAGCAACTCCGGCGACACGTCAACGCGCACGCGCAGGCGCTCCTCGAAACGCGCGCGCTCGATGTCGAGATACGAGGCGATCAGTTTCAATTCCTCGCCGAGCGTCACGAACTCATCCGTCGAGCGCAGCACGCGCCGCAGCAAGTCGGTCAGTTTCAGAAGCGTGTCGAGCGCGCGGTCGGGCGCGGCTTTGATGAGATAGCCAATCGTGGTCAGCGCGTTAAAGAGAAAATGCGGATTGACCTGCGCGCGCAACGCACGCAGTTGCGCCTCGGTCGCCAGCTTGCTGATTTCCTGTTCGCGCGAGACTTGCTCGCAACGCTCGTGCGCGACCCGGATGGCGTCAATGCGCCGCGCCGCCATCAGCGCCGCCGATTCCAGCATCTCGATGTCGTCGGACAGAAGGCGACGCCCGCCGGCCAACTCGCCGACGATGAGCGTGAAATACGGCGGCTCGGTCGTCGGCACGCAAATCGCCGCCGGCACCTCGGGCGGGCGCGGTGGCTGAAGCGTCACCGCATCTTTGGCGGATGACGGATCGCAGATTCGCGCGGCTAGCACAGCGTCAAGTCTTAACGGCAAATCACCGTCCGCGTCCGCCCCCGCAAGACTTTTCTCCCATCGAACCTCGCGCGCCGTCAGTGCCGGCTCCAGCGCACGACAGACTTCATCAAGCACGTTGTCGGTTAATTCCTTTGCCCCAATGCGACGCGCCAGTTCAGCCAGCATCTCGCGGTAGTTGGCGCGTCTGAGCACAATCGTGTCAACGAACCACACCGCCGCGCGATTCAGTGCTGGGTAGAGCAGCGCCGTCATCACCCACAGACCCAGCAGGACGCCGACGGCGCGCGGGTCGGTCTGCCCCGCCGCGTCGCGCATCTCCAACAGCGGCGAAGCCGCCGCGACGTACAGGCCGAACGCGAGCGCGACGACCGAGAGCAGCGAGAGCGCCCGCTTGAGGAAAATGTCAGCGAAAGCGAAACGGTAATCTTGATAAAGAATCGCGAGCGCAAGCGGCAAGCTGGCGTGATGGCCGAGCAGTTCAATCGGCCAGCTTTCAGGGCCGCCGTAATGATGCTGGCTGAGGTGCAGCGCCGAAACAGCGAAGACCGCGAGCGCGCTCGCCCACACGGCGCGCTTCCAGCCGGGCTGCCGGCGCGTCGAAAGAAAGAGCGCGAGGATTAAAACGACATAACCAATTGTCAGGATTCTGAGCGCCCCGTTCGACAACCCCGCGCGCGTCAGTAGCGCGGCGTAAAAGTGCATCGCGGCAGCCACCGCGCTGAGACCGTAAGCAGAAATAGTAATCCAACGCGCGCCGCTCGTTTCGATTTTCGTCCCCCCGCTTTGCAAAGCCGAATGCACGACTACCGCCGGAAGAAAACCGAGCGCGGCGAAGGACAGGGCGACGAGCAGCGGGTGCGGCTCCGCGACGCCGAAATCTTTCACGCCGTAACTCGCCAGCGCCCCGACGTTCCACACCAAGCCGAGCGCCGCCGTCGCCAGCAGCAAAGCGTTCGCCGACAAACGCGGCAACGCGCCGTTGTCTGCGTCCGCCTCGGTGAACCGCGCGCCGCGCGCCGGGCGGCGCAGCACCGTGAACAACAGCATCGCGTAGAGCGCGACGCCCGTCGTGAAGCCGAGCAGATTGATCAGGGCGGCGGTGTTGATCGGAGTCATGCGGATGAATCAGTTACTAATGGAGGCTGATCGCCTTCAGACGCTTTCCTCGTGCGGGCACGGGAGCCTCACACTCCCAGCATCAATCAGCGATCATAGGCAAACGACTATAATGTAACGGCTGCGACCACCCGCTGGCAATCCTGAGCCGCCGAACGGCTGCAGGAGATGTGACGGACGGTTGACTCTCTCCCGGCAGGAAGAACCGGCTTGCAAATGAACCGCGTGGCGAACACAATGGCGCGTCAACAACTTCACTTGCGGAAGCGGCGAAATGGTTATTGTTGAATCCGGGGGCGTGATGTCGGCACAACCTAAATCACATCTGTACTTCACACTGGAGGAATACTTCGGTTTGGAGCGAACCTCGGAGCGCCGCTTCGAGTACCGCAACGGCGAGATCGTCTTGATGTCCGGCGGCAGCCGCCAGCATGGGGAGATTTCCCGCAACGTCATCCGGCATCTTGCCAACCGGCTGTCCACGAGCGGCTGCCAAGTATATGGCAGTGACATCGCGGTGATCGTACCCGCCGCGCCGCCCTATCGTTACCCGGATACGAGCGTAGTCTGTGGAGAAGCCCTGTTCCGCGACATCAACGGTCTCGACGCACTCATCAACCTGACCTTGCTAATCGAAGTACTCTCGCCGACGAGCGAAGCCTACGACCGTGGCACCAAGTTTGAATGGTACAAATCAGTTTTGACCTTCGCCGAATATCTGTTGATCGCGCATGATCGCCCGCACATCACACAGCGCACCAAGCAGCCGGACGGCAATTGGCTTGAACGCGCCGTTAACGACCCGGAAGCCGCACTGCGGTTAGGTTCAATCGCGTGCGAACTACCGCTCCGCGAAATCTACGAAGGCGTCGAGTTCTGAGGCGCGGCGTGCGCGAAGCACAAGAAGTAAACGAACAATCGAGGTCAAACATAGAAGGAGAAATCAGAAGTCATGTCCAGTAACAAGAAATCAAAAGCTGTGTCCGGCAACACCGGGGCCGAAGTTAAAGCGATGCCGATCAATATCGGCATTAAAGAGAACGACCGGCGCGAGATTGCCGAAGGCCTTTCACGCCTGCTCGCCGACAATTTCACTCTCTACCTGAAGACGCACAACTTTCACTGGAACGTCACCGGGCCGATGTTCCAAACGCTGCATGTGATGTTCGAGCAGCAGTACAACGAATTGTGGACGGCCAACGACCTGATCGCCGAACGCATCCGCGCGCTCGGCGTGTTCGCGCCGGGAACCTTTCAGGACTTCGCGCGGCTCAGCTCGGTCAAGGAGCAGGAGCAAGTGCCGGCGGCGCAGGAAATGATTCGCAGGCTGGTCGAGGGTCACGAGGCGACGGCGCGCACCGCCCGCTCGGTGATCGAGGTGGCCGAGAACGCCAACGACGCGCCGACCGCCGATTTGCTCACCGAACGCCTCCAAATTCATGAGAAAACCGCGTGGATGCTCAGGAGTCTGCTCGCCGAAGAAACGCCTTCTTCCGCCGCCGCGCAAAGCGCGTAAAACTTATGTTAGTGCCGGCAGTTGATCGGGGATGTGCGCTCTCCCCGGTCACTGCCCGGCCCGGATTGTTTCGGGAAAACCTAACTTAGCAAGTAATTCATTCCAGCGCGCGACTGGCAGGCTCCCGCCTGATGCTTGATCGTGGCCGTGACCGTAGCTCCCGCCCTCGCCTTCGAGTTCAATCGAACGCAAGAATTCGAGCACACTCGTTCCTTCCGACGAGCGCGCGCTGAAGTTGACGCGCCCCGGCAGGTAGCCTTCGTTCGCCGCGATGACGATGTAAGCTGGCAGGCGCGTGCGCCAGATTTGCGCGATCAGAGGATGAATCTGGCACAGCGTATTGACGCGCAGAAGCGCGACGCGATTACTGAAAACGGGCGCGGCTTTCTTCCCTTCATCGAGCGCCGCCTTCACTTCCTCGCGCGCCGCGCGCAACGCCCGCACGTCCTCCGAATTAGACTCAACAATGGCACGCGGATTGTCGTGCGCGAGCAGGGCGCGCGCCGCCGCTTCCGGGTCGTAGTGCGAAGCGCGCCGCGCGGCGTTGACGAGCGTCGTCGCTTCCTTCAGCCATTTCGCGGTGTAACGCTTCTTCGCCCGCGCGACCAAATCGAACGGCGCGCGCTCGCCCAAATCGGAAATCGTTCCGACGCACGCGACCCATTCGAGGTCGTCAACCTCCGCGATTTCGCGGCACACTTCGTAAACGAGCAAACTCGTGTTCGGCACCGCCGGTCGCCATCCGTAACCGCTAATCAACACGCCGTCAGGCGGCACGCCTTCAGGGCGATGATGGTCAATGAAGCACGTCGGGACTCGCTCAATGATGGGTTCGTCGCTCGATCCCATGTCGAGCACGAACAGCAATTCCGGCGCGCACGCGCGGACGCGCGCGCGGTTAGGTTCCGTCCAAGCGTTACGCTCGCGGTCGGGCGCGACGCGCACGGCGTTTCCGTAGCCCGCCCGTTCGAGCGAGCGCTGCAAAACCACACCGGCGGCCACGCCGTCGGCGTCCGAGTCGTGCAGCACGACGACGCGGCGCGCGGCGGAAGTCTCGTTGCTGTTCTCGTCGAGGAAGGCGCGAAAGGTGGCGCGGGCCCGGTTGAATTCCACTTCATAATCCGGCGATGAAACTTCCGTCGCTCTCAACTTTTTCTCAGCCTTCATTTTCAATTACTCCCTCACGTTCGCCTTCGGCCACGAGTTTTCCAACGGTCTCAAGCGTGTCTATCTCGGCCACCGTTTTGTCGTCGCGGAGGCGCAGGATGCGCGGGAAGCGCAGGGCGTAGCCGCTCTTGTGTCGCTTTGAAATCTGCACGCGGTCGAAGGTGACTTCGAGAATGATCTTCGGCTCGACGACGCACACGCGCCCGTGCGCAAATTCCTGAACAGTGTGCGCGCGGAACCACTCGGTCAGTTCGGCCAACTCCACATCCGTCAATCCCGAATAAGCCTTGCCTACGTTCAGTAGTTCGCCGTTCTCTTCGGAGCGGCGCACCGCGAAGGTGTAATCCGAAAGCAGGTGCCGACGCTTTCCGTGTCCGACCTCGACCGAGGTGACGACGACATCGAGCGTCGCCAGCGTGCGCTTAATCTTCAGCCACTCGCGCCCGCGCTTGCCCGGCTTGTAAGACGAGCGCGGGTCTTTAATCATCAGGCCTTCGTTCCCGCGCGCCCGCGCCCGGTCGAACTCGTCGTCGAGATGCGCTACGTCACTCAGCACCTTTGCGCTCGACAAACGCACGATTGATGATGATTTATTAACAACAAGTCCTTCGAGCGCCGAGCGCCGCTCACTCAATGGCGCGTCAATCAGCACGCGGCCTGCGGCGTAAAGAATGTCGTAGGCGACGAAGACGACCGGCGTCGCGGCGAGCAATTCGTCGCTGACAGTCTTGCGGCCTAAGCGTTTCTGTAATTCGGCGAAAGGCAGAATTACGCTCCCGCGCGCTGGGACGATCTCGCCGTCGAGAATCGCGGCGGCGGCTAAGTTGCTGAGCCAGGGAACGAGTTCCGGGAAGCGGTGCGTGATGTCATCAAGCGTGCGCGAAAAGAGCGCGACGCGACCCGCTTCGACGTGCGCCTGCGCGCGGATGCCATCGAACTTGTCTTCGACGTAAAACTCTTCGGGCATCGTGCGCGCCACATCCGTCAAATCGGCGGCGGCGGTCGCAAGCATAAACTTGAGCGGGTGAAACAGCCGCATCCCGACGCCTTCAAGAAGACCGCGACGCGCACGCACCGCCGTCTCGCCGATGTCGCCAATCAGCATGTTGACCTGCGCGACGCTCGGCAAAGGCACATCAAACGCGCGCGCGACGGCGTCTTCAACTAAACCTTCTTTGAGGCCGATGCGTAAATCGCCGACGAGAATCTTGACGAGATACTTCGCTTCGAGCGCGGTCAAGCGACGGAGCGCCTCGACGAGCAAAGCTCTTTTGTTCTTCGTGCCGCGCGTCGCGCTCAGGATTTCGATGAGTTGCTCCGTCGCGGCGAAAGTTAGTGATGCCGCGTCGCTCGCCCGCTTCGACTCGACAAGCGCCTCGTAAGCGACCTCGCCTGCGTCGCCGAGCCGCACGTAGCGCGGACGCAAATCTTCGACGCTGAAGCCGGTCACTTCACTGATCGCGTCGCGCACGACGCCCGTCCCGACATTCGTCGTGCGCGCGTCGCTCATCGCAAACGTGTAGCCGGCGAAATACCGCGCCGCCCGCGCGAGATCGGCGTCGTCAAGCTCACGAAAGAACGCGCCGAGCAGCGCGGCTTTCTCCAACTTCTTTGTCGTCGCCGCGACCCGTTCGGCGGTTTGCGCGAAACGCTCCAGCGTGCCGGTTTTAATTTCCGCAACCGGCGGATGCGATGGCTCAAGAGATTTCGATTGATTCATGTTCATCAGATTCTACCGCGAAGTCTGCGACTAAATGCAGAACACATCAGGAAACGGATCGCGTTCGGGAAGCAGGTCAGAACCGGGAGCAGTAGCGACCAGATTCGCGGCGGCGTAAAAACCCGGTCACGACCGCTCCCGGTTCTGACAAATCCACTTTCTCGGTGTGCGCGGCATACAGCGACATCCAAGAATCGCAAATCGGCAATCGCAAATCCCCATAAGCTTCGCTGAACACGTTCGCGTGGGCGCGTCGCAACTGTTAAGAATTAGTCACATGTCCCGTTTACAACATCGTCTGTGCCGCCCGCGTTTACGCTTTCGCTAACGACGCGCTACAATACACGCGCTTCCAAACATCTCTAATGTGCGAGGGATAATTAACGTGCAGGATAAGCCGCAGAATTTTCCGACGACGCAAGCGAACGGTTCGCCGCTGAAACCGCTAACCGAAGCGATACTCGAACGCCGCGCGACGAACCAGTTCACGTCCGAAGAGGTGCCGGAAGAATACCTTAACGCGATTCTTCGATTCGGGGCGCAGGCACCGTCCGGTTACAACTTTCAGCCGTGGCGCTTCGTCGTGGTGCGCGACGAGGCGAACCGCAAGCGGCTTCAGGGGGTCGCCTTCAACCAGTCGAAGGTCGGGGAGGCGCCGGTCGTCATCATCGCCGTCGGGATGAAAGAAGAATGGAAGCGTACCGCCGACGAAGTTTTCCGGGAGGGCGCGGCACGCGGCGCGGGTAAGAAAGAGAACGTCGAGTCGGCCAAGCAGGGGGCGGTCGGCTTCGTGTCGAGCATGGATGCCGCGATGTGGGTCAACCGCCACACGATGATCGCGCTGACGACGATGATGCTCGTCGCGGAAGCTTACGGGTTTGACACCGCGCCGATGGAGGGATTCGACGCCGCCAGCGTCAAGCGCGAGTTCGGCATCCCCGACGAAGGCGAAGTCGTCGCGCTGCTCGCCGTCGGTCGCATGCAGCCGCCCGACAAACCCTACACCGGGCGCTTACCGCTCGGCCGCATCGCGTTCGGCGAGCGCTTCGGCGAAGCGTGGAAAGAGTAGTTCAAGGTTCAAAGTTCAAAGTAAGAAGGCGAGTCTTCTGGCTCCGTCTTTAAACTTTGAACCTTGAACTTTGAACTAACGGAGATCAAGTAATGCAGGAGCAAACTGAGTTGCGAGTGTCGGGCGTCATTGATCACATCGCGGTCAAGTCTGAGGATTTGCGGCGCGACGTGGAAGAGTACCAGCGAATCGGGTTTCGTCTGGAAACGCTTTATGACGATTGGGCGATGCTGCGTGATGCGCGTGGCTTTGGCATCGCGCTACTCGCGCCCGGATCGCACCACCCGCCGCACATGGGTCTGCGCGTTGAGACGCGCGAAGAGTTGGAAGCGGCGGCGCGGAGAGAAGACCGTCCGCTCAAGGAACACCGCGACCGCACCGTTTCGTTCTACACCAAAGGCGTCGGCGGGCAGGCGCTCGAAGTGATTTACTATCCGCCTGAATACACAACGGCGGTGATGGGTGATAAGTGATAGATGATGAGACAAAACTTCTTTTCCTATCACCCATCACTTATCACCCATCACCGCTTTGAGGAATGCAAACGTGCCTTTATTAGTTTTTGAATTTTTGGGAACCACCGAACTGCTCGTCATCGCGTTTGTCGCGTTGGTTGTTTTCGGGCCGCGCAAACTGCCGGAGTTGGGGCGCACGCTCGGCAAGCATCTCGGCGAATTCAAGCGCGCGTCTGAAGACTTCAAGCGGACGTGGGAGCGCGAAGTAGAGGTGGATAAGATTGAACGCGAATTGCGCATTGATACCGAGGCGCGCGCCGCTCTGGACGCAATGCCCGACGATTCCGCGTCAACGACGACTTCGGCTATCGAATATCAGGACGAAACGTCGAACTATTACGGGGCGTCCGGCGATTACCCCGAAGACACTCCGAGCGCGGAGCCGCAGACAATCGCCCGCACCTCGGATGCTTCCGTCTCACCCGCGACCGCCGAGGTCGGTGACGAATCGCGTAAACACAATTGGCTCTGAGACGCGCCCACAGGTTCAGGAAATTTTCTTTCCCTCATGTCATCAAGCATTTTAGAAACTGAAGAAGCGAGCGAGGACCGCGACGAGCGTCTCGGCGGCCAGATGTCGTTCCTCGAACACCTGGACGAATTGCGCCGCCGGCTCATTCGCTCCGCCATCTTCATCTTCGTCGCGCTGCTCTTCTGCTGGTTTTTCTCCGGCTACATCTACAACTTTCTCTCAGTCCCGGTGAAGCGGGCGCTCGCCGAAGCGCAACGCCGGACGCTGGAAATCGGCGGACTCACCGGCGGCGAGCGCATCCTGCCGCTCGCTTCTCTGAAAGAGGGCGATGCCGGTCGCTACGTTTTCGGCGAGGCGACGAAACTCGGCGCGAGTTTGATACCGCCGGGCGCGTCGGTGCTGGCGCGCTACGCTCTGGATAATCAAGGGCGGCCCGGCCTCTTCACGGATGAGCCGCTTTTCACCGGCGGGACGGTGATTCCGAAGGGCGTGCGTCTGCCGGTGTACCCCGACGCCAAGCCCGGCGCGCTCGCGGGTGACAAGTCCGTTATGTCCCGGGTCAAGGACTTCGTTGCAGCCAAACCCGACGCGCTCGCGGGCGACGACCCGAAGCTTGTCGTGCGGACGGCGATTGAGCCTTTCTCGCTCTACCTGAAAGTCGCGCTCTACGCGGCGGTGTGTTTGTCGGTGCCTTTCTTGCTGTGGCAGGTGTGGTCGTTCATCGCGCCCGGACTCTACCCGCATGAGCGGCGCTACGCGATGCCGTTCGTAGTGCTGTCGTCAATCTCGTTTGTCATCGGCGCGGCCTTCGCTTACTACGTTTTGTTCCCCCCAGCGGTCTCCTACCTGCTTGGCATCGGTCAGGATTTTCAATTACTGCTCAATGCCAGCGACTACTTCGACTTCATCATCCTCATCATGTTAGCGATGGGCGGCATTTTTCAGATGCCTGCGATCACTTACGTTTTGTCGCGCATCGGGCTGGTAACGGCGGGGCTGCTTTTGAAAATCTGGAAGATGGCGTTGATCGTGATTCTCATTGCGGCGGCTGTCCTTTCGCCGACGAGCGACGTGCTCAACATGATGCTCTTCGCCGCGCCGATGATGGTGCTCTACGTCGTCTCGATTGCTATCGCGTGGATTTTCGGCAAACCGCGCGAAGTTTCGTAGTCGAGTTACGATGCCGCGTCCAGCCCGGTCTAAGCCTGAACGCCGAGCGCGGACTCGATCTCGCCTATAGTCGTCTTTTCGCTCTCGCTCACCTGCGTCCCGCCGAAGCCGAGAAAGCCCCCTTCTTTGGCCGCCGACGCGACCTTCCGCGCCACGCTCACCAGCCATCTCTTGTAGGCGTCGGCTTCTTCCGCCCCGACTTTTGTCCGTAACAGGTCGGCCACCGATTGACAGTGCTCCAGCGCCCTACCTTTGACTTCCTTAACCGAAATCTTTTCCGTCGCGCCGCGCCCCTCGTCATCGGCATTTGCGACGATATCTGCGACGTCCGCCGCGACGAGCGAATCTTGCGGGGCCTGTTGCCCGCCCTCGATGATGGCGTCGGCCACGGCGGACATCTCCTGTATGAAATCGTTCTCGCCGCTCGGGGCGGCGCCGGCGACCGCGTAACTCACCAGCATCGGCGACTTAAGCAAGCTCTTCCACTCTTCCGGCGTAAAATTGTTTTTGATATTCATGACACGATGTCTCTCCTTCTCGATTTCTTCGACGCCCCCGGCCTCCGCGAGTCAATGCCGCTCGTGGGGACACACGGGGGCGCGTTCGCTCGAAGTCGTGTGCCGATTGTTTAGACCGGCCGTAGGTCATACGTCCTAGCCAGATCGTTTACATTCTTGCGCAGTTTCCTCCACTGAGCCACCAGATTGCCGCGGAACCTGCGGTTGTTCATCATCACCGAAACCGGCCGCGCGGCCTCCAGCATTTGCTGCACGTTGTTTCTCGACTCCCACCAGTCGTCGCGCCGGTCGAAGTCGCCGCGCAGCGTGTCCACCGCGTCCTCGAATCGCTTCACGCGCTCGTTGAATGTATCTTCCCTCCGGGTGCCGTCCCTCTGGCTCTGGTCGAGGGTGCGATCAAAGTCCCGTCGGAAATCGTCACTGCTCGATTCGAGTTGCCTGATGATGTTGTCAACCTGTTTCTTGTTGTATCTCTTTCTGTACCTTCCCTGCTGCGCCGCCGCGTCTCCCGCGACGATTAGCAAAACCGCCAACGCGCAAAGCACGGCGGAAAGGTGACGAAATCTTATGCGGATCATGTGTGTTCTCCTTCTCTCGTTTTGGTGTGAAGTTACATGTTTCGGATGAGCGGTTACACTCCTGCCGGCCTACGACGATGGTCTTGCGACGACGAAGAGATTTCCAAGCCACGTCGGGGAGCGTAAATTGTCATCTGTGATATGTAACACCGCGATTGTACAATAGCCGCGATAAAAATGTGCTTTAGATTTTGTTGAAATAACTGCCAAATGCTTCGTTGCGATGTCGCCGTGCCGCGTGGATAACCCGCGACTGGCGTAATTGTCGCGCAGAGGCAACTTGAAAGCGGCCTCGCGGCATCTTGACTGTGACTCAGGCGAGGTTCTAAAATCTCTATTCAGTAAACATACCGCTCCGGCCGATTCTCCGTAGAGGGTTCGGTCACGTCCCGCAAACAGGCTTTAAGCCGCAATGAACAGGAGTCATAAAGCAATGTCTCGTCACCCGTTGATGCGTGTTTTGGCGCTATGCCTGACGCTCGCGCAGACGCTCGTCGTCGTGCCGTCGTCCGCGTGGGCGCAGCAGAAGGATAAGAACAAAAAATCTCAGGACGTGCCGGATCGCGAGCGCAACGTCCGACCCGAAGTGAAGCAGGTCTATAAGCGCTGGCTCGAACAGGATGTCGCCTACATCATCCTCGACGACGAGAAACGGGCGTTCAAAAAGCTCGCAACCGACGAGGAGCGCGAGCAGTTCATCGAGCAGTTCTGGCGCAAGCGCGACCCCGACCCGGACACCGACGAGAACGAATACCGCGAGGAGTATTACGAGCGCATTGCCTACACCAACCAGCACTTCGCTTCCGGCATTCCGGGGTGGAAAACGGATCGCGGGCGCATTTACATCATGTTCGGCCCGCCCCACGAAAAAGAGTCGCATCCGTCGGGCGGCAGCTACAACCGCCAGTCGCATGAAGGCGGTGGTTCGACGACGACCTACCCATTTGAAACATGGTTCTACCGCCACATCCCCGGCGTCGGCTCCGGCGTCGAGATCGAGTTCGTTGACCCAACCGGCTCCGGCGAGTACCGCATCGCCCGTTCGCCCGACGAAAAAGACGCGATGCTCCACGTGCCCGGCGCAGGGCTGACGCTCTCCGAGCAACTTGGCCTGTCGAACAAGGGCGACCGTATCTCCGGCATCGGCTCGCTCGGCGGCCAGAACTACAGGCGCGAAGCGGACAATCCCTTCACGCGCCTCCAACTGCTCGCCGATTTATCAAGGCCGCCGCAAATCAAGTTCAACGACTTGGCGACCGCCGTTAACACCGGCGTCGTCGAAGACAACCCGCTCGACTTCGACGTGCGCGTTGATTTCTTCCGCGCGTCGGAAGACAAGATCATGACGGCGATTACCATTCAGGCGGAGAATCGCGCACTGACTTTCTCCGACAGCGGCGGCATTCAGACGGCGCGGATGAATATCTTCGGGCGCATCACTTCGGTTTCCGGCAGACGCGCCGGCATCTTTGAAGACCCGGTGATCGCCTCCGCCACCGCCGAAGAATTGGTGACGATGAAGGATCGCAAGTCTGCTTACCAGAAGGCGCTGCCGCTGCCGCCCGGAGCGTACAAGCTTGACGTGATCGTGCGTGACGTGAACTCCGGCGCGACCGGCATCAAAAGCATTCCCATTCCGGTGCCGAAGTACGATCCGAAAATGCTTTCGACTTCGACGATGGTCTTAGCGTCGAAGCTCCAGAGTCTCGAAGGTGTGCCGGCAATCGGCATGTTCGTTATCGGACAAAATAAGGTCATCCCGAACGTCTCCGGCATCTATCGTCGCGGCGAACCGGTCGGCGTTTATCTTCAGGTCTATAACGCCGGCATTGACCAGACGACGCTCCGCCCGTCGGTTGATGTCGAGTACGCGTTGCTGAAGGACGGCAAAGAAGTCGGCAAGCAACCGGAAGACTGGCGGGGCTTGAGCGACAGCGGGCAGCGTTTGACGCTCGCGCGCCTGATTGACACCAGCACACTCAAGCCTGGCGATTATGAACTCGCGATTCGCATCAAAGATCGCGTCTCCGGCCAGGCTCTCGCGCCGGCGTCCAAGTTCACGGTCGTCGAGTCGCCCAATTCCAATGCCGCTAGTAAGTAGCTAAACCCGTCGGCGTAAAACTTCAGGCGGCGCGCTTTCAATCTCGAAAGCGCGCCGCCTTTTTCGTCGGTAATAAAGGGTAGAAGCTCGCGTCAGCAAGGGCGTTTCCTAATTGCGCCTGAGACTCACTCCCTCACGGTTGGGCTTCTGCCCGCTTCCGCTTACTTGAGTCCTTATTGGACTGAGAGCATAAGCAAGACATATTTCGATTGCGAAATGCTGCCGGTCTTTAATCCGCAATCCGCATTCAGGACGGCTCGCGCTCGCCGCGCCGGAGTGCGTTGACGAGCAAATGCGCGCGGCGCGTCGGCTCCGGCTGGCGATAGCCGCCATCACATCGAAGCGTCAGGTCAACAGCACCCTCCAAATCAATTAAGTGTCCGGGCGAGACGTAAATCGGCTGCACATTCTTTTTCGTCCTCAGTGCCGCGCCGACAGTGTCGCCTTTGTCAATGAGCGGCGTCCAACTTCCTCGCTCCGGCGACGGTTCTTCGTGCTTCCCGACGAGAATTGATTTCGCACATCCAAAAGTCGGACGCTTGACGATCAGACCGACGTGCGAAGCGATACCGACTCGGCGCGGATGCGCGATGCCCTGCCCGTCGAACATCACCGCGTCCGGCTCAACTTTCAATCTTGACCATGCCTCCAAAACCGACGGCGACTCGCGGAACGACAACAATCCCGGCACGTAAGGAAAGCGCGTCTCACTGACAACGCCGACCTCTTCAATTACTTCGAGCGACGGCAGCCGCAGCACCACAATCCCGGCATACACCGTCTCCGAAAACTTATTGAAAGAAATGTCCGCCCCCGCCACCGTCTCGACGCGCCGCCCCCCAAGTGGCGCAATCTGAACATTCGCGCGCAACTGTTTCTGAAGCTCAATTGCTTCGCGCGGTGTCAGGTTCCAATCGTGTAGTTGTTCGTAAGTAGCCATTTTGGAATT
>Ga0136617_10003153_pt1 | contig 14719 bp, 17 predicted proteins | sample AntDrymUQ3222106_2_FD_129672 | JGI IMG/M metagenome (GOLD analysis project Ga0136617, IMG submission 129672) | Polar desert sand microbial communities from Dry Valleys, Antarctica - metaG UQ322 (21.06) | ecosystem: Environmental > Terrestrial > Soil > Desert | place: Antarctica: Dry Valley... | reverse complement strand
TGCGGACGCGCCAGTCATCGCCTTCATGAACCCCGGTGGTATCCGGGCCGACCTCGTCGAGAACGCGGCCGGCGACATCACCTACGGCGCGGCGTTCGCCGTGCAGCCCTTCAACAACCTGGTCGCGTCGCTGGATCTCACCGGTGCCGAGATCAAGGACCTGCTGAACGAGCAGTGGAACGGTGGGAACGAGGGCACCAACCGCAAGATCCTGCAGGTCTCCGGCCTCCAGTACACCTGGGACGTCAGTGACGCGACCGCTGACGGCATCGATGCGATCGTGGGGCCAGTGCTGGTCGACGACGACGGCGCCCCGGGGACGCCGATGGTGCCGCTCCAGGACGGCGAGACCTACCGCGTGGCGGCGAACAACTTCATCGCCGACGGCGGTGACAACTTCACCGTGCTGCGCGACGGAGGGGAGGAGCGGATCACCGGTGGCCTCGACATCGACTCCCTGGTCGACTACCTGGAGGACAATGACCCCGTGGAGCCGACTCCGACGACCCGGATCTCGCAGCTGCCCTGATCCGGCGTACGACGAGGAGCACGACGACGGGGCCGGCGCGGCGCGCCGGCCCCGTCGCGGTCGGTAGGTGTCGAAGCGACCTCAGCGGACCTCGAGCAGGTCGACCACGAAGACCAGGGTCTCGCCGGGCTTGATCACGCCGCCCGCGCCACGGTCGCCGTAGCCCAGGTGTGGCGGGATGAGGAGCTGCCGGCGGCCGCCAACCTTCATCCCCTGTACGCCCTGGTCCCAGCCGGCGATGACCTGGCCGGCGCCGAGCCTGAACTCCAGCGGCGTTCCGCGGTTGTAGGAGGCGTCGAACTCCTCACCCGTCGAGTGGGCGACCCCGACGTAGTGGACCGAGACGGTCGATCCGGAGATGGCTGCGGGTCCGTCGCCCTCGCTGAGCTCGGTGACCACGAGGTCGGTGGGCGGGTCGGGGTCGACGAAGTCGATCTCGGGCTTCTCCATGCGCGCCACGCTAGCCCACGGCCGGCGGGCTCAGGACTTGTGGAGGTAGTTGTCGAGCTGGTCCCGCTCGAACTGCAGCTGGTCTATCCGGTGCTTGACGACGTCGCCGATCGAGACGATCCCGACCAGCTGGCCGTCGTCGACGACCGGGACGTGACGGATGCGCCGCTCGGTCATCACCTTCATCAGGTCGTCGAGCGCGGTGTCGGAGCCGCACGTCTCGACGTCGGTGGTCATGATCGCGCCGACGGTGTTGTCGACGACGGTCCCCTCGTGGTGGAGGTGCCGGACGACGTCGCGCTCGCTCACGATCCCGTCGACGCTGGTGCCGTCGCCGCTGACGATCAGCGCGCCGACGTTGTGCTCGGCGAGCAGCGCGATCAGGTCGCGTACGCCGGCGTCGGGCGTAATGGTGACGACGTCGTGGCTGGCCTTCGACCCGAGCACTTCGCCGATGCGCATGGGGCCACGCTAGCCTGCTGCCCCGCCGACGGGAACCTTCCTGCTCACTCCTCGCGCGGACGACGCTCGCGCAGCTCCGAGACCGATCCCGGGCGTCGTGGCGTGGCGTCCGGGTCGCCCTCGTCGTCGGGCAGCGACCCCAGGAACGCCAGTGCGGCGTCGTGCAGGTGGCCGTTGGAGGCGAGGGCGTTGCCGCCGAAGGGCCCGTCGGTGCCGTCGAGGGAGGAGAACCGACCGCCGGCCTCCCGGACGACGACGTCGAGCGCCGCCATGTCGTAGAGCTCCAGCTCGGGCTCGGCGGCGAGGTCGACCGCCCCCTCGGCGAGCAGCATGTAGGACCAGAAGTCGCCGTACGCGCGGGTGCGCCAGCAGCGGCGGGCCAGCGAGAGGAAGTCGTCGAGCCGGCCGCGGTCGTCCCATCCCGACATGTTCGAGTACGACAGCGACGCGTCGTCGAGGCGGCGTACGTCGGAGACCTGGCAGCGGGTGGCCTTGAGGATCGATCGGCCGGTCCAGGCGCCGTGGCCGGCCGAGGCCCACCAGCGGCGCTGCAGCTGCGGCGCCGACACCACGCCGAGGACGGCCTCGTCGTCGACCACGAGGGCGATGAGGGTCGCCCACACCGGGACGCCGCGGACGAAGTTTTTGGTGCCGTCGATCGGGTCGACGACCCAGCGACGCTGGCTGTGCCCGGAGGAGCCGCCCTCCTCACCGGTGACGGCGTCGCGTGAGCGGACCCGCGACAGGGTGCGGCGGATGCTCTCCTCGACGGCGTGGTCGGCGTCGGTGACGGGCGTCAGGTCCGGCTTGCTCATGACGTGCAGGTCGAGCGCCTTGAACCGACCGGTGGTCAGCGAGTCGGCGTCGTCGGCCAGTACGTGGGCGAGGCGGAGGTCATCGGTGTAGTCGGGCACGACCCTCACACTATTCTCACCCGACGGGGATACCGTGGAGCGTCATGGAGATCGGAGGGCTCCCGCTGCATCCACTGGTGGTGCATGCCGCAGTCGTCTTCACCCCGCTCGCTGCCCTGACCGCACTCGGATATACCCTCGTCACCCGCTGGCGCGAGCGGTTGCGGTGGCCGATGGTCATGCTCGCGCTGGTGGCGACCGGCGCGGTCGTGGCGGCCTTCCTCAGCGGCGGAAGCTTCCTCGAGAGCCGCCCCGAGCTGTCCCAGAAGCCTCTCGTGCAGACCCACGAGGAGCGCGCCGAGCTGCTGCTGTGGCTGACGCTTGCGTTCGGCGCGGTGGCCACGCTGACCGGAGGGCTCCACCGCCGGACGACCGGCGGGCTGCACCTGGGGCTGCGGTTGCTGCTCGCCCTCGCCGGTGCCGCGGTGCTGGTGCAGGTGGTGCTGACCGGCGACGCCGGCTCGCGGGCGGTCTGGGAGGCGATCGCCGGCTAGACCAGGTGGCGCTCTCCTTCCGAATCCGCCGCGGCCGAGCACCCGGGCGGATAGCTTTTGCCCATGGACCTGGACGTGGGAGGGGTGCACACCCTGGCGGCGTACGTCGCGGTGCTGCTGGGCGTCCTGGGCCCGCTCCTGGGCATCGTCTACGCCTTGCGGGTGGAGCATCGTGACTTCTGGCGGCGCCCGATGATGGGCGGCGCGACCCTCACCTTCCTCGGGGTCGTCGGCGCCTACCTCAGCGGTCGTCGGCTCGTGAGCCAACATCCCCGCCTGCTCAGCGACCCGGAGGTCATGCCGCACCTCGGCTACGCCGACCGGCTGCTGATCCCGGTGGCGGGCTTCTTCGTGATGGCACTGCTGACCGGGCTGCTCAACCCGCGGACGGGTGCGCTCCGCGCGGTGCTTCCGATGCTGCTGACGGCGTTCGCGGCGATCGTGCTGGTGCTGGTGGCGCTGAGCAGCGACTCGGGAGCGCGGCAGCTGCTCGACCAGCTCCTCGGCCAGTTCTAGTACACCGGCGCGCTCCGGGCCGCCAGCAGTCGGCGGAACGACTCGACCCGCTCGGGATCGGCCTGGCCCGAGGTCACCGCCTCGTCGAGCCCGCACTCCGGCTCGTCCTCCCCGTGGGTGCATCCGCGAGAGCAGTCCTCGGTCATCTCGTCGAGGTCGGGGAAGGCCTTGATCAGCGTCCCCGGCTCGACGTGGGCCAGGCCGAAGGACCGGATCCCCGGCGTGTCGATGATCCACCCCGTGCGGTCGGCGAGGGCGAGCATCAGCGCCGAGGTGGAGGTGTGCCGGCCGCGTCCGGTGACGGCGTTGACGTGGCCGATCGCGCGATCGGCGGCGGGCACGAGGGCGTTGACCAGGGTGGACTTCCCGACGCCGCTGTGGCCGACGAGCACGCTCGTACGCCCGCGCAGTGCCGCGCGGAGCTCGTCGAGGTCGCCGCCCTTCTGCGTCACCAGCCAGGGGACGCCGAGCGAGCGGTAGGTCATCAGCAGCGTCTCGGGGTCGGCGAGGTCCGCCTTGGTCAGGCACAGCAGCGGCCGCATGCCGGCGTCGTACGCCGCCACGAGGGCCCGGTCGATCAGCCGCGGCCGTGGCTCGGGATCGGCGAGGGCGGTGACGACGACCAGCTGGTCGGCGTTGGCGACGACCACCCGCTCGACCGGGTCGTCGTCGTCGGCCGTACGCCGCAGTACGTTGCTCCGCTCGGCGACCTCGACGATCCGGGCGAGGGAGCCGTCGGCACCCGAGGCGTCGCCGACGATCCGGACCCGGTCGCCGACGACCACGCCCTTGCGGCCCAGCGGCCGGGCCTTCATCGCCGTCACGGTGCTGCCCTCGGCGAGCCCCTCGACCAGCAGCGTGTAGCGGCCCCGGTCGACGGTGACGACGGTGCCGTCGACCGCGTCGTCGTAGGTGGGTCGTTCCTTGGTGCGCGGGCGCGTACGCCGCCGGGGTCGCTCGTAGTGCTCGTAGTCGTGGTCGGTGTAGCGGCCGCTCACAGCAGGGTCGCCCAGACGTCGGGGAAGTCGGGATGAGTCTTGGAGGTGGTGGCGACGTCGACGACCAGCACCTCGTCGACCGCCGCTCCGAGGATCACGCCGGCATGGGCCATCCGGTGGTCGGCGTAGGTCTCGAAGACGCCGCCGTGCAGCGGGGCCGGGCGGAAGGACAACCCGTCGGCGTGCTCGGTGACGTCGGCGCCGAGACCGCCGAGCTCTCGGGTCAGCGCGGAGAGTCGATCGGTCTCGTGGCCCCGGATGTGCCCGATGCCGCGCAGCTGGGAGGGCGTCGTGGCGAGCGCGCAGAGGGCGGCCACGGCCGGGGTCAGCTCGCCGACGTCGTGCAGGTCGAGGTCGACCCCGTGGAGGGGGCCGACGCCGGTGACCCGCAGGCCCTCGTCGGTGAGCGCGACCTCGCACCCCATCGCGGCCAGGATCTCGCGCAGCGCGTCGCCGGGCTGGGTGGTCGCGCGGGGCCAGTCGCGGACCGTGACCGTGCCGCCACTGACGGCCGCCAGCGCGAGGAAGGGCGCGGCGTTGGACAGGTCGGGCTCGATCCTCCGGTCGAGGGCGGCGATCGCCCCCGGGGCGACCGCCCACCGGTTGGCGTCGGCGTCGTCGACCGCCACGCCGTGCTCGCGGAGCAGGGCGATGGTCATCTCGATGTGGGGGAGTGAGGGGACCGGCTTCCCGTCGTGACGTACGTCGACGCCGCGGTGGAACCTGGCGCCGGACAGCAGCAGCGCGGAGACGAACTGCGACGAGGCGCTGGCGTCGATCACGACCGTGCCGCCCTCGACCGACCCCTGGCCCTGCACGCTGAACGGCAGCCCTTCGCCGTCGACCCGCACACCGAGCGCGCGCAGCGCCGTCAGCACCTCGCCGACCGGCCGCCGCCGCATGTGGGGGTCGCCGTCGAAGTCGACCCGCCCGGAGGCCAGCCCGGCGACCGGCGGCAGGAACCGCATCACCGTGCCGGCGAGCCCGCAGTCGACCGTGGCCGGGCCGCGCAGCGGGGCGGGCGTGATCGTCCAGTCGTCGTCGTCGCCCGATCCGGTGTGGACGCCACAGCCCATCGCCCGCAGCCCGGCGACCATCAGTCCGGTGTCACGCGAACGCAGCGGACGTCGTACGACCGAGGGGGCCTCGGCCAGTGCGGCCAGAACCAGCGCGCGGTTGGTCAGCGACTTGCTGCCGGGCAGCGAGAGGACCGCGTCGACCGGCTCGCGGGCGCGCGGCGCCGGCCAGGGGTCCGCGAGCGGGGTGCTGGTCGTCACCCCCGGCAGGCTACCGCTGGGCGTCAGGAGATCTGGGCGTCAGGAGATCTGGGCGGCCGCGAGCTTGGCCTCGCGGCGCGCGGTGGAGGCGAGGTGGCCGGCCTCGCGGCGAGCGTCGCGGGCCGCCCGGCGGGCGCGCCAGGCGACGCCCGGCTTGCCCTCGGTGTCACCGGAGGCGATGATCAGCCCGCCGAGCATGGAGACATTCTTGAAGAAGTGGATCTTCTGGTTGGCCCGCTGCGTGGGGTCGGTCTCCTCCCAGTAGCGGTGCCCGGCAGCCGTGGTCGGCACCAGCGAGACCGCCAGCACCGTCGCGGCAAGCCGAGGCACCCGCCCGGTGGCGAGCATCGCGCCGGCGCCGACCTGCGCCAGCGCGTTGATCCGCACCAGCGTCACCGGTTCCGAGGGGATCGGTGCCTGGGGCAGGGCGCGCTCGGCCAACGGGAGGAGCTTCTCGATCACGGGTGCTGCGGCCTTGGCACGCGCCTCGGCGTTGCGCAGTGCGTAGACGCCCCCCACCACGAACATGGAGGCGAGCATCGGCCGGGCGAGGAGTCGCGAGATGGTCATGGGCTCCTTCTTACACGATTCCCGGGCGACGGGCGTCGGCCCACCGCCCTACGCTGGGCTCATGTGCGGTCGCTACGCCTCCAGCCGCAAGCCGGAGGACCTGGTCGAGGAGTTCGAGGTCGTCGACAGCCGGCTCGTCTCGCCGCTCGAGGCCGACTACAACGTGGCGCCGACCAAGGAGGTCTACGCCGTGATGCAGCGCAAGCCCTCCCGCGACTCCGTGGAGGAGCCCCGGCGACAGCTGCGGGCGCTCCGGTGGGGGCTGGTGCCCTCGTGGGCCAAGGACGCCGCGATCGGCAACCGGATGATCAACGCCCGGATGGAGACGGTGGCCGAGAAGCCTGCCTACAAGCGGGCCTTCGCGAGCCGACGCTGCCTGCTGCCCGCCGACGGCTACTTCGAGTGGTACGCCACCAGTGCGCTGACGTCGGCCGGCAAGCCGCGCAAGCAGCCCTATTTCATCCGGCCGGCCGACGGCGGGGTGCTCGCGATGGCCGGCCTCTACGAGATCTGGCGTGTCCCCACGCGCGACCCCGATGACACCGACGACCCCGCCCGTCTGCTGTGGACCTGCACCGTGCTCACGACGCAGGCCGAGGACTCCCTGGGCCACATCCACGACCGGATGCCGTTGATGGTCGAGCCCGACCGGTGGGCCGCCTGGCTCGACCCGGACGCGACCGGAGCCGACGACCTGCTGTCGCTGCTGGTGCCGGCCGCGCCCGGGCGACTCGAGGCGTTCCCGGTCTCGACCCTGGTCAGCAACGTCCGCAACAACGGGCCGGAGTTGGTCGAGCCGATCCCGCTCGAGGAGTCGCTGCAGTGAGCGAGTCGCGGGTGCCGACCCCCCATGGGGACGGCCGGTCCCACACCTTCCGGGCCCGGAGGCCGTTCGCCACGCTGCTGCTCAGCCACGGGGCCGGTCTCGGCGTCGGCAGCCGCGACCTGCAGGCGATCGCGCGTGACCTGCCCCGCAACGGCATCACCGTCGTCCTCTTCGACCAGCCGTGGGTCGTGGCAGGACGCACGGTCGCGACACCGCCGAGGACCCTCGACGCCGGGCTGCGCGCGGCGGCGGCGCGGCTGCGACCCACCACCCCGCTCGTCGTCGGCGGCCGCTCGGCAGGAGCCCGCTCGGCGACCCGTTGCGCGACCGGGCTGGGGGCGGCCGGCTGTCTGGCGCTGGCGTTCCCGCTGCACCCGCCGGGACATCCGGAGAAGAGCCGTCTGGACGAGCTCGCAGGCTCCGGCGTACGCACGCTGGTGGTGCAGGGGGAGCGCGACCCGTTCGGGGGGCCGGAGGAGTTCCCGGGCGACCTCGACCACGTCGCCATGAGCGTGGTGCCGGGCGGCGACCACGGTTTCGCGGTGCCCAAGCGGGGGCCGGTCACCCAGGACGAGGCGATGGGGATCGTGGTCGAGGCGACCCTGGAGTGGATCGTGCGGGAGGTGGTCGGGGAATCAGCCGACCGGTGAGTGCGTTGCGCCGGTGTGCTCGCACTCATGGACCGTCCCGGCGCCGCAGTAGGCTGGGAGACGATGACACACGACGCTGCCCCGAACGCCGACTCCGCCGAGGAGGTCGACGTCGCCACCGAGACCCACGAGGAGCGCGCGGCGCGCTTCGAGCGCGACGCGATGCAATACCTCGACCAGCTCTACTCGGCCGCGATGCGGATGACCCGCAACCCGACCGACGCCGAGGACCTGGTCCAGGAGACCTACACCAAGGCCTTCTCCTCCTTCCACCAGTTCCGGCCCGGGACCAACCTCAAGGCCTGGCTCTACCGGATCCTGACCAACACCTTCATCAACAACTACCGCAAGAAGCAACGACAACCAGCGCAGTCGATGACTGGCGACTCGGGGGACGTCGAGGACTGGCAGCTCGCGCGCGCCGAGTCCCACACCTCATCGGGCCTCAAGTCGGCCGAGACCGAGGCGCTCGAGCGGTTGCCCGACAGCGAGGTCAAGGACGCGCTGCAGCGGCTCCCCGAGGAGTTCCGACTGGCCGTCTACCTCGCCGACGTCGAGGGGTTCGCCTACAAGGAGATCGCGGAGATCATGGAGACCCCCATTGGGACCGTGATGTCGCGCCTCCACCGTGGCCGCCGCCAGCTGCGCGACATGCTCTCCGACTACGTCCACCACCGCGACCTGCTCCCGGTCGGCAGCTTGGGGGAAGACTCGTGACCAGCCATGACCACGACCCGGCCACCGACTGCGCCGACTACCTCGAGCGGATCGTCTACTTCCTCGACAACGAGCTCGACGAGGCCGACTGCACCGCCGTGCAGGCCCACCTCGACGAGTGCGGGCCCTGCCTGGAGCGCTTCGACCTGCAGCGGACGGTGAAGGCCGTCGTCGCCCGGTCGTGCTCCGAGGCCGCGCCGAGCGACCTGCGGCAGCGGGTGATGGTCCAGATCCGCGAGGTACAGATCAGCATCACCGAGGCCTGATTGGCCCTCGCGGCCGCTCGTTTGAGAGACTGTGCCGACAGCATCCAGGAGGACATCATGAGCAAGACCGGCCGCAAGCGTCGCGCTCGCCGCAAGAAGAACGCCAACCACGGCAAGCGTCCGAACGCCTGAGTCGCCGCCGTGAGCGCAACTCACGCGTCGGGTCAGCCCTGATCCTCGCGAGGGTGCCGCAATGCGAGCCAGTGTCATGCCTTCGGGCGGACGCTGGCTCGTTGCGTTTCCGATTGCGGCTCTCCAGGTCACCGCCGGCGGCGGAGGACTACCAGCATGATCAGCGCGACCGCGCCGACGACCACCCCCGTGAGGCTCAACCACCGTGGCCCTGAGTCGTTCAGTACTGCATCGACGCCTGCTGCCAGGATCATCACGACTAGTAGGACCAGCAGCAGCGACCGCGGCGTCGCGCCAGGTCCAGACTTGGTGATCCCGAGGTAGTCCCCAACCTCTCGTGCACTGACCATCCCGGGCGTCCCTTGGGCCGCATTGGCAGCGCCGCGTCACTACTGCGACTGTAGTACTAGGCGCGATCGACTCAGGCCCGCCGTTTGGCCCCAAACGGTACGTCAGGGCCCGAAAGCGTGTCGTTCGTGACCAATGGAAGGGTCTCGGACGCTTGCCGTCGGCGTGGAGGCGGCCCACACCGCAGAGGTCTCGGAGCTGGCCCTGTCCGCCGACGAGTGCCCCGACGCCCATGAGGGCCACTCACAGCCGTGACAGGAAGCGCTCGACGTCGACGACGACCCGGGTGACCTCGCCCGTGCCGACCACCGTGCCGTCGCCGGTGTGGCGGGCCGCCACCGTGAAGCGGTGCAGCCGCCCGTCGACGTACGTCGCGGAAGCGGTGACCTCGACCTCGGTTCCGACCGGGGAGGCGGCCCGGTGCTCGAGCGTCACGCGGGTGCCGACCGACGTCCCGCCGACGGGCAGCGTCGGCTCGATCGCGGCGCAGGTCGCGGCCTCCCACCACGCCAGCAGCCGCGGTGTGGCCAGCACCGGCAGCGACCCGCTGCCGAGGGCCTCGGCGGTGTCGGCGTCGGCGACCGTGAAGGTCAGCGTGGCGGCCAGGTCGCTCATCACAGCTCCTTGGTGAAGGCGACCAGGTGGACGTCGACGTCCGGGCTCCAGTCGCGCTCGGGGGTGCGGGCGTAGCCGAGGCGGTCGTAGATCCGGTGAGCGGACGCCATCGTCGGCAGTGAGGACAGCACCATCCGGGTCGCGCCGGCCCCGCGGGCCCGGCGCTCGCAGAGGTCGGCGAGCGCCTGCCCGGCCCCGCGGCCGCGCCCGCGAGGGTGCACTGCGAGCATCCGGAACTCCCCCTCCCCGTCCGCGGCCAGCTCGCGCCACGGCGAGCCGGGCGGGCAGTAGGTGACGGTTCCCAGCAGGGCGTCGCCGTCTGCGGCCACCCACAGCTCGGCGTGCTCGAAGCGGCTGGTGGCGTCGGCCAGCTGGTCGCGGTAGCCCTCCTCCGGGCCGTTGATGAACTCGTCGTACGCCGCGACCGTGAGCTCACCGATCTCCGGCAGCTCCTCGCGGGTGGCCCGACGCAGCTCCATCAGATCCCGAAGGTGCTGCGCGGGTAGGCGGCGTCGACGTCGGTGATGACGTTGACCAGGTAGGGGACACCCGACTCGAAGGCCCGGTCGATCGCCGGGCCGATCTGGCGCGGGTCGGTGACCGTCTCACCGGCGCCGCCGAGCGCCTTCACGACCTCGTCGTAGCGGGTGCGCTCGGCGAGGTCGGCGGCGACGTCGTAGCCGTAGAGCATCTGCATCGGGCCCTTCTCCAGGCCCCACGCGGAGTTGTTTCCGCAGACCATCACCACCGGCAGGTCGTGGCGCACGAGCGTGTCGACGTCCATCAGCGAGAAGCCGGCGGCGCCGTCGCCGAGCAGCAGCACCACCTGCGCCGACGGGCGGGCCAGCCGCGCCGCCATCGCCGAGCCGAGCCCGGCGCCGAGGCAGCCGTACGGGCCGGGGTCGAGCCAGCCGCCGGGCCGCTTCGGCTCGACGAACTTGCCCGCGAAGCTGACGAAGTCGCCGCCGTCGCCGATCACCACGCTGTCGTCGGCCAGCCGCGGCACCAGCTCGCCGTAGATGCGCGCCGGGTGGATCGGGTCGGCCTCCGCGCCGAGCAGCTCGGCGTCACGGGCGACCGCGGCCTTGACGGTGTCCTGCAGGTCGCCGACCCAGGCCGACCAGTCGGGACGGCGTACGACCTGCTCGAGGGCGTGCTGCAGGCCGTCGAGGACGCCGGTGAGGTCGCCCGCGACCGACGCCGCGAGGTCGGCGTGGCCGGAGACCTGGCCGGGGGAGTCGGTCACGTGGACGACCCGCGCAGGGGTGGATCCATCCTTGCCGCCGAAGACCCCGTAGCCCAGCCGGAAGTCCAGCGGCGTGCCCACCACGACGACGAGGTCGGCGCCGCCGAAGGCCGCGCTGCGGGCCTTGGTGACCAGCAGCGGGTGGCCGCCCGGGACCACGCCGCGGCCCATGCCGTTGGTGATCGTCGGGACGCCGGTGGCCTCGACGAAGCGGAGTGCCGCCTCCTCTGCACCGTCGGACCACACGTCGGTGCCGAGCACCAGGACGGGACGCGACGCCGCGGCCAGCAGCTCGGCGATCTCACCGACGGCGTCGGAGTCGGCCTCCCCGCCGCGGGAGCGGGTGACGTCCGGCAGGGTGCCGGACGCGGTGTTGAAGAACTCATCCATCGGGACGTCGACGAAGACCGGGCCGCGATGGGACGAGCCCGCCGTGGTGAACGCGTGGTGCATCCCGTCGAGCACGGCGTCGGCGGTGTGGACGGTGCGCGCCGACTTCGAGATGGAGCTGAGGATCGGGGGCTGGTCGAGCTCCTGCAGGCTGCCGCTGCCCCAGCGGTTCGACGGCGCGCGGCCGCCCACCACGACCATCGGCGACCCGGCGAACTGCGCCTGGGCGATGGCGCTGACGGCGTTGGTCACGCCCGGTCCTGCGGTGAGGACGGCGAGGCCCGGCACCCGGGTCAGCTTGCCGGTGGCCTCGGCCGCGAACGCGGCGGTCTGCTCGTGGCGTACGTCGACCAGCCGCATCGGAGGGTCGGCCCTGACGGCCCCGTCGTACATCGGGAACACGTGGGCACCGGAGAGGGTGAACATCGCCTCGACCCCGTGAGCCCGGGCGACCGCGACGGCGAGCTCGCCGGCGTGGCCGCTCAGCTCCCCCCTGGAAGTCCCCCCGTTGGTCCCCGCGTTAGTCGTGGAGGCGGTGCCTGACTCGTCGACGTCGGTCATGGCGGCAGGCTACGGGGCGGTCGGTCGACGGCGACAGCGGTGTCAGCGGGCGAGGCTGAACGGGTTGGTCGACCGCAGTGCGTCCACCATGACCAGCACCAGGTCGGCCTTCTCGGCCGGCGGGTGGGGGGCGACGGCCAGCTGCAGGTAGAGCGAGCGGAGCAGCTGCTGGACGTTGTTGGTCTGGCCGTACGGGTCGGGCTCGCCGCGGAGGGCGTACGGGTTGCCGTGGGCCACCAGCCGCGCCACCCAGGGCTGGACCACCTTGGTCGGCACCAGGTTGCGGCGCAGAACCGCCATGACGGCCGACGCCACCCGATCGGGTTCACCTGCGACCAGCTCGGAGTCGGCCGAGATGATCCGGTCGGCCAGGACGTCGAGCAGGACCGTCAGCTCGGTCGCGCCGAAGTGCCGTGAGCCGGCGAGGCTGGTGATCGCGTCGGCGCCGTGGGCGACGGTGTGTGCCCAGCCCTTGCCGGGGACCTGGCCCCGCAGGTCGCGCTCCCGCACCAGCCAGGTGACGATCCGGTCGCCCCAGCGGAGCACCTGGTCGGCCGGCAGCAGCTGCTCCTGGGTGTCGCGCTCGAGCACCGTCGTCAGCACCAGCACGCTGAAGGAGCGCCGGAAGACGCTGTCGGTGCCGCTCTCGCCCAGCCCGACCTGTAGTCCCGCGGCCATCCCGTCGCCCAGACCGACCAGCAGGTCGTCGTAGACGCCCCGGTCGATCCAGGTCCCGAGGGCCGGATAGGCCATGTCGTCGCGCAGAGCGGGGTCGGGGGAGCCGAGCATCGCCGTCAGCTCGGCGGTGAGGTCGTCGAGGGGCCGATCGGTGGGGACCTGCAGGCCCCGATCGAGCACCTGCCTCCAGTACGACCCGGCCATGGGGTCATCCTGCCAGTCGTGGCGCCCCGGCCACGAGTGGGTTCTAGGCTCTCCGTGTGCCGTCGTTGACCGAGCTCGTGCGCAGCCACACCGACCTCGACGACGCCGACGTCCTCTGGCTGCAGCTGATCCAGGCCGACTGGCAGATCATTGCCGACCTGTCCTTCGCCGACCTCGTGCTCTGGCTGCCCGACCGCGAGGGGCAGGGCTTCTGGGCGGCCGGTCAGATGCGGCCGACGACCGGCCCCACGGCGTACGTCGACGACGTGCTCGGCAGCTTCGTGGCGGCCGGACGGCGGCCGATGCTCGACGAGGCGCTCGCCCACGGCCGGCTGGTGCGCGAGGGCGACCCGGAGTGGCGCGACCACGTGCCGGTGCGCGTCGAGACGATCCCGGTGCGCCGGAGTGGCCGCGTGATCGCGGTCATCGCCCGCAACACCAACCTGCTGGGTGTGCGGACCCCGAGCCGGCTCGAGCTGTCCTACCTGCAGACCGCGGCCGACCTCGCGCAGATGATCGCCAGCGGTACCTTCCCGGTTCCCGGGCAGCGCAGCGACCACGCCGACTCGCCCCGGGTGGGGGACGGCTTCGTACGCGTGGACTCGACCGGCCGGGTCGGCTACGCCAGCCCGAACGCGCTGTCGGTCTTCCGGCGGCTGGGGCTCACCGGCGACCTCGAGGGCCTGGTGCTGGCCGACCTCGCCCGCGAGCTGGTGCCGGCGCGGCAGCGTCCGGACGAGGAGCAGCTCTCGGCGGTCCTGGCCGGGCGGATCCACGGCGACACCGAGCTCGCGGCCGACGACGTGGCCGTGATCCTGCGCTCGATACCGCTCCGGCCGCAGCAGGAGCTGATCGGCGCCCTGGTGCTGCTGCGCGACGTCTCGGACCTGCGCCGACGCGACCGGGAGCTGGTCACCAAGGACGCGACCATCCGGGAGATCCACCACCGGGTCAAGAACAACCTGCAGACCGTCGCCGCGCTGCTGCGGATGCAGGCCCGGCGGATGGACTCGGCCGACGCGCGGGCAGCGCTGGAGGAGGCCGTACGCCGGGTCGGCTCCATCGCGGTCGTCCACGAGACGCTGAGCACCGCGGTGGAGGAGCGGGTCGCCTTCGACGAGGTGGCCGACCGGCTGGGCCGGATGGTGACCGACGTCGGGGTGACCGGTCAACGGGTCCGCGTGGAGCGGTCCGGCTCGTTCGGGGTGCTCACCTCCGACGTCGCGACCGCGCTGGCGATGGTGCTCACCGAGGTGATGCAGAACGCCGTCGAGCACGGCTACGGCGAGCAGGGCCGGTCGGGACGGATCCTGATGAGGGCCGGCCGTCTGGTCGGCAGGCTCCACGTCGCGATCGAGGACGACGGGGTTGGGCTGCCGGACGACTTCGACCTCGCGGCCGCCACCCACCTCGGGCTCTCGATCGTGCGCACGCTCGTGGAGTCCGAGCTCGGGGGACAACTCGAGATCGGTCCCCGGCCGGACGGGCCGGGCACCCGGGTAGCGATCGACGTACCTCTGCAGTGAGGGGACGTCGCAAGGATCAGGCGGTCCGGACGCGGGCCCGGGCGTTGCGCCGCTTGAGTGCCCGGCGCTCGTCCTCGCTGAGGCCGCCCCAGACGCCGTGGTCCTGCCCAGCCTCCAGCGCCCACTGCAGGCACTGCTCACGCACCTCGCAGCGTCGGCACACCTGCTTGGCCTCCTCGATCTGGAGGATCGCGGGACCGGTGTTGCCGATCGGGAAGAACAGTTCCGGGTCCTCGTCGAGGCATGCGGAACGGTCGCGCCAATCCATGGCTGGGCTTTCCCTCTTTCTGTCGGTCCACGAGGTCTCAGTGGGGATATGGGTGCTCAGGACGCGCAAAGTGAACGCTTTC
>Ga0136617_10003151_pt1 | contig 14722 bp, 18 predicted proteins | sample AntDrymUQ3222106_2_FD_129672 | JGI IMG/M metagenome (GOLD analysis project Ga0136617, IMG submission 129672) | Polar desert sand microbial communities from Dry Valleys, Antarctica - metaG UQ322 (21.06) | ecosystem: Environmental > Terrestrial > Soil > Desert | place: Antarctica: Dry Valley... | reverse complement strand
GCGCGATATCGATGACACGAAAGCCGTCGTAGTGGCCCTGAAACGCGTGCTTGCGCCAGAAGGCGAGGTCAGTATTAGCGGTGAACGGCGCGATCGTATTCGGGCGCGGTGAGAAGCCCTTCGGGTGCATGTTCCTCGAGAAGGAATACGCATCGAAGGGCGGTTCCTCTCGTGCTCCCGCGACGAATGGAAGTGAAAGCGCTGTAAGCGCGGCGAGCCCGGCGATCAATAATCGCCCTTTCATTCTGTACCTCCCTGTTTGTCGAACGAGGACGAGACAGCGGCGGGTGGCCGCGTCTTTTCGAGGCAGCGACGTCTTCGCCCCTTGGTTCCAAGGCGCGTTCCAGTTCTGTCTCCTTTCCCCGGGTCCTGAACTGAGCGCGCCGATTCTTCAGCGCCGCTAGACCGCTGTCAACGGGATGAGCCACAGCAGCAGCAATAGTCACGACCTGTGGATGGAGATCTTTAGGCGACTTCGAGCAGGAGTCGCTGCTCTACGTCCGCGGTACCGCCGCTGCTCGTGCTGCTTATGCCGCCCGTACCGGGTCATGCCGCGCGGCTTGTACACCGCCAGCGTCGTGGCCGCGAGCAAGAGGAGCAGGGCGAGCGCGGCGTGGAGGAGGGGGGACACGTTGCGCACGTTGCCGAGGTCGGCACTCGGATCTGCCGCCACGTCTGCCATGTAGCTAAGAGTCTCCATGTAGATCAGCAAGACGACGGTGGCAATGACGTTGAGCAGGAGCTTGAAGAGAACCCAGTAATGTCGGAACAAGCCCCACGTGGTGCCCAGTGACTGGACAAGCCCCGTGAGCAGCGAAGCGAGGGCCAACGGGACGAGGACGAACCAGCCAATCGGCTCCAACACGAGATAGGTGGCACGCACCGTCTGAGCATCCTCACTTGCCAGACCGACCACGGCGAGAGCGAGGAAGCCGGCGACCGCGCCAAGCCAGCCGACCGAGGAAGTGACATGCGCGGTGAGCGCGAACTTCCGCAGGCGAGGTGTCACGGTCGCGGCTGTTGCACGCCGTGTCCAGTGATGCCGAAGGGCGGTGTGTGGCCACCGGCGTCACCGGAGTGGCGACTAGGGCCGTGGTCACCACCACGGCCGGTGAGCAGCAAGATCACAAACAGCAGGACCACGAGGAGGACGATGACCCCGAACACCTTCACCCAGCGTGGAGTGCCGGTAGTCGATCCGCGGTCGGGGCCCACGCCGGTGTCGTCGCCGGTGTCGAGGCTGGGGGGCGGGTCAGCGATATCCGTGTCCTCTGTCGTGCGTGGTCGCCACCTTGAGCCGAGGGCAAAAGTTTACGAGACAGCTTGTTCTCTGTCAAATCACTATGTATTTACATCGGTCGTGACGTATATTGGGGGGATGCCCAAGCTGTGGAACGAGACGATCGAGGCGCACCGCCGCGAGGTGCGCGACGCGACCCTGGACACCACCGCGGCGCTGGTGGTCGAGCACGGATTGCGGTCGGTGACGATGTCGCAGATCGCCGAGCAGACCGGCATCGGACGCGCGACGCTGTACAAGTACTTCTCTGGCGTGGAAGCGATCCTGGTCGCCTGGCACGAACGTCAGGTCACCGGCCACCTCGAATCTCTCGTCGAAGTCCGAGACCGAGCTGGCGACGCTGGTGAGCGGCTTGAAGCTGTGCTCGAGGCCTATGCGCTCATCTCCCACGAGCACCACGGCACCGAACTCGCGGCACTCCTGCATCGAGGTGAGCACGTCGCCCGAGCGCAGCAGCAGCTCAGCGACTTCATCCGAGACCTGGTCACCGAGGGCGCAGAGACCGGCGACCTCCGGGATGATGTCGCACCTGACGAGCTCGCGAGCTACTGCCTCCACGCCCTCACAGCGGCCAGCAGCCTGCCGTCAAAGGCCGCGGTCCGCCGGCTCGTCACGGTCATTCTGGCTGGGTTGCACCCCCGCGCCTGATTGGACTCGTATCGGTCCGCTGGAGCCGGGCGCCCTCCTCAACACTCTGCTGGGAGCGTGTCGACCTGTCCTCCGCGGACGGGGACAGCGCCAGCCTTCTAACAGTTCGGAGGCTGGACGCGTCGGCGTCCTGCTCTAAGTCGCGTACAACGAGTCGATCTCGGTGGCGAAGTGCTGCTCACAGACACGGCGCTTCAGCTTCAGCGTCGGTGTGATCTCGCCCTCTTCCGCTGAGAAATCGCGCGGCAGGATGTCGAAGCGCTTGATCTGCTCGTAGCGTGAGCGATCGCGGTTCACGCCGTCCACGATCGCCTCCACGCGCGCACGCCTTTCCACCTCAGGAACCTTCGCGGCCTCGACAGGGTCGATCGTGATCAGCGCGGTCAGATAGGGGCGGCGATCGCCGATGACGAGCGCCTGCGAGACGAGCGGCGCCGACTTGAGCGCGTTCTCGAGGTTCTGCGGCGACACGTTCTTGCCGCCGGCGGTGACGATGATGTCCTTCTTGCGATCGGTGATGTGCAGGAAACCCTCGTCGTCGAGCTGGCCGATGTCGCCAGTGCGAAGCCACCCCTCCTCATCGAGGACCTCTCGCGTCGCGGCCTCGTTCTTGTAGTAGCCCGCGAAGATCGTTTCGCTTCGCATCAGGATTTCCCCGTCGGCGGCGATGCGCAGCTCGACCCCAGGCAGCGGGACCCCGACCGTCCCGAACTTGAAGCGGTCGGGCCGGTTGACGGTTGCTGCGGTCGTGCACTCGGTGAGGCCGTATCCCTCGAGGATGAGGATGTCGAGTGCATGGAAGAACTCCGCGATCTCCTTCGCGAGCGGCGCGCCGCCTGAGTTCCCAACCCGCAGCCGCCCGCCGAGCCGTTTTTTCACCTTGGAGAAGACGAGCCGGTCGGCAAGGCGATGCTGGAGCGCCAGCCCGGGCGGCAGCGCCTGACCGCGCTGCCTGAGTCGGCTCGCCCGGTACCCGACGCGTAACGCCCAATCGATCAGCGTTCGCTTGACGCCCGTTGCCTGGTCGAACTGACCCCGAACGGCCGTGTACACCTTCTCGAACACGCGTGGAACGCTCGGCAGGATTGTCGGACGAACGGCGGGCAGCACGTCGCCGACCCGCAGCGGATCCGGACAGAACGCGATCGTGTAGCCGACGTACGCGCCCGTGAGGTGAAGCAGACGACCGTAGTTGTGCGCGAGCGGGAGGTAGAGGAGCATCACGTCACCGGGACGTACGACCGATTCCATCCGGTTGACCACGGCGACCATCTCGTAGTAGTTGCGATGGCGGATCATGCAACCCTTGGGCGGCCCGGTCGTACCCGAGGTGTAGATGTACGTGAACAGTTCGTCCTCGTTGACCGCAGCGATGGCGTCCTCCAGCGCGGCCGGGTTCCGCCCCGCAAACTCGCGGCCGCTGGCGGCGACCTCGTCAAGCTCGGCGAACGTGATCACGCGCTCCAGGCGCGGAAGTGCGGCTCGCTCTCCGTCGATCTTTTCGCGCTGCGCTTCGTCCTCGACCACCGCAGCGACGGATTCGGAGTGCTCGAGGATGTAGGCGCAATCCTTCGCGGAGCTGTTCGCATAAATCGGAGCTACGATTGCGCCGATCAAGGCGAGCGCGAAGTCGGTGAGGGCCCACTCGACTCGAGTCGAGCCGACGATCGCAACGGCGTCCCCTTTCCGCACACCCAGAGAGAGCAGGCCGTTGGCGATCTCGTCGACGCGGCGCGCGGCCTCCACCCAGGTGACCTCTCGCCACCCGCCTTCCTCCTCGACCAAGTACGCGGGACCGGCACGCTCCACCGCGGTCGCTTCTCGCCAGAGCCGCGCGATCGTCCGCATGCCGCCGCCGCGCTGCTCGTCAGGTGTCGCACGCGCCGTCTCGGTTGCCATCTGCGCTAGAGCTTAGGCGGCGGCAGGGGGGAAGGGAAGTGTCCGGGCGTGGAGAAACCCCTGGTCTCCAGTAGACTTTCCGGAGGGTGGCAATGCGCACGACCTGGAACGGGTCGATCAGTTTCGGCTTGGTAAACATTCCGGTGGGCCTTGCCCCGGCGACGAAGCCTGCCGCTCGCCAGTCGGACATCTCCTTCCGCACGCTCCACCGGGAGTGCGGGACGCCGATCAAGCAGAAACGCTGGTGTCCACTCCACGAGCGCGACGTCGAGGCCGACGAGCTCGTGAAAGGGTGGGAGATCTCGAAGGGCGAGTTCGTGATCGTCGAGGACGCGGATCTCGAGGCGATCTCCCAGCAGGACAACTCGCGCTCGATCGAGATCACGCGGTTCGTCGAACTGCCCGAGGTCGACCCGATCTTCTTCGATCGGACGTACTACCTTGCGCCTGCGAGCGCGCCCGCCGCTCGGCGCCCGTACGTGCTGCTGGCGAGCGCGATGCGGGAGACAGGCATGGCGGCGATCGGGCGCTTCGTCCTGGCCGGCAAGGAGAAGCTTTGCCTGATCAGGCCGAAAGGCGAGGCGCTCGCCCTCGAGACGCTCTTCCTCGCCGAGGACGTCAACTCGCAGGCCGAGATCGACGAGACAGTAACCGAGACCGAGGTCAAGACTGCCGAGCTCGAGCTCGCGCGACAGGTGATTGCAAGCCTCGTCGGCGAGTTCGATCCGAAGGAGCTGACGAGCGACTACCGGCGAGACCTGAAGGCGATGCTCGAGGCCAAGCTCGACGGGAAGGAAGTCGCCCGCCCCGAGCCTGTGCCCGAGACACCGGTGGTCGACCTGATGGAGGCGCTCAAGCGGAGCGTTGCCGAGGCGCAAGATCGCAAGGCGGACGGCTCCCGGAAGGCCCGGGCAAAAGGCTCACGCCCCCGCGCCCGGGCGAAATCGGCCTAGAGAACTCCGTTTCTTCCTACGATGCTGGCGAAGCGGCGCCGATCGCTTGGAGCTGCGCCTGGAACAGCGTCTTGTCGATTTTTCCCTGATAGATCGGCACGCCCTCCTGAAGGCAGACTCGGATGACGTCCGCGCGATCGATGCCGAGCTCCTTCGAAAGCTCTTCAGGCGTCAGGTGGTTCGCCATATCGCTCCTCTCTCGTTCGAGCACAAAAAAGCCCGCCGGTCTGGACGCGGACGGGCTTGCTCAGGGTGGGTTGCGGCTGGGCGGGGATCAATGGGCCCGCACCTTCAAGACAATCATCGCTCACAGAATAATCGCGACCGATGACGGACGCAATCGTCGGTTTGGAGGAGCGCTTCTGCGAAGCGAGGGGGGTGCGCATGCGCTATTTCGTCGGGGGACAGGGCCCGCCGCTGGTGCTCCTCCACGGACTGACCGGCGCAGCGTCGAACTGGATCGAGCTCGCGCCGCGGTTCGCCGGCACGCGCCGCGTCTTGGTTCCAGACCTACCGGGTCACGGCGGCTCGGCGCCGCTGCCGGCCGCACCGAACCTCGACGCATACGGCGATCGCGCGCACCTGGTGGCCGAGCGCGAGGGGATGCTGCCCGCGCCGTTCGTCGGTCACTCGATGGGTGGGCTCGTCGCTCTACGGCTCGCGGTCAGACGGCCCGCCGACGTGAGCGGGATCGTCCTCGCCGCGGCGGCGGGAATCGGTTCGGCCACGCGCAGAGCGGAGGTCTGGGTCGCCCTCTTCGGGGTCACGCGCCCCGGCCGCAAGATCGCTCCCTTCCGGCGCTCCCTTGCTCGTCGGCCGCGCCTGCGCGCGCCCGTCTTCAACCGCTACCAGGCGGCTGATTCCAGTGCGCTCTCCCCAGAAGCTGTCGAGGGCTTCCTCGCCGGCCCGCCTCTGCACACCGACGTCGTCAGCGCCGGGCGGGCGCTCGTGCGAGACGATCCGCGACTCGACCTGGAGCAGGTTCGATGCCCTTGTCTCGTCCTCTGGGGCGCGCGCGACCGGCAGGTGCCGATCGACGATGCGTTCGACTACGCCCGGCGCCTGGGCGCCCCCCTGCGCACGATCGCCGATTGCGGGCACCTTCTGATCGGCGAGCGCCCGGACGCCGTTGTCGACGCGATCGAGGAGTTTCTCGAGGCAGCCTCGCTGTGACCCCGACCGGTCGAGCAAGAGGGTGTTCAGACGTAGGTTCTCTAGACGGGGTTGGGGAGATCGACGAACTCCCACTCGAGTCCAAAGCGCTCCGCGAGCCGCTCGGCCAGCGCCTGGACGCCGAACCGTTCGGTCGCGTAATGACCGCCGGCGACGAGGTGGATCTCGAGCTCACGCGCGGCGTGGAGGTTCGGCTCCTCCGCCTCCCCGGTCAGAAAGAGGTCATAGCCCTCCCGCGCGGCCGTGATCAGGTCGTGGCCCGAGGCGCCGGTCGATACGGCCACGCGCTCAACCCGCTCGGGCCCGTGGGCGAAGACGAGCGGTTCGCGGTCGAGCACGACGCGGATGCGCTTCACGAGCGCCGCGAGACTCATCGGCTCCGCCAAGCGGCCACCGACTCCGATTCCCGCGAAGGGGCGCTCGGGCTCGATCTCGAGTCGGCGCGCGAGGCACACGTTGTTTCCAACCTCCGGATGCGCGTCGAGCGCGATGTGGTACGCGGCCAGGGTGATCTGTCCGTCGAAAAGCGCCTGTAGGCGGCCGCGCATGCGTCTGTCGATCACGAGCGGCTCGGTGCGCCAGAACAGGCCGTGATGAACGATGACGAGCTGCGCGCCGCCTGCAGCCGCTCGCTCGAACAGCTCCCGTGACGCCGAAACACCGCAGGCGAGCTTCGTGACCTCGTCCGCGCCGAGCACCTGGGCGCCCGACGGACCGAACTCGGGGAAGGCATCGACGCGAAGCAGCTCGTCGGCGTACGCGAGGATCTCGTCGCGGCGTGCCATCCGGCGCGATTCTACGACGGCATCCGACGCGCGAGCTGTCTTGTCAGGCGGCGTTGCGCTCGGGCAAGAGACCTCCTTCGAACGGCGTGTCCGAATGGGCAGCGGAGTCCGCCGGCGAGAGGAAGTGGACCTGATTGGCGACGACCTCGACCGCGCGGCGACGTTTTCCTTCGGCATCTTCCCAGGAGCGGCTGCGTAGGCGGCCGTCGACCGCGACACGCTTTCCCCTGGCGAGAAAGCGGCTGCACACCTCGGCCTGTTTGTTCCAGACCGCTACCTGGATGAAGTCAGCCCCCCCGGCCGAGCTCCGTCGGTCGACTGCGAGCAGGAAGGTTGCGACCCTGCGATCCTCGCCGAGCTCGCGCAGCTCGACGTCTGTGGCGAGATTGCCGATCAGCGTGACGACGTTCACCCGTCCTCCTTCGTTATCTGAAAAGACAACATAGGCGAAGAGAGCGCGCGCGTCTGTGCCGGCTTTGTGCCGAGTCGCTAACCTACGGGCGCTCGGGGTGTGGCGCAGCCTGGTAGCGCGCTCCGTTCGGGTCGGAGAGGTCCCCAGTTCGAATCTGGGCACCCCGATTTCTCCTCGTGATGAGCCTCAGGCCCGAACTTCGGTGGCCTCGGGGCGAGCGCGTCCGATGGTGATCGCGACGAAGGTGATCGGAATCGCCATGGGCGCCGAGGCTATCCTCACGGGGTGCCGGAACGGATTACCGTCGCCTGCGTTCAGCTCACGAGCCGTGACGATAAGGCGGCTAATCTAGAACGAGGCGAGAGGCTGGTCGCGCGTGCGGCCGCGAGCGGCGCCGACGTCGTCGTCCTGCCGGAGAAGTGGAACGCGATCGGCCGGGCCGAGGTTCTGCACGGGGCGGCCGAATCGCTCGAGGGCGGCGAGTCGGTCGAGGCGATGGCCGGGTGGGCGCGCACCCACGGGATCACGCTCGTCGGCGGCTCGATCACAGAGCGCAGACCTGGGCGGGAGAAGCTCTCCAACACCTGCCTGGTGTTCGGCCCGGAGGGCGAGCTTGTGGCCGTCTATCGCAAGCTGCACCTCTTCGACGTCGAGGTCGGCGGCCATGTCTACCGGGAGTCCGAGGCCGAGGAAGCGGGGGACGAGGCGGTTGTCGCCAGCATCGAGGATTGGCCGACCGGTCTTTCGATCTGCTACGACCTTCGTTTTCCCGAGCTCTATCGCCTCCTCGCGCTCGATGGAGCGCTGCTCGTCACCGTCCCGGCGCACTTCACGCTCTACACGGGCAAGGATCACTGGGAGCTCCTCCTGCGGGCGCGGGCCGTCGAGAACCAGCTCTACGTGGCCGCGGCAGCGCAGATCGGCGAGACGATCCCCGGCCGGCCGAGCTACGGGCGTTCGCTGATCGTCGATCCCTGGGGCGTCGTCCTCGTGCAAGCTCGCGACGAGGAGACGGTGATCTCGGCCGAGCTCAGTCTTACCCATCTCGAGGGCATTCGCGCCAGGCTGCCTGCCCTCACGCATCGGCGGCCGGAGGCGTACGCACGTTCGATCCCAGTTTGACGGGAAGCCCGCCCATCCGCGCAGTCCTCTTCGACGTCGACTTCACGCTGGCGAAACCGGGGCCCGATCTGGGGCCCGAGGGGTACCAACGGCTTGGCAAGCGGTTCGGGCTCGCGCTCGACCCGGTCCGGTACGAGCATGCACGCGAACGGGCGATCGAGTCACTCGAGCGGCATCCAGAGCTCGCCCATGACGAGGAGGTCTGGGTCGCGTTCACCGAACGGATCATCCTCGAGATGGGCGGCGACTCGGGGCGGGCGCACGAGTGCGCCGTCGAGATGACGCGCGCGTGGGAGCAGTCCGAGAACTTCGAGCTGTACGACGACGTCGTGCCGGTCCTGGACGAGTTACGCCGGTACCCGATCAAGCTCGGGCTCGTCTCGAACACGGGGCGCGACCTCGATGCCTTCGTCGCTCACCACCACCTCGACGTCGACGCGGCGCTCGCCTCGCGTGCCCACGGCAAGACGAAGCCGGATCCGAGCATCTTCAAGGCAGTGCTCGACCGGCTCCGGGTCGAACCGGATCAGGCCGCGATGGTCGGGGACTCGATCGAGGACGACGTCGAGGGCGCGCGTGGCCTCGGAATGCGTGCCTTCCTGCTCGATCGCGATGGCCGCTTCCCCGACTTCGACGACCGCCTTGGAGATCTGCTCGCGCTCCCGGCCGCGCTCGGACTCACGCGGCCCGGGATGACCCCCTAGCGAGGTTGGCAGCGATCGCGGCCTTCGCAGACTCGAAGGACGCGCACGCGAGGCAGATTCTTCCGGCCCGCCGGCCAGGACAAGTGAAGCAGGAGCGACGCCGCGTTGTTCGCGTAGCCGACCTCGCGCAGGAGCCCGCGAGGGTTCGCGCGGTGGACGAGGACGTAACGCCCGGCACGGACGCCGGTGACGTCGACGTTCTGTCCGTGGTAGTGCGCCGGGTAGCGGTCGGTGTAGCCGATCGACGAGCCTTGATCGACTGACAGAAGGTCGAGACGGCCCTTGCCGCAGTTACTCAGGAAGATGGGCGGCCCGAAGCCACGGACGCGCCGAGCCGCGTGTCCGTAGTGGTCTGCGAGACAGAATCCGCTCTTGCTGTCGCGGACGACGAGCTCGAAGTCGCCCGCGCGCCGAAGCTCGTAGCTCTCGAAGCGGAGCAGGTGCCAGTGTGAATGCGAGGCGGAGTACGTATACCGGACGACGCCGACCCTCGGAACGACCCTCAGTTTCCCGTTCGACAGCCGGATGAGCTGGCGGGCGGCCATCGTCGGCTGAAGAGTCGAGGGTCGGCTCGAGCGGACCCAGAGCGGGCCGAGCCCGACGTTGTCGACCGCGGAGGCGAAGCCGAGCCTGAACCGTCCGCGGACGAGGCTGACGGTGAGCCCGTGCGGCGCGCGCTGGTCGAGGTCGGGCAGGAGCTTGGTCGTCTGCGGTTTCGGCGGAACGGGAGCGGCGACGGGAGCGGCGACCGCGAGCTCGCCCCAGTCGGGGTCCGCGCCGCTCGTCAGGCGCGTCTGCGCGGAGCCGTCCGCAGCCATGAGGAAGATCGAATTGGCTCTCGCGAACGCGATCCTTCCTGCGTCGGGCGCCCAGGTCGGGTGCCGGTCCGGAGCCGGGTCGACGGTGAGCCGCGTCAGATCGAGGCCGCTTCGATTCAGCGCGTAGATCTCCTCGTTCCCGTCCCGATTGCTGACGAAAGCAAGCCGTGTCCCCTCCGGTGACCAAGCGGGCTCCCGATCGTCGGCGGGGACATCGGTGAGCTGCTGCGGCTCCCCGCCCGTGACCTCAGCGATCCACACGTCGTAGTTGCCCTCCCGGTTCGACGCGAACGCGATCTGCTTGCCGCCGGGCGACCAGGCCGGCTCGGCGTCGTCGCCGGGCGAGGTGACGAGTGCCTGCTTGCCGCTGCCGTCCGCATTCATGACGTACAGATCGAGCTCGCCCGGCAGTCCGCTCGCCCACGCGATCCGTTTCCCGTCGGGCGACCACGCCGGGGTCGTGTCGATCCGGCCGGGGTTGCTCGTGAGCCGCGTGACGTCGTCACCGTTTGTGACCACGTAGATCTCGTCGTTGCCGTCACGATCACTGACGAAGGCGATGCGACGGCCGTCAGGTGACACAACCGGGTGGGAGTCTGTCGCGGCGTTCCGGGTCAGCCGCGCCAGCCCCTTCCCGTTCGGATCGACCGCGAAGAGCTCGCCCCGGTTCGCAAAGACGATGCGCTCTCGCTGACGCGTCGCAGACTCATCGCTGCGGCCGACGCCGGTCACCAAGAGACCGGCGAGCATTGTCGCGACGAGGAAGCCGGCCGGCCGTTGCACCGATTCGGAACGTACCACTACACTCGCCGGACGTTGCCTGAGCAGTCAATCGCCCTGGCCGACAAGCGACGAGTGATTCTCGACGCAGCCGTGCGCGTCTTCGCCCGCGACGGCTTCCATACGTCCCGAGTGGGCGACGTCGCCGTCGAAGCCGGCGTCGCTCATGGCCTCCTCTACCACTATTTCAGCTCGAAGGACGAGCTGCTGACGACGATCTTCCGCGAGACGTGGGACTCGCTCCTCCGGGCCCTCCGGGAAGTCGAGACCTCACGCGAGCCCGCACCCGAGCAGCTGCGCAAGGTGTGCGCGATCGTCCTGCGCACCTGGAAGCGCGAGCCGGATCTCGTCCGCGTGCTCGTGCGCGAGGTTGCGCGCAGCCCGCAGCTTGGCCGTGAGGTGAACGAAATCGCGGAAGCATTCGCGGCGATCGAACGCCTCGTCGAGCGCGGCCAGGCTCGAGGCGAGCTGCGGGCGGGGCCCGAGCCTCGACTGGCTGCCGTGATCGTCTACGGCGCCCTCGAGGAGATCCTGACCGGGTGGGTACTTGGCCAGCTGCCGGACGGGGACGAGGACGTCGCGCTGGCCGAGGAGGCCGTGGTCGGCGTGATCTGCTCGGGACTCGCAGCTGTTCCAGTTCAGACCACGCTCTCAGCCTAGGAGCGTTGGCCCGTCCTAATCTAGGCACCACTCGCGGTGCCTAGGGGCGGCAGACGGCAACGCCGCGCCGGCTGAGCGCGAATCCCCAGACCTGCTGGCTGAGCACGTAGAAGGTCGTCACGGTCGAGCCGCGCGTCAGCGTCAGCGCCGAATACTTGCCGCACTCTGTCCGCGCGAGCGGGCCATACACGGCCGTCACCCGGGCGACGTTCTCGCCCAGGCTGACGGAGCGACTCGTGCGCCATCCCAACGGTCGCCACAGCGTGAAGATCGCGGCGACGCGACCGCGGCGGAACTCGACGCCCGCGCCCTCCGGCTTGTAGGAAGTGAGATTGAAGTACCACGTCGTCTCGCGGCAATTGCGGCACCGGCCGAACCTGTCGCCCCAGACCGCTCTCACCTGGCCCGGGGTGAAGCCGATCTCGACACCGCCGAGGCTTCGACCCGGCACGAGCACGCCCTGCCGCGGCGGCGCGGCCTGAGCCGTCCCCGCGATCGCAAGGACGGCGATGGTTAATGCGAGAGTCCGCACTCTGATGGATGATGGCAGGACGTGGAGGTGGGACGAGTGCCAATCGGCGATCGGCTCCGGGAATGCCGAGGCCGAATCAACCGCTTTCAGCCGGCGGAGGTGGCCGCCGCGATCAGCCGCAGCGCACTCCTCGTGGATCTGCGCTCCGTCGACGAGCGGGAGCAGGACGGCGTCATCCCGGAGTCGATGCACGTGCCGCGCTCGGTGCTCGAGTGGCGCTTCGATCCCGGATCGGAATACACCAACCCGGCAGTCGGCGATCTCGACCGCGAGGTGATCGTCTTCTGCGCGCACGGCTACTCGTCCAGCCTCGCAGCCGCAAGCCTGCATGACCTCGGCTACTCGAGGGCGTCCGACGTCATCGGTGGTTTCGAGGCCTGGCGCGCGGCCGGCCTGCCCGTTCGCGAGGCAGGCCCGAGGCTTGCACCTGGCGAGCTCATCGGCATGCGACCATCTGAATAAAGCGAGCGAAGGGAGATTCGTGGCGAGCAAGGTCGTGATCAACCTGGCGACGGGACTGGAGGATGCCGAGCGCGTCACGATCGCCTTCCTGGTCGGTGGTGCCGCCGCCCAGCAGGGCAAGGACGTGGCGATGTTCCTGACCAAAGAGGCCGTGAGGCTGGCGCTGCCGGGACACGCCGACGCGGTCGCCTGTGAGGGCTGCCCGCCGCTCGCGCGTCTGTTCGAACAGTTCGCCGGGAACGGCGGTCAGCTGCTCGTCTGCCCGATCTGCTTCAACTCGCGAAAGCTCGACGAGTCGGAGCTTGTGCCGAATGCGAAGCTGGCCGGCGCGACGCCGCTCTGGGACTGGATCGGCGACGAGGCTGCGAGCGTGTTCAGTTACTGACGTGGAGGTCGTCAACCTGTTCGGCGACGAGTGGGACGGCGGGCGCGACCGGCCCGGTTGGCAGTGGCGTCGGCTCTCCGTCGGCGACCGGCTCAATGCCGAGCTGATCGGCGCGAGCCTGTACGACCTCGGATCCGGCCAGAAGACCTTCCCTTACCACTTCCAGCACGGGGAGGAGGAGTGGTTGCTCGTCGTGGCCGGGCGCCCGACGCTCCGGACACCCGAGGGTGAGCGCAAGGTCGAGCGAGGCGACCTGATCGCGTTTCCGCCGGGGCCGGACGGCGCGCACCAGGTTCGCAACGATACCGACGAGCCCGCACGGCTTCTGATCTTCTCCAGCCCTTCGGACTACGAGATCGCCGAATACCCGGACAGCGGCAAGATCGGCCTCTTCGCGCCGAACCTGCGCAGATTCTTGCGCGCCGACGCCGACGTCGACTACTTCGAGGGCGAGGAGTGACGTTCAACCTCTACACGGGCGAGTGGGAGAACGAGAGCGACCGCCCCGGTTTCGGTTGGCGCCATCGCCGGGCCAGGGGCGAGAAGCTCGGCTTCAGCCTGTACGAGCTGCCACCCGGCGAGCGGACGTTTCCGTACCACTTCCACTACGGGAACGAGGAGTGGCTGATTGCGGTCTCGGGCGCGCCCACCCTGCGAACGCCGGACGGCGAGCGCGAGCTTGCGCCAGGCGATGCAGTGTGCTTTCCGGCGGGCCCGGCAGGCGCGCATCAGGTGATCAACTGTGGTGAGAAGCCGGCACGCGTGCTGATCCTCTCCACCCTCGTCGAGCCGGGAGTGGTCGTGTACCCGGACAGCGACAAGCTCGGCACGCGACCCGGAGTTGACGCGGACAGGTTGAACTTCCCGCGCTCTGCAGCCGTCGACTACTGGGAGGGGGAGTCGGCCGAGGGCTGAGCGACCCGGCGCTCTCGCTGCAAGGGACGCTCTTTCGCCGACGCGATCTCCAACTCCTCGTCGGCGCCGTCTTTCTCTCTTCGCTTGGAGACTGGCTGGCGCTGACCGCGCTCGCACTGCATGTCCGGGACCGAACCGAATCAGGCATCGCGGTGGCCGTGCTCTTCATCGCCCTCTGGGCGCCGCTAGTCGTGTTCGCCGGACCTGCGGGGATCGTCGTCGACCGCTTCGACGCTCGTCGCGTGCTCGTCGTCGCCTCGGTTGCCCAGGCGGGAATTGCAGCTGCGCTCGCGTTTGGTGGTTCGCTCACTCCGATTCTCGTTTTGACAGCGCTTCTCGGCACGGCGAATGCGGTCGGTCAGCCGGCGGAGTTCGCGCTGATACTGGCCGTGGTCGACGAGGCCCGCATCGGAGTGGCAAATGCCCAGGTCGAGACGGCGCGCTTCGTCGGGTTCGCCGCCGGGCCGCTTCTCGGCGGCGTCCTCGCCTCTGCTGGCGGCACGCGGCTGCCGTTGCTCGTCAACGCCGCCAGCTTCCTGGCCATAGCGGCGGTGGCAATGGGGCTTCGTCGCCATGTCTCGGCGGTCGCGAAGGTGTCTGACGGAGGACCGCTGGGACGCGCGCGCGACGGAATCGTCTTCCTCGGGCGCGACCGCCTTCGTCGCCTCGTCATGATCGTCGCCTTCGCTTCGTTGCTGTTCATGACCGCCTCTGCTCCGGCCGAGGTCTTCTTCGCCAAGGACGTGCTCGACGTCGGCGATGCCGGCTTCGGCGCCCTCTGGACCTCCTGGGCGGTTGGAATGACGCTGGGCGCGCTGGTGCTTGCGCGGCGCGTGCCCGGGCGGGCGCTCGCGGGGGCGGCCCTCGCGGCGATCGTCGTCCAGAGCCTCGGGCTTGCGTTGCCGACGCTGTGGCTCGTGTTCCCGTTCGCGCTGGCGCTCTACGTCGTCGGCGGCCTGGCACATGGCACGAAGAATGTGCTCGTCCGGACGCTCATGCACGAGCGCGTGCCCGCGCGCCTCCACTGACGGGCGTTCGCGGCGTACAACGGTCTGCGAAACGCAGCCGAGCTGGTCGCGCTCGGCGGTGGCGGCATCTTGATCGCGGCGATCGGCGCGCGCTGGACGCTCTTCCTGGCGGGCGCGATACCCGCCGTGGCCGGATTGGTTGGACT
>Ga0136617_10003150_pt1 | contig 14722 bp, 13 predicted proteins | sample AntDrymUQ3222106_2_FD_129672 | JGI IMG/M metagenome (GOLD analysis project Ga0136617, IMG submission 129672) | Polar desert sand microbial communities from Dry Valleys, Antarctica - metaG UQ322 (21.06) | ecosystem: Environmental > Terrestrial > Soil > Desert | place: Antarctica: Dry Valley... | reverse complement strand
GAGATGTGGGTCTTGGTGGTCGACTCGCTGATGAACAGCTGCTTGGAGATGGCGGCGACCCCGAGACCGTCTGCGAGCAGGCCGAGGACCTCCTTCTCGCGCGGACTGAGCTGCGGGCCGGTGGGGGAGAGCTTGCGCTGCATCGCCCCTGCCAGGTCGGTGGCGGTGAAGGCCCGGGGGGAGACTGCTGCGTGGCGGGCCGCGGCGATGACGTCCTCGGCCGGGGCGTCCTTTGGCACGAATGCAGACGCGCCCGCCTCCAGCGCGCCGAAGAGCTGGTCGTCCCCCGCGTACATCGTCAGCACGACGATGCCCATGGTCGCGTTGGCGGCGATGCCCATGGTCGCGTTGCCCTCGCGCACGGTCCGCGCCGCGTCCAGGCCGCTGCCGTCGGGAAGCCGCACGTCGAAGATCGTCACGTCGGGAGTGGTCTCGGCGATCACGGAAAGGGCTTCGGCGACCGTGCCTGCCTCGCCGACGACGGTGAAGTCCCCGGTGCGCTCGAAGGCACGGCGCAGGCCCTCTCGGATCAGCTCGTGGTCGTCGACGAGGACGACGGTCGTGGGCACGTCGTCACCTTAGCCCGAGTCGCGGGCGTGACCCAGGGTGACGACCACGGCCGTGCCGCCTTCCGTGCGGTCATGGACGTCGAGCTGGGCGCCGACGCGCTGGGCCCGCTCGCGCATCACCTCGAGGCCGAAGCTGTCCGGGCGCGGTGTGCCGAGGCCGCCGCCGTCGTCCTCTACCCGGACCAGCGCGCGGGGAGGGTCGACCGCACAGGTGACCCACAGGTTCTGCGCGTTCGCGTGCTTGCGGGCGTTGGTGATGGCCTCCTGGGCGATCCGCAGCAGCTCGGTCTCGGCGTCGATCGGCAGCCGGATCGGTGTCTCGTCCAGCACCAGGTGCACGGTCATGGTGGAGCTCGCGCCGACCTGGCGCACGTAGTCGGACAGGGCGGTCCCGAGGCCGGTGCTGGACTGCACCTCGGAGCGCAGGTCGAAGATGGAGTGCCGCAGCTCGGTGATGACCCGGCTGAGCTCGCCTCTCAGCTTCTTGAGGTCGCGCTGGAGCTCGGGCAGGAACTGGGCCCGGTCGGCCAGGTCGTCCACGACATATCCGAGCGAGGCGAGCTCCTGGGCGATCCCGTCGTGGATCTCGCGCGCGAGCCGGCGGCGCTCCTCGGCGGTGGCCAGGGTGCGCACCTCGCTGAAGAGCAGCGCCGTCTCCAGCCGCAGCGCCTGCTCCTCGACGACCCGGCTCGCCGCGGTCAGCTGGTCGGGCTCGAAGGCCGGATCGCTGCGCTCCACCGCTACCAGCCCGAAGGTCCGCAGCCCGATCTGCAGCGGGATCACCGCGGAGAAGCCGGTCGCGCGCCCGCTGAGGGCGGCGTCGTGGCGCACCGGGGCGCTGGCGGCCCAGGCCTCGTCGAACAGCGGACCCTCGACCTTCCAGTCCAGCCGGTCCTCCCCGCTGAACGCGATCGGGGTGAGCCGCCCGCCGTTGGAGCGCACGTAGACCGCCGCCCGCTCGAACGGCACGGAGGCGAGCAGGTGCTCCAGCAGGCCCTCGGCGAGGGTGACCGGGTCGAGGCCGCCGGAGAGCTGGCGCGACACCAGACGGAGCTGGGACAGCAGCCGGTAGGCCGCGCCGTAGGCCGCGTTCTCGGGGACTGCCTGCCCCGCCTGCAGGTGATGCACCCAGCCACCGAGGAGCCCGACCGCCAGCGTGATCAGACCCCACTGGCTGACGGTGCCCACGTAGCTGCTCCAGGACTGCGTGTGCTCGCCGGCGGACCGGCCCAGCACGAGGGTCAGCACGGCCAGTCCGGAGGTGGTGACCCCGGCCCGGAAGCCGCCGATCAGCCCGGCCGCGAGCGCCGGTGCCAGCAGATAGGGCAGCAACGACTCGGGCAGCGGCACCAGCGCGAGCATCAGCAGGCAGGCCAGCACCGCTTCGGCGGTCGGCTGCCACCGCTGCAGCACCTCCTGGCTCAGCGGGATGGACGCGGCAGCCGCGATCACCGTGAGCAGGATCAGGACGATGACGATGTCGGCCGAGTCGCGGCGTGAGGCCAGCGTCAGGGCGACGGTGAGAACGAGCAGAGCGGCCCGGACGGCGAGGATCAGCCGCCCGCGCGCCGTGTCGGTGGGCGTCCGGACCCGCACCCTCACAGCCGCCCGTTGAAGCTGTTGAAGATCTGGATGACGGCCGGGCCGAGGATCACCACGAACAGCGACGGCAGGATGCAGAAGATCAGCGGGAACAGGATCTTCACCGGGACCTTCTGGGCGAGCTCCTCGGCGCGCTGGGTGCGCTTGATGCGCATCTCCCGCGCCTGCACGCGCAGCACCTGGGCGATCGGGATCCCGAACGCGTCGGCCTGGACCATCGAGGTGATGAAGCCACGAAGCTCGGGCAGGTCGGTGCGGTCGCCCAGGGCCCGCATCGCCTCGGACCGGCCCAGGCCGATCTGCATCTCCTGCAGCACCCGGAAGAACTCCTCCGCGAGCGGACCGGTGGTGTTGCGGGCGACTTGCGAGAGCGCCGCGTCGAACGCGAGGCCGGCCTCGACCGAGATGGTGAGCAGGTCCAACGCGTCGGGCAGCTCCCGGCCCATCTGCTCCCGGCGGTTGTAGCCCATCTGGTAGAGCGCCATGTTGGGCCCGAAGTAGCCGGCCACCGCGAACAGCGACCCGAAGCCGATCATCGGCAGCAGACCCGCGCCGAGTGTAAGCGGCAGCGCCAGTCCGAGCACCGACCCGAAGAGCAGGCCGAGCATCTTGAACGCGACGATCCGGTCCACGTCCCAGGCGGGCGGGTTGCCGGCCAGCTCGAGGCGGTGCCGGATCCGGGTGACCTGGTCGCGCGGCGTGAACCGCCGGCCGAGCTGGGTGAGCCTGACCATGCCGGGCGCGAGCACGCGCTCGCCGAAGGGCTTGACCAGCTCCTGCTGCATCGGGTTGGGCACGGCGTGGATCGCCTGCACCGCGGCCAGCGAGCGGTGCACCTGCTGGCGCTCGTTGGTCATCGTGGCGACGGTGGCCAGGGTGACCAGGACTGCGAGGAAGATCGCCGAGAGTCCGATGAGCAGCAGCAGGGACTCGTTCACGTCAGACCTCCACCGTGACGGCCTTGCGCATCCACAACACGCCCGTGACGAGCAGCACGACGCCCACCCCGACGAAGAACAGCCCCATCGCGGTCGTCCACAGGGGCTGGAGGTAGTCGGGGCGGGTCAGGATGAGGTAGGTCGCGAAGACCGGGGGCAGCAGCCCGAGGATCCACGCCGAGAGCCTGCCCTCAGCGGAGAGCACCTTGACCTGGCGGCGCAACCGCTCCCGCTCGCGCAGCGTCGAGGCGACGGTGGTGAGCAGCTCGGCGAGGTTGCCACCCACCTCGCGCTGGATCTTGATCGCCATGACGACCCAGCCGAAGTCCTTGCTCTGCATGCGCTGCGCCACCCCGTCGAGGGCCTCCTCGATCGGGACGCCGAGCCTGGCTTCCACCAGCGCGCGGTTGAACTCCCCGGTGATCGGCTGCTGGCCCTCGCGCACCACGGTGTCCATCGCCTGCGGCATCGAGAAGCCCGCGGACAGGCTGCCGGCGATCATCTGCAGGGTGTCCGGAAGCAAGGCGAGAAAGGCGGCGGTACGACGGGACTCCTTGACGATCAGGTAGACCCAGGGCAGCACCAGCCCGAAGCCCAGACCGAGCACCGTCGGCAGGAGTGAGCCTCCCGAGACCAGCAGCAGCAGCACCGACAGCCCGATCGCGACACCGATGTGGATCAGCATCCATTCGGCCACGCGCAGGGGCACTCCGGCGGCCTCGAGCCGCCTGGCCAGCGTCGTCTCGAAGTCGCGCTGCTGGGCCACCCGGCCGGCGAACTCCACCGCCGAACGGGCGACCGGGTTGCTGCCCAGCACGGTGGAGCGAGCCTGCTCCCGCTCGGGCTGGCGTCCGGAGAGGGTGTAGAGCGAGAGGCGTCGCCGGACCCGGCCCTGGCGTTCGGCGGTGCGGTCGATCGAGCTCATCGTCCCGACGAGCAGGACCAGCAGACCGAGGAAGAGCGCACCCAGCGCGATGGGCAACATCGACCCGGACACCAGCGTGGCGGCCCCGCTTGCCGTCACCGGCTCCGGGCCGAACTTCTCGCCGGACCCCGGGCCGCCCTGCTGCGGCTCGGGGACCGTCAGCGTGGTGAAGGCGGTGTGGCTCAGCGCTAGCTCGCCTGCGGACGCGGTCACCGTGACATTGCCGGACGTGCCGGTGAACGTCTCGGGGACGGTCGCCGTGACCCGAAGCTGGTTGGAGATGACCTCGGCAGTCCGCTCGAACGCGGCAGCGAGCTCGTCGGCGGCGCCGGTCGCGATCACCTGGCCGCCGCCTGCGTTCGCGAGCTGCCGCAGCGGTCGTGCCTGCCGGCTGTCCGAGCCGACGAAGGAGACCGCGTCCAGCGAGAGCCTGGCCGCCTTCACGGCCGCGACGGCGGTCGGCAGCGTGGCTCGGCTGCCCTCGTCGGCTCCGTCACTGAGCACCAGCAGCGTCCGTGGGCCGGTCGCGCCGGCAGTCCTGACCCCGAGGATCGTCCCGTCGTAGAGCGCGGTGCTGCCTGCGGCCCGCAGGCGCTCCACCGCCGCCCCGACCGCGGGGCGGTCCGCCGTCGGGGGCACGGCGACGCGCGCGGCGTCGCCGAACGTCACCAGGCCAACCAGGACGTCGGCGGGCACAGCGGCGAGGAACGCGGCGGCCGCCTGCTTGGCGCCGGCGAGCGCAGCGCCCTCCATGCTGCCGCTCACGTCCATCACCAGCACGACGGTGCGGGTGACCGGTGGGCCGGTGCCGCCCAGCACCTCGGCGGTGGCGGGCACCTCCGTCCCGTCGACAGTGACGCGCACCGACGCGGGATCGACCGACTGCCCGGCCGGGAGCTCGCCGGCCTGGAAGACCAGCTCGACGCTGCCCTCGCTGCTGCTGATCTGCACGATGCGACCGCTCGGGGCGGCTGCCGCGGGCGCGGCGACGCCGACGGCCAGGGCGGCTGCGCCGGCAGCGCACAGGGCGGCGCCACCGAGCCGCAGGGACCGCCTCACCGGCGGAACGTCTCGAACGCGAACAGGGTTGGGTCGACGGTCACTCCGCTGAACGCGAGCTTCTCCAGGAACTTGGGGCGCAGCCCGGTGGACTTCAACGTGCCCAGGGCGCGCCCGTTGTCGTCGAAGCCAAGACCGTGGTCGAACAGGAAAACGTCCTGCAGGGTGATGACCTCGCCCTCCATGCCCACGACCTCGGTGACGTGGGTGATGTGGCGGGTGCCGTCCTTGAACCGGGCCTGGTGCACGATCAGGTCGATCGCCGCGGACACCTGCTCCCGGATCGCCCGCACCGGCAGGTCCACCCCGGCCATCAGGACCATGGTCTCCACCCGGGACAGCACGTCCCGTGGGGTGTTGGCGTGCACCGTGCAGATGGAGCCGTCGTGACCGGTGTTCATCGCCTGCAGCATGTCCAGTGCGGCGGCGTCGCGGATCTCACCGACCACGATGCGGTCGGGGCGCATGCGCAGCGCGTTGCGGACCAGGTCGCGGATCTTCACCTCGCCCTTGCCCTCGATGTTGGGCGGTCGCGACTCCAACCGCAGGACGTGGTCCTGGTGCAGCTGCAGCTCGGCGGCGTCCTCGATGGTGATGACCCGTTCGTCGGCCGGGATGAACGACGACAGCACGTTCAGCGTCGTCGTCTTGCCCGCGCCGGTGCCACCGCTGACCAGGATGTTGAGCTTGCCGCGGACGCACTTCTCCAGGAAGTCCGCGACCCCGTCGGACAGGGTGCCGAAACCGATCAGGTCGTCGACACGGTAGGGGTCGGCGGAGAACTTGCGGATCGTGAGCAGCGAGCCGTCGATGGCTAGTGGCGGGATGATGGCGTTGACCCGGCTCCCGTCGGTCAGCCGCGCGTCGACCATCGGGCTGGACTCGTCGACGCGGCGTCCCACCCGCCCGACGATCTTGTCGATCGTGCGCCGCAGGTGTGCCTCGTCGCTGAACGTGCCGTCGACCTGGTGGATGCGCCCGGACCGCTCCACGAAGATGGAGTCGGGCCCGTTGACCATGACTTCGGTGACGTCGGTGTCGCGCAGGTAGGGCTCCAGCGGGCCGTAGCCGAGGATGTCGTCCGCGATCTCCTGCGCGAGCCGGGCACGGTCGGCACCGGTGAGCGGGGTGTGGTCCTGGGCCAGCACCTCCTGCAGCGTCTGGCGGACCTTCTGCTCCACGTCGGACTGGGTCTGCTTGGAGTCATAGAGCTTGGGACCGAGGCTGTCCAGCAGCGCGTGGTGCACGGTGCGCTTGAGCTCGGCCAGCGGGTCGATCGTGCGCCGCGGTCGCGGGGCGGCGTCATCGAGACCCCCGGTGCGTTCCGGCGCGGTCCGGTCGCGCTGCGCCGCGGCCAGCCGGTCCGCGAGGCTCATGGGGTCTTCGCTTTCCTTCGCAGCAGGCCGCGACGGTCCGTGCGCAGCTCGGGCAGGATGTCGCCGCCGCCGGCGCTGCCGGACTGGGTGGCGACCTGTTGCTCGGCGAACGCCTTGATCGACTGGCTCACGGGGTGCCTGGGGTCGTCGAGCACGATCGGTACGCCCCGGTTGATCGAGGCGGGCACATCGCGCGAGCTCGGCACCTGCAGGCTGATCGGCACCTTGAGGGTCTTCTCGACCTCGCTGAGAGCCAGTCCCACCTTGGAGTCGGACCGGTTGAGCACGATCCGCCAGCGGTCGCGCGGGTAGTTGAGCAGATCCAGGGTCTCGAGGGTCAGCTTGAGGTTCTTCAGGGCCGGGATGTCCAGGGTGGCCATCAGCGCGACCATGTCGCTCTGGTCAAAGGCGGCGAGCACGTGGTCGTCGAACGCCGGCGGGGTGTCCACCACGACGTAGTCGAACTGCTGCTTGAGCAGGTCCAGGATCGTGGTGACCAGGGTGGCGGGGATGGACTCCGCGTGCCCCGGCTCGATCGGCGCCACCAGGGTGGTCAGGCCGGGGGAGTGCGGGGTCAGCAACGAGGTCAGCGCCTGCGCGTCCAGGCTCCCAGCGAGCGGCACGGCGTCAGCGATCGTGTGTGCCGGGAACAGCTGCAGGACGATCGCGACGTCGCCGAAGGCGAGGTCCAGGTCGACGAGGCAGACCTCGCGGCGCCCGCCGTCGGCGAGGGCCGCCGCGAGGTTGGTGGCGACGGTCGTCTTGCCGCAGCCGCCCTTCGCAGAGAACACCGTGACCAGCGTGCCGCGCGTGGTGCTCGCGCCTTCGCTGACCCCACCTCCCACGGTCTCGCGCAGCGCTCGAGCCAGCTCGCTCGCCCGGCGGACGGCGGCGGTCAGGGCGGCGATGTCGCGTTCCTCGACGACCTCGAAGATGCCGGCTCGCATCGCGTCGGCGAGCACCGAGGTGTCGACCCGCCGGCGCACCAGGATGACCGCGAGGCTCGGTCGGGTCACGCGCATCGACCCGGCCAGGCCCAGGGCCGAGCTCAGGTCGACGTTGGGGCCGAGCACGACGGCGTCCTCGGCGAACTGTGTCTCGAGGTGTCGGCGCAGTGCATCCATGCTCGGCAGCACCACGCTGTCCCGGCCGAGTGCGGCGAGCAGCATCTCAGCGGTGTTGACATCGAGGTCGACGATGGCCGCCATGTCAGTCGAAGAGGTTCTCGGCGGTGACGCCGGTGTCGGACTTGTCGACCTCGGAGTTCTCGGTCAGCAGGCCGAAGTACATCTGGCCGTGCTGAGAGCCGAAGACGACCTTCTGCGCCTCGGACTGACTCACCGCGAGGGTGAGCAGCGCCTTGGGCAGCTCCTCGGTCTGGGTCTCACCCTCGGTGGTCGTGGTGGTGGACACCACCGTGCTCGCGCCGGTGGCGATGACCTGGACCTTCGGCAGCAGCACCCGGGTGATCTCCTCGCCGGCGCCACCGCCCTCGATGGTGAGGAAGATCGCGACGTCGGACCCGGGCGCCACGAATCCCGCAACCCGGGCCGGGTCGGCAAGCTGCACGCTGACCGCCAGCTTGCCCTCGGGGATGGGCAGTGAGCTGCTCGAGCCGGGCTCGCCGAACTTCGCCTCGATGATCTGCTCGCCGACGAAGATCGGCCCGAGCGCCACCTGGTCGGCGATGGGGGTGATGTCGCTGAGCGCGCCGTCCGCGGCCGAGGCTCGGGAGATCGTGCGCTTCTCCAGGGCTCCCGCGCTCTGCGCGTCGCGGGCGGTTGTGCCGATGTCGATGGGCGCGGTGGCGACCAGGATCTCGACCGGGTTCTGGTCGGCCAGCGCGCGGTCGTTCACACCGTTGACGTACAGAAAAACCATCGTGGTCCCCAGTGCTGCCACGACCAGCGCAGCGATCAGCAGGAGAGTACGACGGCCCATGGTTCCTTCAATCGGTTGTTTCGCGGCAGAGTTGAGTCGCGCAGGCCTGTGTTACCTGTGCGACGGTAGCGACCAGCGGGGCCAGGTGCGGGCAGTTTGACCCAATCTCTCCCGTGCGTGTCCCCGACCCGACCACGGTGCCGGCTCAGCCGGTCGCGATGACGTGCACGACCCGGGAGCGCACGGCGAGGCTGCGCCAGAGCCGTGCCGAGGCCAGCAGGTGCCGGCTGCTCAGCAGCACGAACGGCACGGCCAGCAGGGCCGGGACGTTCCAGTCCGCGGACGTCGACGCCGCGGAGAACAGCACCGCCAGCAGGGTGGTCGAGCAGGCCAGGCGGGCCGAGTAGGCGGCCATCGCCCCCGGCGGCGCTGGGGTGTCGCGCGGCCCGCGCAGGTCTGCGCGGTGCGGCCGGGTCACCGAGGACCGCATGCAGGTCGCGACCACGCGGAGCACGGTGACCACCGCGCAGGCGGCAAGTGCGACGGCCTCGGCGGCCGTCGGTGGCCGCAGCGCCCGGGCGCCGCCCGCCAGCAGCGCGACCACGACGGCGATCACGCAGACCTCGGCCGTCACCAGGGTCTTCGCCCAGAACGTCACCGGCGGCGGCGCCGGAAGCGACTCCAGCCAGACCGCGCCGGGCCCGGCGAGGCAGAACGCGTTCACCCCGAACAGCAGCCCGGCGCCGGCGGCTACCAGGCCGGGGACCAGCACCAGGGTCGACCAGGAGAGACCGGCAGCCGCGGCGGACACACCGGGCAGCAGGCCCAGGACGAGCAGACCTCGACGCAGTGACGTCGAGCGCCAGATGCTGGCGCGGTCCACGGCGAGCTGCTCGCGCAGGACGCCCCGTGCGGGTGCGCGCCGGCGTACCGTCCTGGCCGTGGTCCCGCCGGTGTGCCCCGGCTGGCGCAGGCTCCACGCGCAGGCCCGCTGCCCGGCGAGGAACAACAGCCACGTCGCGCCGAGCAACCCGGCGGTCACCCCGGCCCAGCCGGCGTAGTCGCCCTCTGCCCCGTCGAGCACCCCGATCACCACCCAGGTCGTCGGGGCCCGATCCAGCCCTTCGGCGAGCCGGCCGGTGAGCAGCAGCGCCGTCCCCGCGCCGGCAGCGAGTCCGGCGCCTGCCCAGGTCAGGGCGGGACCCCAAGGTCGCTGGCGCGCTCCGACGACGAGCCACCCGAGTGCCTGGCCGGCCACGGTCACCAGCGCGACGTAGGCGGCGCAGGTCACCAGCGCGGGGAGCAGCCCGCCGGGTTGCCCGACCAGGTAGGCCGTGACGGCGATCAGCCCGACCAGCTGGGTGGTCCATGCCAGGTTGAGCGGGCTCAGAGTCAGCGACGCGCGGAACCGGGTCCGGGACGTCACCGGGAAGGCGACCAGCTGCTCCTCGGGAAACAGCTCGTTGCCACCGCCGGCCACCAGCGGAGCGGCCAGGGCGACGGCGGCGACGGCCAGCAGAAGCGTCGGTGCGAGCAGGAGCACATCGGTGGCCCACTGGCGCGGGGCGAGCAGTCCCGCGATCACCGCGCCGATGCACAGGCCCAGCCCGACCCCGGCCAGGGCCGCGAAGCCCCAGCGGGTCCGGGACGAACGCAGCATCCCCCAGCGCAGCGCGACCAGCGGCGCGAGCTGCCCACTCATGACAGCAGGGAGCGGTAGCGAGCGGCTCCCGACTCCCCGGCGAGCTCTGCCGCCGGTCCGGCCGCGACCACCGACCCGTGCCGCAGGACCACCGCCTCGTCGCAGGCCTGCACCGCCAGCGCGAGCAGGTGGGTCGAGAGCAGCACGGCGCAGCCCTGCAGGCGCAGCTCGCGCACGACCGCGAGGGTTGCCTCGACGCCCAGCGGGTCGACCCCGTCGAACGGCTCGTCGAGCAGCAGCACCTCGGGGGAGTGGAAGGCGGCCAGTACGACGGACATCCGTCGCCCCATCCCGTGGGAGAAGTCGGCCGTGACCCGGTCGGCGACGGTGCCGAGGTCGAAGCGGTCCAGCAGCTCCCGGGCCCGGTCCTGCCACCCGCCCGGCAGCCCGCGCAGGGTCGCCGCGAGCTGGAGGTGCTCCCAGGGCGTGGCCCGCGGGATCAGGCCGCCGACGTCGGGGCAATAGCCGGTCCGCGCCTTGGCGCCGGCCGGGTCGGCCACCGCGTCGACCCCCGCGACCCGGACCTGCCCGGAGGTGGGGGGCAGCACCCCGGCGAGCACCCGAAGCGTCGTCGACTTGCCTGCGCCGTTGCGTCCCACCAGCGCGACCGAGGACCCGGCCGGCAGGACCAGGTCGAAGCCGGCGACCGCAACCACGTCGCCGAACCGGACGGTCAGGTCACGGAGCTCGACTGCCGCCGGCACGGGCTCTCGGTGCTCTCGGTGCTCGGCGTGTCTCGAGGGACCTAGGAGTAGAGCGCGTCGACGTCGCCGGCGTAGTCCTTCATCACCACGTTGCGCTTGAGCTTGAGCGACGGGGTCAGCGCCCCGTTGTCCTCGGTGAAGTCGACGGGAAGGATCTTGAACTTCTTGATCGACTCGGCCTTGGAGACAGCCTTGTTGGCGTCGTCGACGGCCTGCTGGATCGCCGCGATGACGTCGGGGTCGTCCGCCGCCTCGGCGGGGTTCATCGACCCCTTGCTCCGCTGCTCGAGCCAGGCGGGCAGCGCCTCCTCGTCGAGGGTGACCAGGCAGGCGATGTAGGGCTGGGCGTCGCCGACCACCATGCACTGGCTCACCAGCCGGTGGGCGCGCAGCCGGTCCTCGAGCACCGCCGGCGCGACGTTCTTGCCTCCGGCGGTGACGATGATCTCCTTCTTGCGGCCGGTGATGCGCAGGAAGCCGTCGGCGTCGAGCTCGCCGATGTCCCCGCTGTGGAACCAGCCGTCGGTCATCGCCTCTGCGGTGGCGGACGGGTTGTTGTAGTAGCCGGTGAAGACGTGCGGGCCCTTGATGAGCACCTCGCCGTCATCGGCGATGCGCAGCGCGGACCCGGGTAGCGGGCGCCCGACCGTGCCGATCTTTATCAGCCCGGGGGTGTTCACGGTGGAGGCGGCGGTCGTCTCGGTCAGCCCGTAGCCCTCGAGCACGGTCAGGCCGATGCCGCGGTAGAAGTGGCCGAGGCGCAGACCGAGCGGCGCGCCGCCGGAGACGGCCCACCGGACCTTGCCGCCGAGCGCCGCGCGCAGCTTGGAGTAGACGAGCTTGTCGAACGCGGCGTGCTTGGCGCGCAGGCCGAAGCCGGCGCCGCCCTTGTCCAGCGCCTCGCTGTAGGCGACCGCGGTGTCTGCGGCCGCGTGGAAGATCTTGCCCTTGCCGGCGGCCTCGGCCTTGAGCTCGGAGGAGTTGTAGACCTTCTCGAACACCCGCGGGACCGACAGGATGAACGTGGGCTGGAAGGTCGCGAGGTCGGCCAGCAGCTGCTTGACGTCGGAGGTGTGCCCAAGCTTGCCCCGGGCCATCACCACGCCGACCTGGATCACCCGGGCGAAGACGTGGGCGAGCGGCAGGAACAGCAGGGTCGAGGCGTCCTCGTCCTTGAACACGCTGCCCAGCGTGACGTCGGTGTTCTCGGTGCTGACCACGTTGTTCAGCTCGAACAGGAAGTTGCCGTGGGTGAGCTCGCACCCCTTCGGGCGCCCGGTGGTGCCCGACGTGTAGATGATCGTGGCGAGCTCGTCCGGCCCGGCCGCCGTGCGCCGCTTCTCCAGGTCTGCGTCGGTGACGCCGGAGCCCTTCGCGGACAGGTCGTCGATCGCTCCCGAGTCGATGACCCAGGACTGCTTGAGCGCGGGCAGGTCGCCGCGGCTGTCCGCGAGCGCCGCCTCGTGCTCCGCGGTCTCGACGAAGCAGCCGGTGGCGGCGGAGTCGCTGAGGATCCACTGGACCTGCTCGGGCGAGGACGTCTCGTAGATCGGCACGGTCACCGCGCCGACGTGCCAGATCGCGAAGTCGACCAGCGTCCACTCGTAGCGGGTCTTGCACATCAGGCCCACCCGATCACCCGGACTGATGCCCGCCTCCACGAGGCCCTTGGCCAGCGCGGTCACCTCGGTGGCGAACTGCTGGCAGGTGACATCGGCCCAGCCGTCGCCGGAGCGGCGACCAAAGATCACCTTGTCCGGCGCCTGCTCGGCGTTGGCAACCGTGATGTCGGACAGGTTGCCGGTGGTGGCGGGCTCGACCAGGACGGGAGACGCGTACTCGTTCATGCTGGCTGACCATACTCTGGGCGGGTGCAGCCCAGGGGCGTCGCCGACGAGACTTTCATCGTAGCCGCTCCCTCCGACGTCGCCATGGTGGTGGCCGACGAGCGGAGCTGGCGGCGGTGGTGGCCCGATCTCGAGCTCCGGGTCACCCGTCCGCGGGGCGACCATGGCGCCGAGTGGGCCGTGCGCGGGGCGGTGGTCGGTCGCATGGAGATCTGGCTGGAGCCCTTCGCCGACGGCGTGATCCTGCACTACCTGCTCTGGGTCGACGACCCGGGGCCGGACACCGCTGCGACTCTGCGACGGCGGGTCCGCGACTGGAAGCAGCATGTGCACCGGCTCAAGGACCAGCTCGAAGAGGGACGCGAACCGGGTTGCCCCCGGCGTACCGCAGCAAAGCCGGCAGACAGGGCAAGCGCAGGGCCGGTAAAGAACAGCGCGACGGCTGCCGAGGGTCCCTGATGTGACACCTGTCCCCCCCGGCCCTGACACTGCGGGCTGCCCCCGGTGCGGCTCGCACGCGCGCCCCGGCGCGCAGTGGTGCACGCTCTGCTACGCCGACCTGCGTCCGCCCCCCGTCATCCCGCGGCGTGCCGAGCGAGCCGAGCCGGCCGAACGGGAGCTCGTCACGGTGCCGCCGGCGCCGGGGAAGGGGAAGCACGCCAGGCGGGGCGCGGCTGCGGAAGAACGGACTGCCGAACCCGATCCGGGCCTGCGCGCCGAGGCCATGCTGGCCCTGCTCGCGGCGGAGACGGGCAATCCGCTCGGCGGCCTGACCGGTCGGTTCGAGTCCACCGGCTCGCGCATCGGGCTGATGGTGGGCGGGGTCGTGGTCGTCGCCGGCGTGCTGTTCCTGCTGATGCTGGTCATCGGCTCGCTGCTCTGACCCGCGCGGCGGGCACCCGGTAGCCTCAGCCCTCCCAACCGGGTCGGCAGGAAGGCACCAGGGCATGGCGGAGAGCACGGAGTCGACGCTGACCATCAACGCTGCGCCGGGCGAGGTCATGGACGTGATCGCCGACTTCGAGGCCTATCCCCAGTGGACCGGAGCGGTGAAGAAGGCCGAGGTCACCAAGAAGGGCACCGGGGGGCGGGCCAAGGAGGTCTTCTTCGACCTCGATGCGGGGGCCATCAAGGACCAGTACACCCTGGCCTACACCTGGAAGGCCGACCGCGAGGTGCGCTGGCACCTGGTCCAGGCCGAGCAGATCATGAAGTCGATGGACGGCGCCTACCTGCTGGCGGACAACGGTGACGACACGACGACGGTGACTTACCAGCTGGCGGTGGACGTCAAGATCCCGATGCTGGGCATGATCAAGCGCAAGGCCGAGAAGGTCATCATCGACACGGCCTTGAAAGAGCTCAAGAAGCGGGTCGAGGGATAGCTCACCGATGACCGATCGCGCAGAGCCGACTGACTCGTCTGACTCGTCTGACCATCCGCCGCACGGAACGCTCGGCCAGGAGGCCGCCAAGCTGCTCGAGGCGACGCAACAGTGGCTGGGGGCCCGGTCCGGGCGCGTCCCTGACGGGCCCTGGACAGATGCCTGGACAGCTGCCACGACCAATGCCACGACAGCTGTCACGACCGACGGCGCCGCGCCCGACTGCCGGTCGTGCCCGATCTGCCGGATGCGGCGAATTCTCTCCGAGCTGAACCCCGAGGTGTTCGCGCACCTCGCCGACGCCGCGGCATCGATGAATGCGGCGATGAAGGCCATGGGCACGGACGTCGAGGGTGCGGACGAACAGCGGGCCGGACCCCCGTGACGCTGACCATCGGGGTGGACATCGGCGGCACCAAGGTCGCCGGGGGAGTTGTCGACCAGTCCGGGGCGATCGTCGCCCGGGCCCGCATCGACACCCCCGCGCGCGATGCCGAGGCGGCCGAGGACGCCATCGTCTCCGTCGTGGAGAGGCTTCGCGGCGACCTCGACATCGAGGCGGTCGGGCTGGGCGCGGCAGGTTTCGTGGACGCCGAGCGATCCCGGGTCTACTTCGCTCCCAACCTGCCCGACTGGCACGACGAGCCGGTGCGCGAGGACGTCTCCCGTCGGGTCGGGCTGCCCGTGGTCGTCGAGAACGACGCCAACGCCGCGGCCTGGGGGGAGAACCGCTT
>Ga0136617_10003149_pt1 | contig 14727 bp, 17 predicted proteins | sample AntDrymUQ3222106_2_FD_129672 | JGI IMG/M metagenome (GOLD analysis project Ga0136617, IMG submission 129672) | Polar desert sand microbial communities from Dry Valleys, Antarctica - metaG UQ322 (21.06) | ecosystem: Environmental > Terrestrial > Soil > Desert | place: Antarctica: Dry Valley... | reverse complement strand
ATTCGGCATTGGTGGCGGTTGGCAAGATCAAGAGCCGCGCTGCGATCACCCCGGTATTGACAGTACGATAAGCTCCTGATCGGATCATGCCGGCGACAATTCGGGTTCCGGCGCCCGCGTCGGCGTGATGAACACCTCTTTCAATGTCATTTGCATATCGCGAGCCACGCGCGCCGATACCGTTTCAGCAAGCTCGTCGAAATCGGCTGATGTGCTGCCGGCCAGCACCGCGGCCGAATCGGCGCGGAATACCAGCAGCCGATAAACATCCGCAACCTTGATTTCACTGGCATCTTTTATCATCACCCAGCTATTGCCGACCGCCTCGCGCACCCAGCCGGCGTCGGTCAGCAGACCGAGGATTCCCTCGAGATTTTCCAGGCCGAGGTGCATGCGCGCGTGCAGTCTTTTCAGCGTAACCACCTTGCCGCTTTGCTGCTCGGTCCACAATATTTTCAGGATTTCGAGCGCCTCGAAGAAGCGGCTTCCCGGCACCGGCTTGACGCGCCACGCGCCGACCCGCCAATACGGCAGCACGGCGCTGATCACGGCGCCGAACAACACCACCAGCCAGGACAGGTAGATCCACACCAGGAAAATCGGGAAGCTCGCGAATGTTCCGTAGACCAGCGTGTACGTCGGCACCTGCGTAATGTAGAAAGCAAAACCACGCTTCATCACTTCGAACGCGAGTCCGGCGACGATGCCGCCGATCAACGCATCCAGCAGCCTGACGTGGCGATTCGGCACGGTCAGAAAAATCAATGCGAACGCAAGCGAAGTCAGCACTATCGGCACCAGGTTGAGCAACGCGAAGTTCGCGCCCGGCACCTCGCCAACGATCCCCATCGAGATGCTCAGTATCCACGATGTCAGCGAAAGGCTGGCGCCGATCAATACCGGCCCTGTCGTCAGCAGCATCCAGTAAATCAAAACGCTCGACAACACCGAACGCGGCCGCTTCACGCGCCAGATCGTGTTGAGCGCGCGATCTATCGTTATCATCAGCATGATCGAAGTGACCGCGAGGAACACGATGCCTACCGCGGTCAGCTTCGCCGCGTTATCCGCGAATTGCTGCGTGTACGTGCTGATGACGCGTCCGGCGGAATCCGGCACCAGATTGCTCAGAATGAATACCTTGAGCTGCCCCGACAGCTCGTTGAATACCGGAAAAGCAGCTATCACCGTCAGTGCGATCGTGATCAGCGGCACCAGCGCGAGCAAAGCGGTAAAGGTCAGGCTGCCGGCGATCTCCGGACAACGCTCATCGATAAAACGGGTGAAAACGAGCCGGATGAAGTTGAGCGCGCCGCGGCCCTTGTCGAACACCCGTCTAGGGGGGTAGCGTAACATGCCCGTAGATTCCCTGAAAAATCGGCAGCATGCAAGACATCCTCGTGCTCTATTACAGCCATACCGGCGCTGCCCGCCAACTCGCGACGCTGATCGCGCGCGGCATCGAGCAGGCGGCCGGCGTCAAGGCGCGCGTTCGCACTGTGCCCAGAGTTTCCACCGTTTGCGAAGCGACCGCGCCGGCGATACCGGACGAAGGTGCGCCCTACGCCGAACTCAAGGATCTTGAGGAATGCATCGGCCTGGCGCTTGGTTCGCCGACGCGTTTCGGCAATATGGCGGCACCGCTCAAATATTTTCTCGACGGTACCGGTGGCCTCTGGATGTCGAATGCGCTGGTCGGCAAGCCGGCCTGTGTGTTTACCTCGACGGCATCTCTGCATGGCGGCCAGGAGACGACATTGCTAAGCATGATGCTGCCGCTGATCCATCACGGCATGCTGATCGTGGGACTGCCCTATGCCGAACCCGAGATCAATTCGACAACGACTGGCGGCACGCCTTACGGCGCGAGCCATGTCAGCAGCATCGGCGGCGACAGGGCGATCAGTGAAGATGAAAAGCGTTTGTGTATCGCGCTGGGGCGCAGACTGGCGGAAGTCGCATTGAAGCTGAAAAACTGAACAGCGCGATCCCGGACACACGCAGGCGTCTTTGCTGTTTGCACGACTGCACATGTAGTATACGATCGTAAACAAAAGGCATCCCAGGGCACGCAGTAACAAGCCTCGCGGAGAATCCGCACTTGGGACGTACAGGCCGTGCTCCCGCGACTCGGGAACTGCCGATGCCGGCACGCATTTAATCGCCGTTTACCGGATAACCAAAACGCGAGTGGAAGTGCCGGCGATGTTGCATGACGCGCGCGATTGGCCGACAGATTTTGGCGAGTAGATCACGGCGCTTGTCGCGGCTCGGTTTTGCGTAATGGCGGCGATCTTTTTGTCGCTCGCTTTCGCGAATAAGCATCGGCTATTCGACGCAGCCATCCTTTGGTGCTCGGCTCGCCGGAACGCGCCCTCACTCCGATTCGACTGGTACAGGCCACTAGCCGGACGCAAGACACCGGCTCAGGCCAACATCCAATCAGCTACCCTAAGCCCTGGCACTCGCGCAAATTCATCGACGTTGCTGGTAACCGCCGTTGCGCGAATGCTGCGAGCGTGTGCTGCGATCAGCAAATCAAAATCGCTGATTACCCGCCCCTTGATCGCGAGCTTGATTTCCGCGTAGCCGGCGGCGGCGGACGCGGGAAAGTCGTCGACCTCCACGAGCGTCAAGAACTGCGTCAGCGCTAGCAGGTTATCGTTTTTGCGCATGGATTTCTCCAAACCGAACCGCAACTCGCAGAGGGTAATCGCCGATAATTTAAGTTCTGCCGGCGAGCGGCCAGACATGCGACGGGCAACGTATTCATAGCCAGACCGGCGGTTCATGAAATTGATGCAAGTATTTGTATCGAGCATCCAAATCAAGACCAGCCCCTCTCCGGAACCGAAGTTTTTTCACGCTTGATGCGGCCTTTGAAACTCTTGGCTATGTCTATTATTTCTTCGTACGTCGCACTCTTCGGGGACAGCAGCACCGCATTGCCCACCCTGGTAATAATGACCTCGTCGCCTTCAAAGCGAAACTCTTTCGGGAGGCGCACGGCTTGGCTTTGGCCATTCTGGAACAGCTTGGCGGTTTTCATCCAACCACTCCTCTAGCTCGGTATATACTAGGAGTATATCCAAGGAAGCGATGAGTTCAAAGGTGATTTCTTGCGTAAGCGCTCAATTTGACCGCTCTGCTTTCAGCTTCGCCAGCGTTTCTCTTCGCGTTCCTGTCAGGCAAATCAAGCTTTAGCCGCGCCGAAGCACGGCTGCCTATGCTTTGCTGAAAGTGACGCAAAACGTCAGGCCTCAACCCGTCGATTCGATAAAAGAATTTCCGGGAACAGCAAGCCCAGGTAGCCCTCGCGAACGTTCGCGTCTCTTCCCAAAACGCGAGGGGCGATCCTATCATGCTGTAATCGTTAGTCGTTTTTTCCTCCGCGGCTATCTTTAATGCACCCGGTGGCTGACGTTCCACTGCACCCAAACGTTTGGCATACCGCTTGCTCAATACCTGTCAACCCAATCCCCCGGGGTTTGTTAACTACCGACAAACTTTAATTAGGAGCTTTCTGAATGAAACGTATACAACAGGGTTTTACATTGATCGAACTGATGATCGTGGTTGCGATTATCGGTATCTTGGCGGCGGTTGCGATTCCGCAGTATCAGGACTACACGATACGGGCGAAGATGTCGAACGCTGCAACTCATGCTGATCCAGTTAAGCTGGCCATGGCTGATGTTTTTCAGGCGGATGGCGCATTTCCTATAACCGATGCCACTTTTACGGCGGCCACCGGCATTACCCCGAGTACGTCTAAGGAAGTTACCGCTGTCGCGATCGGTGGTACGGCCGCCGCTCCAACAATAACCTTAACTTTGGCTAATTTGGGAACGGGCGTTCCAGCAGGCGCGAACATAGTTTTCACCGGTAACGCTCCGGCGGGTGGCACGAATATCCGTTGGACGGCTGCTACGAGTGCAACGAATGCCGCCGCCGTGGCTTACGTAACAGGAAAACTCAGCGGCTCTTAAGAGATGGTTAGGCACTGAAATAATGCTGCCATGTGTAGTTCAAAGCCCCTCCTCGGAGGGGCTTTGTTTTTAGAGATTAGAAATGCGCGCTCTGCTGGCTTCACGTATCGGCTCCAAAGAAACCTTTCGCACCGCCATTCTATTATCCGGATTAATTGCGGTTGTTGTTTTTATCGTTTTCTCTCCGATTTACACTCCGAGCTTTGCTCCATCTCTCTATGATGGAGCGCGATCGCTGGAGCTTTTCGCTCTCAGCCAATGCGCGATTGTGGCGCTTTATGCCCTGACTTCGAAACGTCTTTTTAATTTCTTTTATATAAAGCCGCCAATACGTAAAGCAGTCATCGGCTTTTTCGCGCTCGCGTGTATGAGCGCGGCTTGCTCTAGTTCACCGCTCGATGCAATGGCAGAAGTCGCATTGACCTGGCTGCTTGTCGCACTGCTGATCATGGTCGTCATTCTTTTTCAACCGCGACCAGTTATGACAGACCGCGTATTGATGGCTGCCTATTATTTTTCGGCACTGGTATTCGGCACTATATTTCTAATCTCTTACTGCGCTACGACTAACGCGGACGCCTCATTCAATTGGTACAACCATTTTATCGGCTTCGGCAACGTCCGTCATTTCAGCCAGTTTCAAGCTTACACATTGCCGCTGATCACTCTACCGATGTTGCTTGCCGTAGTTCCGCTCCGCTGGCGAGCCGTGATTTTTTTAATCGCAGCTATGTGGTGGGGTTTGCAGTTTGCGGTCGGAACGCGCTCCGTATGGTTGGCTGCATCAGCTGCGGCGATCCTTTTAAGCTTGTTCTTGCGTTCCGAATCCTATCGTTGGCTGCTTTGGCAAGCTAAGACACTTCTGGCCGGCGCATTCATTTACTTCGCCAGCCAACACCTTTTCCTAACCAACGACCCTGGTTTGGGAAGCGTTTTGCAGCGAGGATTTGACGGTTCCGGGAGGTGGGAGCTGTGGCGTGCGGCACTTGGAATGATCAAGGAATCGCCCCTCTTGGGCGTGGGACCGATGCACTATTCATTTCAAAATTTCGGAATTGCCGCTCATCCCCACAATGCTGCACTACAGATTGCATCTGAGTACGGCTTGCCGGCGATGTGCCTTGTCGGGCTGCTGGTAGCGTATCTTCTGATGAACGGAATTGCTTGGTGTAAAAAGAGCAGTGGTGAAAATCGGCACATCAATATCGCGCTTTTAGCCTCATTGCTTACCGGGCTGACTGACTCGCTTCTAACTGGCAATAATCTTATGCCACATAGTCAATTCACGCTCTATGTTGTAGCCGGTTGGCTGATCGGCCGGAATGTGCGTATTCAAGCGACTATGACCGAAGTGCAATTAGAGGCCTTGTCTCCGCGAATTCTGATGGTTGCGCTTACTGCAATCGCACTTGTTACGATTGTTTGCTATTCAGGCTTATATTTGCAGAAGTTGAAATCCGATACAACAGTTGTGCTAGGAGAAATCGCGCACCCCCGCTTCTGGCAAAACGGCCACTGGCCGGTGCGGTGAAACAGGCGTAGGTCAGATTGCCGAAAGGTTACCTGACAAAACAAAACACCCTTGGGCCACCCGAATTTCCTTTCTTATTTCTTGCGTTTGATGCTGTCAGGGAGCTTCGCACCCTGACCTACGGTTGAATTGATGTACAGCTACTCGAGATGCATGTGCTCGATATGCTGCGGCGGATGGTTCACCGCCCACTGCGATGGGTACCGAATGTGTAGCCGGCAATTGTCAGGGAGCTTCGCACCCTGACCTGCGGCTAAGCTGGTATGACTTCTCGAGCCAGACGTAGGTCAGGTTGCCGCGAGGCTACCTGACAAAACGCAAATCCCGGAGAGCCGATCCGTTACGCGATTCCCGGATTGCGTTCCATGCCAACCAGCTTTGGCTGACTGATCTTTCGCATCGAGATTTTCTTTTTCCGCTTCAAATAGGCGGTGACGACGTCCCAGATTGGTTCGCTGTCTTTCGTTTCTGCTGCTTCGACATTCGATGCCCAACTCGCGACTTTGTATTTCTTGTCGGCATCAAGCGGCTTGCCCTTGAATGTCAGGCCGCTGATGCGCGAACCGATTTTCTTTTCCGGATTACAGGTGTAATCAAGGCCGCCGACGCGCAGCATATCGCCGCCGTGCTGCGAATACGGGTCGGCATTGAACACGTTGTCGCATACATCTTCCAGCGCGGCTTTGATCGCTTCGCCGGTCATTTCGGTAACGCTGGTTTGCGGGTAGCTGATCGCTGTCTGATCCATCACATTTTCGAGCGTGATCGCTTGATTCGGCATAACCGTCGCGCCCCAGCGGAAGCCCGGCATCAGCGCGATCTGCGCATCTTTCACCTCGATCATAGCGTCGAGAATCAGTTGATCGAAAGTGCCGTTAAAGTTGCCGCGGCGATACAAAGCGCCTTCGGTCATCGCGAGCTTCTCGCCGAGTTTCGCGGCGTAGGGCGCGCGCACTTTCCTGATCAGTTCGCTCATCGCCTTATCGGCTTCAAGCATGTTCGAGAACACCGGGAGCAGCTTGTACTGGTAGCCGGCGACGTGACCCTTCGTGTTCACCTGCAGATCGAGGACGCCGAGGAATTTCCCGTTGGCGCCGCCGTTGGCGACCAGGGTATAGCCGCCGGCATTCTTGACAAGGGTAGGCTGCGGCACCGCGTCATGCGAGTGGCCCCCGAGGATTACGTCGATGCCGCTGACGCGGCTCGCAAGCTTGAGGTCGATACCCATGCCGTTATGCGATAACAGCACGATGACTTTGGCGCCCTTCGCGGCCGCTTCCGTGACAGTTTTCTGCAGGGTTTCTTCGCTGATGCCGAATGCCCAGTCGGCGGTCAAATGGCGCGGGTGCATAATTGGCGTATACGGAAACGCCTGGCCGATGATCGCCACGGGTATGCCGTTGACATCCTTAATGACGTACGGCTTGAATATCGCATCCTTGCCATCGGCGGTGCGAACGTTCTGCGCGACGAAATCGATCTTCCCTTCGAGATCCCTGACGATCTCCTTCACGCGATTCTGGCCGAGCGTAAATTCCCAGTGGCCTGTCATGACGTCGACTTCGAGCAGCTTCGTCGCATCGACCATATCCTGGCCTTTGGTCCACATCGCCGTGGCCGAGCCCTGCCAGGTATCGCCGCCATCGAGCAGTAGCGCGTCGGGGCGCTGCGCGCGGATTTTTTTAACCAGCGTTGCGAGATGGGCGAAACCGCCGACCTTGCCGTAAGTTTTCGCCGCGGCCTCGAAATTCACCGAGCTGAACGCATACGCCTGACGCGAAGTCGGGCTGATCCGGAAATGTTTGAGCAGCGCTTCACCGACCAGATGCGGCGGTTTGCCATGATGATCGCCAACGCCGATGTTGACGCTGGGCTCACGGTAGTAACTCGGTAAAAGCTGCGCGTGGCTGTCGGTGAAATGCAGCAAAGTCACGTTGTTGCCAAACGTCGGCAGGTCATACATGCCGCTGATCGTGTTCGCGAGGGCGGCCTTGCTGTTGAAGGCCAGGCCCGATGCTGCGGCCATCGCCAGCACGTGCAGGAATTCACGACGATTCATTTTGTCTCCCTATGTTGCATTTCAGGCCGCCGCGACTTTTTCGAACAATGTGTATCGCTTCTCGCCAGCCTGACCGCGCGCTTTTGCCGCGCGCTCTTGGTTCCGTCGGCCTGAAACCGCTCGGGATCAGGCCGGTTCTATTTTCGCGTCGATGCTGCTCGCATCGCCTTTGTTGTCGACCCAGCTCACGCTCACCGTGTCGCCGGCTTTGGCGCCCTTGATCTTGAAACCGAAGAACGGATTCTTCGAGATCGCCTGACTCCACTGGGCATCGACAACGACCTTGCCGTTGTGCGTCGCCTTGATATGCTGGATAAAGTGGCGCGGAATCAGCTCGCCATTCGCATCCTTGCGTTGCCCCGTTTCCATCGGATGGTTAACCAGCACCTTGATGTCGGCGGCGCTTTTGTCCGCATCCATTCTGGCGCGGATTTTCATTGCCTGTGGCATGCGATTATTTCCGCTCGATCAAGTCAGCTCGCAAGAGCTGTACCCGAAGACCCGATCCCCACCCGAACCCTCCCCAGCAAGTGGGGAGGGAGCAAACCGAAGTGAGCCAGTAAACTGCGCTTCATGGCCGCTCATTCGCCGCAACCGCCTATCGTCACTTTCACGTCTTTGCTGGCTGCATAGAACTTGCCGCCGGCCTCAACTACCGCCTTGATATTCGAGCTTTCCCCCATCTTGATACGGGTCGCAACGAAGCCTTCCGCGCCATTCAGAAAGTGGATTTGCGCAATCAGTGGAAATGGATTTTTCTCGACCAGAATCGCGATCGATCGCGTGTTCGGAATGCGGCTTCTGACCTCTATGGGCACTACTGCACCATTTTCGGCAATCTGCGGCGTGCGAATCTCGATGTCTGTGCTGGCGGTGGCGTTTACGACGCCGATGCCTTTGAGCGCGCCGTCCATATCAGGCGCGTCGAACGCGGGCGCGTTCCAGCCAGCGGCGAAAACGGCGCGCAGCATGCCGCCGCTAAGCACAGCTGCACTGGCTAAATAACCCGCCACTTTCATCAAGGTACGGCGCGCGCGATTCATCTCATCTGCTCCCGGACATGGATTCGACGAGTGTGACTCCGTCGCACCCGCTCCGTTCTCGTGGGTTGCAGCGGCTCACCAATTCGGCTGGCCGATTCAACTGCACACAGCTCCGCTGGAATACCGCAATCGGCGCACATCCTGCTTTGATCCGATTCGTATCACCCGGTCACAGTCGTTCCAGCCAACTCACGCATTCGTCCAAAGGCCCGATTTCCCACCCGCTTTTTCAATGAGCCGGATATTTTCCATATGCATGCCGCGATCGGCCGCCTTGCACATATCGTAAATCGTCAACAGCGCGACGTTGATCGCAGTCAGCGCTTCCATTTCGACGCCGGTGCGTCCGAAGGTTTCGGTTGTTGCGACGCAATCGACCGAATTCGTCTGATGATCGAGCGTAAATTCGATGCCGACTTTGGTCAAAGCCAGCGGATGACACAACGGAATCAGATCCGATGTGCGCTTCGCGGCCTGGATCCCGGCGATACGCGCGACGCCGAGCACATCGCCTTTCTTTGCGCCGCCTTCGGCGATCTTGGCAAGGGTTTCGGGCTGCATGAAAATGCTGCCGGCGGCGCGCGCGATCCGGTGCGTTTCGCGCTTACCGGCGACATCGACCATGTGCGCCTGGCCACGGCTATCGAAGTGGGTTAAATCGCTCATCGGGTCGGCTCATTGATTGCGTGCAAGGGTGCAACGGGAGGGCAACGGCGCAGCCGCCGCAATTCAGGAACTCAACCCGCAAAGGAATATCATAGCACCATGAATTTCCGCCATCTAATCGCAGCCTTATGTATCTTCGGCCAGGTTGCGCGGGCCGACGGCCTGCCCGATCTGGGCGATGTTTCGCAGGGCGCTTTTTCGCCGTTGCAGGAGCAGCAGATCGGCGAGAGCATCATGCTCGAAATTCGCGCGGACAAGAGCTACTTTGCCGATCCCGAACTGACCGATTATCTGAACGATCTCGGTTATCGGCTGGTGTCGAACAGCCCGGATTCGCGTCAGGCGTTCGAGTTTTTCCTGATCCGCGACAGCTCAGTCAACGCGTTCGCCCTGCCTGGCGGCTTCATCGGTGTCCACACCGGTTTGATCACGACCGCGCAAAGCGAATCTGAGCTTGCCGGCGTTTTGTCGCACGAGGTCGCGCACGTCACCCAGCGTCATCTCGCGCGCATGATCTCCGGCCAGAAGCAAAGCACGTATTTGTCGCTCGGTTTGCTGGCGCTGGCGATTCTGGCGGCGCGCGGGAATTCCGAAGTATCGCAAGCCGCGGTCGCCGGCGCGCAAGCCACGGCGATCCAGAGTCAGCTCGATTTTACGCGCGATCACGAACGCGAGGCAGATCGCGTCGGTCTGCAGATACTGCAAAAATCGGGCTTTGACCCGCGCGCCATGCCGTCTTTCTTCGAACGCCTGCAAAAGTCGACGCGCGCGATCGAGAATAATGCCCCCGCGTATTTGCGCACGCACCCGCTGACTTACGAGCGCATCGCCGATGTGCAAAGCCGCACACAGGAAATGAGCTACAAGCAGGTGCCGGACAGCCTCGCCTTCCAGTTGCTGCGCGCCAAGCTGCGCGCGAATAGCGGCAGCGCGAAAGAAGCGCTCGACTATTTCGAAGATAGCGTGCAGGAGAAGAAATTTACCAATGAGGCGGCGAGCCGCTATGGCTTCGTCGCGGCGCTGATGCGCAGCAAGGATTACGCGCGGGCAAAGCAGGAAATGGCGGCTTTGCGCAAGATCGCACCGGCCAGCCCGATCATCGATACGCTCGCCGGGCAATTGAAGATCGCAACCGGCGACCACGCCGGCGCTCTGGAACATTACCGGCTGGCGCTGAAAAGCCATCCCGGTTATCGCGCGCTTGTTTACGATTATGCCGCATTGCTACTGCAGACCAAGCGCGGCCAGGAAGCGCTGGCGTTGATCAATGACGAGTTGCAGATTCATCCCTCGGATTCGCAGCTTTACCTGTTGCAGGCGCGAAGTTACGCTGCGCTCGACAAGAAACTGCTGCAACACAAGGCGCAGGCCGAAGCTTATGTGCGGCTAGGCACTCTTCCCGCCGCGATCGAGCAATTGCAGATCGCGTTGCGCAGCGGCGATGGCGATTTCTACCAGCTATCGAGCGTCGAGGCGCGGCTGCGTGAATTGCGCGCCGTCGATCAGGAAAACCGCAAGGCCGCGCAGCAGTAGCAGGCTGGGCGGCTGCGTCCGGCCGTTCCGAATCACGAAAGGGATTGCGCGAGTCATGCCGCGACCGCTAAACGCGCCAGCAGTCCCATCATTCCGCACGCCGCAATGACTGGAATAATTCCGATCCTGTAGCGAAACAGGGCGATCAGCGCGGCGATGCCGATCGCGGCCGATAGCCACTCGAACCCGCCTTTGAACCCTTGCGGCCAGAGCACGTGGTAGGCGAAGAAAACGGCCAGATTCAAAATCACTCCGACCACGGCCGCGGTAATACCCGTCAGCGGCGCAGTGAATTTCAAGTCGCCGTGCGTCGATTCGACCAGCGGCCCGCCGATCAGGATGAATAAAAAACACGGCAGAAAGGTAAAGAACGTGACGACCGTCGCCGCCGTCGCGCCGGCAAGAAACAAGGCCTCGGGACCGAAGATTTCCTTGCTCCAGCCACCCACAAACCCGACGAAAGCGACGACCATGATCAGCGGCCCCGGTGTCGTCTCGCCGAGCGCCAGGCCATCTATCATTTGCGTTGCCGTCAGCCATTGATATTGTTCGACGCCGCCCTGATACACGTAGGGCAGCACGGCATAGGCGCCGCCGAAAGTCAGAAGCGCAGCCTTGGTAAAAACCAGGCCATGTGCGTCAGCGTCGCGTCCCAGCCGAACAGCGCGATCAGCGCGGCCATTGCGGCCAGCCATATGGCGATTCCGACCGCGGCAAGAAGCGATGCGCGCCGCTACCTGAACTCGGCATGCTTCGGCGTCGGTGTGTCATCGTCTATCAACGCCGGCCCGTAGTCTTTCCCCGCGGCGCCATGTGCTCCGCCGGTCGCGAACTTGCCCGGAGCGATGCGGCCACCTAAGGCGCCGAGGACGCCGGCCCGAGAACGATATACGGAAACGGAATTTTCAAAGCGAAGATCGCCACGAATGCCGCCGCTGCGATCGTCCATAACACGCCGTTTGTGAGCACGCGCGAACCGATGCGATAAGCAGCAAAGGCGACGATTGCGGTGACCGCAGGCTTGATGCCGTACAAAATGCCCGCAATCGCCGGTACGTCGCCGAAGCGCAGATAGACCCACGTCAGCGCGATCAGCACGAACAGCGACGGCAGCACAAAGAGTGTCCCGGCAACGATGCCGCCCCAGGTTCGATGCAGCATCCAGCCGATGTAAACCGCGAGCTGCTGCGCTTCCGGGCCGGGCAGCAGCATGCAGTAATTGAGCGCATGCAAAAAACGCTTCTCGGAAATCCAGCGCATACGCTCGACCAGATCATGATGCATGATCGCGATCTGTCCGGCCGGCCCGCCAAAGCTGATAAAGCCGAGCCGCAGCCAGTAACGGAAGGCTGCGGCCCGGCTGACCTGCGGCACGGCAGAGGATGATTCGACAGTCATTCTTAATGATTGTGTTGCGTCGTACGCGGAATCGAAGCCGATATTACCGCGTAGCACCGGCTTGCGCGCGCCACGCCGTTTGCTATATAACAGTTTTTCGATTTTCGTTCAGATACGGCGTCAAGGCGCCAGGAGCAAGGCTATGGATTTCGATAGAGAACTGGACGCGCGCGGACTGAATTGCCCGCTGCCGATTTTGCGGACAAAAAAATCACTGACCGATATGCTGTCGGGCGACGTACTGAAAGTCGTTGCCACCGATCCGGGCTCGGTCAAGGACTTTCAGGCGTTCTCAAAACAGACCGGGCATGCGTTATTGTCGGCGGTCGAATCGAAAGGTGAGTTTTCGTTTTTTCTCCGGAAAAGATAGCGGCGGACTGGAAGTCTTGCTCGCCCCGATGTAAGTCTTACATTGACGGCGATGGCGCTGCCATCGCGCACTATGCCAATGTAATAGCGCGTCGCGCGTCGCTTGTCAAAATCCCGTTCCATGTACCTGCCACAGTGCGGGAATGTTTATTGCATAACGTGCGTTTGATCGTTGCGGTCTGAAGCGCGGCGATCTCAACTTACTTATGAGAGGAGAACGAAATGGCTCAAGGAAAAGGCAAGGGCGGTGGAGACAAGGGCGGCAAATCAAAGGACGCCGACAAGAAAAAAGCGCCGGCCAAGGAAAAATCCAAACCCGGAAAAAGCAAGTAACCGTTAACCAACGTCATCCCCGCACGTCACGCCCGCGGGGATGACGGTTCGCCAGTCAAACGCAAACGGTCCGGCGCATCGAAACGCCGGACTTTTTTTGTCAGGCAGCGGCGCTCGACAGGCCCGGCGGCGCAACGCCCAGAAGCGGCCGCATAGCACTCAGTAAATTCGGGAACAGCTTCGAATTTTCGGCCTCGAACTGGGCGAGCTTCTGTTTGGTCTGCCAGCGCTGCATGGGCATCGCAAAACATGCCGGACAATTTTCCGGAATGACCGGCAAGCCGGCGTTTTTCGCGAAAGCGGCAGTCTGACGTTCGCGTACATAGATGAACGGCCGAATGATGCGAAGATCGCCGGCGTCGTTCACGTAATGCGCCTGCATCGTCCTGAGTTTGCCGCCGAAAAACGCCGACAGCATGAAGGTTTCGGCAAGATCGTCGAGATGCTGGGCGAGCGCCAGCACGTTATACCCTTCGCGCCGCGCAGCGCCGTACAGCATGCCGCGGCGCATGCGCGAGCAGAATGCGCAAAACGACGCCTTGCCCATTTTCCGTTTCGCCAGTTCGAGCACCGGGGAGCTTTCGTAAAAGTACGGCACGCCGAGTTCGGTCATACAGGCTTTCAGCGGCGATGGATCGTATTCGGGCGATTGCGGATCGACGGTTGCTGCCGCCAACTCGAATTTGACCGGTGACGTGCCTTGCATGTGGAGCAGCGTATGCAGCAGCGAAAAGCTGTCCTTGCCGCCCGACAAGCCGAGCAAAACCCGATCGCCTTCGCGGATCATCGCATAATCGCCGAGCGCCTTGCCGGTGAGGCGCAACATGGTTTGCGGCGGTTTAATTGCGGTTCTGGTCACGATTTGATCTCACTGTCGAATCACATGTTGACGCTACGCCCGCCATCGACCGCGATCACCTGCCCGGTCAGATAGGGCGCGTCGCTGATCAGGAATTTCGCCGCGCGCGCAATATCGTCCGGATCGCCGACGCGCTTCAATATCGTCTGATTAACGATGCGCTGGCGCGATACCTCGTCCGACCACGCTTCGTCCTCAGGCCAGACGATGGTGCCGGGCGCGATGCCATTGACGCGCACCTCGGGCCCGAGCTCGCGCGCCAGCGAGCGCGTCAGGGCAACCAGACCGCCTTTGGCGACGCTGTAGACGACATGGTTCTTCATCGGATGCTCGGCGTGGATGTCGATAATGTTGATGATGCAGCCATGCGTTTTGCGGAGGTGCAATGCCGCGGCCTGCGACAAAAACAGCGGCGCCTTCAGATTGGTGCCGATCAGGTCGTCCCAGGCTTTTTCGGTGATTTCGCCGATCGCAGTCGGGAAAAAGCTCGATGCGTTGTTGATCAGGACATCGAGCCGGCCGAAGCGCTCGATCGTGCTTTTGATCAAACTGGGCAGCGCCGAAAGCTTGAGCAGATCGGCGCGAGCCAGCGCCACCGAATCGGCGCGGCGCGCATTCAGCTCGGCTTGCATGGCGCGCGCCTCGTTCATCGACGCGCGATAGTGCACCATGACTTCCGCCCCTTCGCTGTGCAGCCAGCGGCACATTGCAGCGCCCACGCGCCGCGCGCCTCCGGTAATCAGCACGACCTTGCCTTGCACGCCGCACCTCTTTGTTATTCAATCGAACTTGCTGCACTACGAGGCCGAAACATAAACCGCCTGCCGCCGCATCGCTCGCCCCTGCCTGAACCTGGCGACCATGCCCTGCGCCACAGTCGGCGGGTCCGCGAACGGATCGAGTGCGAGATTGCCGATTGCGGCGGCTGGATCAGCTTCGCGCGCTAT
>Ga0136617_10003148_pt1 | contig 14729 bp, 13 predicted proteins | sample AntDrymUQ3222106_2_FD_129672 | JGI IMG/M metagenome (GOLD analysis project Ga0136617, IMG submission 129672) | Polar desert sand microbial communities from Dry Valleys, Antarctica - metaG UQ322 (21.06) | ecosystem: Environmental > Terrestrial > Soil > Desert | place: Antarctica: Dry Valley... | reverse complement strand
GATGCACGTCCATGCCAACATAATACGTTCTCATAGGGCTCTCCTTTGGTGTTTACTTGAAGTCGTCGAACAACTCCAAGCTATCACCCCTGGGGCGCCCTTTCATAATATAGAGTAGCGACCTGGTCTGGTGGGGTCTCACTCAAGCGATATGAAATCACTAGTCATTGTGCGGTCGTGATCTGGCCACTTAGACCCGGTCGGTTCTGTGACTGAGTGACCCTCTGTCGTCGTGACAAACTGCGCCAATACCCAGTGATCCTATTAGCGCTCATTCCGCATCACATCTCCGCGCCAACCTCTCGTTCCGGTTTTGGTAAGTCCGGTCGCAAGGGATGCGGCTAGCGTTAGGCACTGAATTGACATGAGACTTCACTCTACAAAATGTGCCGCCTCCGTAGGGCTCTTTACGCCCATACTCATCTCGGTCCTCATGGTGGCAGTTGCGGCCGTCCCTGGCCAAACACCGAGTACTTCTCCGGTCGCCAAATCGCAGCCAACGGCACCGGGTACTGAGACGCAAGAGCCCCTAAAGGTCTTCACTGAGGAAGTGATTATCCCTATCTTTGTTCGCGACGGAAATCGTCGCTTTGATCCCACCCTTGAGGTCGCAGATCTGCTGGTGTTCGAAGACAACGTTCCCCAAGAGATTAGGAGTGTACGTCGCGAGCCCTCGAGTGTCCTGCTACTCCTGGATACTGCCGGAGAGAAAAACCCGGCCATGAAGACAAACATTACCCGAGAAATCGCCAGCCTTCTGGTTTCCAATTTGGGGGCAGGAGATCGTGTGGCGGCAATTCAGTTTGGCGATCGTGTAGAAACAATTCATGATTGGACAACGCAAACAGAAAAGGTAATCCAGACGCTGAAGACTAAATTGTTTTCCGGATAACGATCGCGCCTCCTCGATGGTTTGGTGGCCGGGGCCGCGCATTTGCGGGAGGTACCGGCAGGTGGCAGACACGTCGTTCTAATCACGGACGGTGTAACATCATCGGCAGATAGAATGAGATTGCCCGAAGCGATCATGGAACTGCTTAACGTCCATGCCACCGTGCACGTCATCAGCTACACCAGCATCGGTCGCAAGGTCATTCAGCGGCAGAACCCTCCTGTGGTGGTAACCAATGAGAAAAGGAAAAGCGCACAGGATATTGCCAACGAGATCATGTACCCAAATGAGCCTTGGGAAGAAATTCGGCGGCGAAAGATTTATGTAATCTTAGATACGGACATCGCCATGCGGCGCCAGCGAACGAAATACAAAGCGGAGACGATTCAAAGTGAAAAGTGGCTTGCTTCTCTAGCTGAGGAGACCGGGGGGATGATGGTGCTAGCTTCTTCGGAAGCTGAGTTGATCGAGCAGGGGGCACGCGTCGCCGGTGAGATTGACGCCCAATATGTTGTTGCTTACAGGCCTAAGCGTCCGCTGGCGCTGGCCGCAGAGGGAGAATTTCGGAGTATCAGAGTGGCCAGCCGCCGCGGCGGGTTGCAAATTCGTGCTCGCAAAGGTTATGTGGCAAGATCAGAAAAGAGATAATAGCCATGTGCAAGCGTGAGTAATCGAAGGCCAACTTGCAATACAGCGCACTGCAAAAATCAGATTCTGCGAAAGAGTTTGACATAGTTGTCGCTAACAGTTCTCCGGGTGTAACTGATATGAGCGTACAGAGGGAAGCGTCAACGCAGCGCGCGGGAAAAGCGCAGAACATGGCTGGCGCAAAGCGCTGCCGGCGCAAGTTTCTTAGGTTCTTCCCGGGCGGCTTCCGCGATGAAACCTACGTAGACTGGGAACGCAGTTACAAATGGGCGGCACATGAGCAGTGGAACAAAGTCCTTAACCAGTCTACCCACCGTGCCCTGATAAAAAGTGAAGAGTTTGCGGAGATCGCGTTGCGCGCCGTGAGGATTGAATCGCGGACGAACCTTCTCTTCTCTTTTGAGAAGATGGCGCTTCGCGACGCCGTGAAGTCACGCGAGGGCGCTCGGTCGTTTGCGCAGGGACTTTACGACTTTCTTTACGGAGGAGGTGACACGATGAGTAGGCTTGAGCGTTGGTGCGAGGTGGTCGCGTCGTTGCCTCGGAAGCAGACGCGGGTGCTCACCTGGCCGCTCGTAACAGTCTTCGGTTTCATTGCGCAACCGGCAATGCACATCTTTCTGAAACCAAATGTCACCCGCCTCGCCGCCCGCGAATACGGATTCCCTTTTCAATACATATCCAAACCTTCCTGGGAAACCTATGTTAGCCTGCTCGAGTTTGCGGCTGTCGTACGACGCGACCTTCGCGATCTGCGTCCGACAGACATGATCGACATCCAGTCGTACATTTGGGTGCAGGGCTCGGACGAGTACGAGGAATGAGGGATGAGTTCTGTACAAGTTAGATCTGGCCGGGGGAGAACATGGACAAACTTAATCTGCCGGTGCTTTTAGGGACCAATCGTAAGTTGCGAGAGAGTGTACACGCTGCCGAGTGGTTGGTCGGTGAGATGGCGAAACGCTCAGATGTAGAAACCCGCTTGTTTGATGTTAGTGAGTTCGCGTTGCCGCATGACGACTATGGCCAGGGAATAAAGGACCAGTTTCCGGAATGGAGGGATGCAATCATTCAGGCGGACGGATTGGTAATCGTTTCGCCGGAGTACAACCATGGTTACCCGGGCAATCTGAAGGCCGTGCTGGATCTGCTGCTCAAAGAGTACATCCATAAAGCGGTAGGATTCGTTGGCGTCTCGGCCGGCCCCTGGGGAGGTGCACGCGTGATTGAAGCAATGGTGCCGATGGTCCGCGAGTTGGGCCTGGCGGTGACTTTCACCGATCTGAACTTTCCATCCATTCAAAAAAAGTTTGATGAGCAAGGCAAACTCCTGGATCCAGCTTACGAACAGCGAGTAAAGGATTTTCTGGACGAACTAGTCTGGATGAGTAGGACCTTGAAATGGGGCCGTGAGAATGTTCCTTCGAAGCATCACCAGAGTGTGGGTAAATCGTGAGCCTTTCAACTGAACCATCGCCGTCGCGCCGTTGCCGGACACTTAGTCTCGAATTTTTTGTCACGTTAACACAATCCGATTCAAATCAGGGGCAGAGAAACCGTTTGTCGATTACAGCCGCGCCCCTGAGTAGGCATTAGCGACGATTTAACGGGAATGGTTTCCAAAAACTGGCCTGGTTGGTAGTTCCGCACTGCGGATAGATCTTTTTCCTCTAGTTAGACGTTCCCAGGCCCGTCGCGGACAACGGTGGAACGCCGCCACCACTCGCGGATCAAAGTGCGTACCCGCGCAGGAATTTAATTCCACGACGGCTTCATCGTACGATTTCGCCTGACGATAAACGCGATCGCTCGTCATAGCATCGAAAGCGTCGGCGACGAAAAGAATGCGCGCGCCGAAGTCGATCTTTTCGCCGCGTATACCGAGCGGATATCCGGAACCATCCCACTTCTCATGATGCTGGGCCACTATGGTCCTCGCATCGTCTAAGAAGCTGAGGCCGCTCAAAATCTCCTGACCCAAGTGCGGGTGCCGCCGCATCATGGCCCACTCGAAGTCATTGAGCTCTCCCGGTTTGCGCAGGACATTGTCTGGGACGCCAATCTTACCGATATCATGCAACAACGCTCCAAACTCGAGTGAACGCATGTCCGTCCGTTCAAGACCGCATTCGTGACCGAGAAGTAAACTAATGTTGACAGTTCGCTTTGAGTGATCGTAAGTATCCGCGTCGCGCGTCTTCAGCGCTACGAGAAGTGATCTGAGCATCGCGCGCTCGAATTCTTCTCTAAAGTCCAATTGACTCATAAGCTGTTTTGCTTTCCTGGTGCTAGTGCCCCTCATGTTCCCCTCCGCGTATCTGTATTTTCCCGTGCGCACCCGACCGAATTGCGTGCTTCGGCCAGTTTTCAACATCCGTGACTGGACATGACATGGCAAGAGACATCCTGCCGTGTACGGGAAGAAAGTATTAAGAGGGAGGGAGTTCCCCAGGCCGCGACTTATAGAATAGGACTCCAAGAATACCGCAAGGGGATCACAACAACAGCTCTGCTATCCGGCTGCCGATTGTCACCCAAGTCTGTTAGCCCTCATTGCGAGGGCCTACACAAGTAGTCCACGTCAACGGTGGACCTTGCGAATTCTCCGGCTCACCTGGAAAAGGGTTGGATTGACAAATGCGATCCACCGCACAAACCAACAAGAAATCTTGTTAGTGGCATTTCGTCTGACTTCGTGGATCGTGTTCTGTCGTACCTGTGGTTGGGAGAGCTACGCTGCCCAAATTAGGACATACTTGTTTCGTGTCGGATTTCTACATCTTTGATCAGTTTGCTAGAATCAGCTTCCCCTTTTCTAAACGATGCATTCTTTCTACGGAGGCAACGATGGCACAGGCAGCACTCCCCAGGGCGGACTCGGCTCTCTTCGTTTTGTTTGGCGTTCTCCTGCTAGTCCCGGGCTACGCGCGGGCCCAACACATGGATCATCATCCTGCGACAAGCCCGGCGTCCGGCCCCGCGGTGGATTCCGAAATGCAGGATTGGGCTAAGGCACGTTTAGCAAAGTCCCCAAGGCATCAGGAGTGGGTCAAGGTTAAGAATGGCAATCGCCAGGTGAATAGTTTCATCGTCTACCCCGAGGTAAAAAAGAAGGCTCCAGCAGTCGTGGTCATCCATGAAATTTTTGGCCTGACGGATTGGGTGCAGAGCCTTACGGACCAGTTGGCCGAAGCCGGTTACATCGCCATCGCGCCTGATCTGCTTTCAGGGATGGGGCCCGGCGGTGGCGGCACGAGCGCTTTCGCCGAACGCAGTGCTGTGGGCCAGGCGATACGCGATTTGCCGCCAGACCAGATTACCGCCGATTTGAATGCGGTGGCCGAATACGTGTCGAAGCTCCCGGGGGCTAATGGCAAGGTGAGTGTGGGAGGGTTCTGTTGGGGCGGTAGTCAGACTTTTCGATACGCCACCAACAATCCGAATTTAAAAGCTGCCTTTGTTTTCTACGGGTCAGGCCCCGAGAGCAAAGACGATCTCGCGCGGATCAAAGCGCCAGTCTACGGCTTTTACGCAGGTAACGACGCGCGCATCAACGCGACTCTTCCAAAATCCATCGAGATGATGAAGGAGTTGGGGAAGAAGTATGAACCGATGACCTACGAAGGTGCAGGCCACGGCTTCATGCGTGCCGGAGACGCTCCCGAACCGACACCTCCCCAAGCCAAGGGCGACCAAGCAGCTGATCAAAGAGCGGCTGAGGACTACCAAAAGGCCCAGACTGCCTACAAGGCTAACAAGAAAGCGCGCGACGAAGCGTGGGTGAGATGGAAGTCGATTCTGGGGAAACTGTGAAGCGAGCGACGGGACTCGAACCAGATCTCGAAGTGCACCAGCTTGTGGCGTATGCACGAACTTTTACATTACTTCGAGTTGCAGCCGCAGGTGCGGCAGTCTACGCCTAGGTAGGTGAGTTTCTGTTAATCCTCCCTTCAATTTCCCCTTAGATTCTCGCGACTTCTTTCCACTGCTATTGCCTTTCAAACTGAAGGCCTGCTGGAGCAAGACGGTTCACGTCTATGCCTGCTTCAGAAAAAGTGTCTCCGTGGTGTGCATAATCGCTCCAAAGGTTCACCAGAGAATAGAAATTGAAATCAGAGAGATTTGTTGCCCTGGCCTTTGGCAAGTCAGATAGAATCAGGCTCAGCAGTCGGCAAATAGCGAAAATCCAAAAACGCTCTATGGGTTCGCCTCTTTCACCAGGCTCAAAACTTAGCCGCTATAAGATTCGTTCGCAAATCGGCGAGGGCGGGATGGGCGAGGTCTATCTCGCCCATGACACGCAACTAGACCGCACCGTCGCGTTGAAGATCTTGCCTGAGAATGTCGCGGCTGATCTGACGCGACTGCAGCGCTTCATTCAAGAAGCGAAAGCCGCATCAGGACTAAATCACCCGAACATACTGACCGTCTACGAGATCGGACAGACCGATTCCATTCACTTCATTGCCTGTGAGTACATTGAAGGCGAAACGCTGCGCCATTATCTTTCAAGCGCGCGGATGAGGTTGAATGAAGTGCTCGACATTTGTATTCAAGTGACAAGCGCGCTGGCGACGGCACACCAAGCGGGCATCATCCATCGCGACTTGAAGCCAGAGAACATCATGATCCGCCGAGACGGTATCGTAAAAGTCCTGGACTTTGGTCTCGCCAAACTCACCGCGCATGAATCAGCAGATGTTAATGCCGAAGCACCCACGAAAGCGATACTTAAGACGGACCCAGGCACGGTGCTCGGTACAGCAATCTACATGTCACCAGAGCAGGCGCGTGGAATTCCAGTAGACGCGCGGACCGATATTTTCAGTATTGGTGTCGTGCTGTATGAGATGGTGACGGGTTGCTTGCCGTTTGCAGGATCGACATCGAGCGAAGTGCTGGCTTCGATTCTCAGTGAGAAAGAGCCGCAGCCGCTAGCGCGTTACTCACGAGAAGTGCCAGCCGAACTCGAACGCGTAGTGTCGAAGGCACTCCGCAAAAACAGGGACGAGCGTTATCAAACGATCAAAGACTTCGTGCTTGATTTGAAGAGCCTGAAGCAGGAACTGGAATTTGCAGCCAAGCTGGAGCGCTCCACGCCGCCTGAGTTGCAGGGCGCAGGCGGCGCCGCAACGCCTACCGACGGGCTACGGTCTCGACCGAGGCGAGCAAAGCAGCCGTGCAGACGGCGGTTGAGGGCACACGCGCGACCTCAGGTGCCGACTACAACCTCTTAAGTCGGATCACGCGGCACAGAGGCGGCGCGTTGCTAGGTCTGGCGGCGCTCGCCGCGGTGGCCGCTGCAGTCGCGTACTTTGCCTACTCGCGCAACGCGGAGAGAGGCGACTCGGGCGCGATTCGATCTATCGCAGTCTTACCCTTCACGAATGCGGACGGCAACCCGGACGCGGAATACCTTTCCGACGGAATCTCCGAGAGCCTCATCAACAGCCTCTCGCAACTGCCCGGCGTAAAGGTTATCGCGCGCAGTTCGAGCTTCAGGTACAGGGGCAAAGAAGTTGACCCGCAGGAGGTGGCGAATGCTCTTGGAGTCGAAGCGATTCTGACCGGCAGAGTTGTGCAGCGCGGCGACAATCTCTTGATCAGCGCCGAACTGGTGAAAGCAATTGACAAGACACAGGTTTGGGGCGAGCAGTACAACCGCAAGGCGACAGATGTGCTTCAGGTGCAGTCGGAGATTTCTAGTGAGATCGCCGAGAAGCTGCGCCTGCGCCTGACGGCCAGCGCGCGGCAGCAACTCGCGAAATCCGAGACGATGAACCCGCAGGCGTATGAACTGCTGCTCCAGGCGCTTTTCTACCGTAATAAGGGCGGGTCGGAGAACGATAAGAAAGCGATCGAGTACCTCAGTCAGGCGACAGCCGTTGATCCCGCTTACGCAACCGCCTATGCCCAACTGTCTGAAAGCTACAGAGGCCTTGCGGTGCAAGGCGTACTCGACCCGAAAGACGGGATACCCCAAGCGAAGGCCGCGGCACGGAAGGCGCTGGAGCTGGACGAGAGCCTCGCGGACGCTCATTACGCGCAGGCAGGTCTTGAACTTGACGGTTGGGATTGGGCTACTGCGGAGCGAGAATACAAACGCGCCATCGAGCTGAACCCGAACCTCGCCAAAGCGCACGCCGGATACTCCCAGTATTTCAGCGTGACGGGAAGGCACGAGCAAGCCATCGCCGAGATAAAACGTACCAGGGAGCTTGACCCACTCTCGCCACTCGGCAAGGCCGCTGTCGGTGAAAGGCTCCGCAATGCCCGCCAGTATGATCAGGCGATTGAGGCCTTGAAGACGAGCCTCGAACGGCATCAGAACTTTCCTAACATGCACCGCAGCCTCGGTCGTGTTTATGCGGCGAAGGGACAGTACGCGGAAGCTATCGCCGCATATCAGGAGGCTATTCGGCTCGGTCAAGATACTTCGATCATGGGAATCTATCTGGGCACGGCTTACGCGCTAGGGGGCGAGCGCGAGCGCGCCCGGGCGATCCTTAAGCGATTGCAGACAAGCAACCAGTATGTCTCGCCCGCCAAGTTGGCCGTTCTTTATGCCGCTCTCGGCGAGCGGGACCAGGCGTTTGCGTCGCTCGAAAGAGCCTACGCCGTGCGTGACCTTCAGATGCAGTTCCTGGGTGTTGACCCGGATTACGACAGCCTGCGTAGCGACCCACGCTTCCCAGATCTCCTGCGCCGCGTCGGCCTGCCGCAGTGATTCAATCGAAAGAACGTCGGTTGGCTATTACCGCTGGCTCACATCTAAGGACCTGAGCGGATGATGCTTGCGGCGCAAGTTGGGGATCCCAGGCACGCAACCACTTAAAATGGAGTTGTCCAGCCCGAGCGGTCTGAACTTTCATCAGCCCACACCCTGAACCGAATCAAGTTTTGTCGTTTGCGAGCACTGCGTGAGCCTACGCAAGGCAAGCGAATCGTCCGGCTCGAGACCAGGATAGTCTGCAAGGATTATCTCAGGCGTCTCTCCCTGAGCAAGGAGGCTCAAGATACGCCTCAATCGAGATCCGCATCCCACGGCGTTGAAAAGGAGCGGGCAGGATGCCCCCGCTTGAGAGATGAATATCTAGTGCGGCGCTACGGTGATGACTAGTCTCTCTTTGTTGCGCACCACGCTAAATGAGTAGCTTGCGACAGGTTTTGTGAAAAGACTGCCCGGTTCTGAAGTAGCCGAGATTCGCTTGCCGTCGATTGCTTCGATGAGATCGCCCGAGCGGAGTCCCGCTTTGAAAGCAGCAGTTGATGGCTGGATGAAAATAACGAGTAGGCCTCCGTTAGCTCCAAAACGGGCTGCGACTTGCGGCTTTAGGGCTAAGGTCTCGATGCCTTGAGCAATCAGTGATCGCGGCGATGATTTGAAGAAAGCGCGTGGCAATGCAGGCGAAGCGCCTGGCGTGAGCAGGTTCGCTGCGGGACTTTCCCGCATTCTCCATTCAAACAGCGGATCGGGCGATTCGATTAGTGTGATCTCCACCGCTTCGGGGGCAGGGTTTCCGGGTCGCGCGATGGTGAAATTAACTGATCGTCCGGGTTCTACCTCTTCCAATAACCACGAAAAGTCAGCAGCGCTGCGGACATCTTCCTGGTTGACACGCAATATCACGTCACCAGGTCGAAGCGCCGCCACTGCCGCTGGACTTCCGGGCTCCACCGAAGTCAGCATGATTCCACGACGAGCCTCGGCCAAAGACTTGGCCCCTTCTCGCTCCCACCCCGTGAGTACAATCTGGTCGAGTTCCAGCAAACCCACTGGCTCGCCCCGCACACCGAGCCAGGGCCTCGGCACACTAGCCTGCCGATCGAGGACTCGTTTGGCGGCAGTTCGGACCATCGCACTTGGTAACACGCTAGCTTCGCTGTCTTCAACCGCATCCACAATGCCCACTGTTTGGCCGGCGTCGCCGACGGCAACACCTCCGATGTTGGCCGCGGAGAGTTTAGTCGATTTTATTCTCACTCGTGCGATGGCTCCTGACGGCGATCGCGCGAGCCCCACTACCGTCCCCTCAGTCTCACCCATTCGCGCATAGATGGTGCCTCTGGTACGTGATTCAGATTTAGGCACTGGCTCCGGACCATAGAGACGCAGGCGCTGGCCAATGGCAACCAGCTCTTCTCTTGCGTCATTGGCACTAGACAAACTCTTGTCGCTGAGATTGAGAATTGAAAGGCCGGTGACGCCGTCCAGTCCGACGTATCGGGCAATCAGCCGCTTGCCGTCTCGCGCGATTACGGTTAAGTCAGGTCGCTCAAAAAAGTTTGCAGTTCCAGCAATCAGTGAGGCCCCTGGTGCGATCCTTGTTGCCCGCGGGGTTTGACCGCGAGGAGGAGGAGCCATCGGCGCAACCGGAGCAACTGGCGCAAAAGGATGATGTGGCGGCCCCATCTCGGCCTCCGCGTCTGGTAACCAGGCCGCGATCGTTTGACCGTCGTCAAGCGCTAACCCCGCAATTATATTCGTGTGCACCTCGTCTGTAATGTTGAAAGTGTCGTCTAGTTTGGCTATGGCGCGTAACTCTTCGTTTGAGCGAAGTAACAAGCGAAACATCTTGAGTCCGTTTAATCGGTGCAGGATTGTTACTACTTGGGGCGCAGTCGGTCGGTTTTCTACACTGACGGGTCCAGAGGGCGTCCCGGTGCGTGCCTGGCCGGCCTTGGGAGCTGCCGGAGCAGGGGGCGGCGATGCAGAAGAGGAGGAAACCTGCGCAGAGCCAGGAACCTGCGAGCACATAGCCGCACCAGCCAGAAAAACCAACGTTCGTACTCTTCTTTTACTTCTTATTGCCATTTTCGGATCACCAACGATTTCGTTTTCCTATCGGACGCCTCCTTGACAGTCTATATTGCCCTAGCCACACGACAACTACCACGCACCTTTCGGCGAATTCTTGACCAAAGATAAACCGTCTCCCGCCAGCACCCTCTCCGAGCCAAAACTCAGTGCCGGGACTGAAATCGTGCGCGATACTCCGCCGGAATAATCAAGCGAGAGTCTTAGCGGCTGTGACGAAGCCTCGATCGAAAAGATGGGAGAAGATTCCAGACTCGCTACCGCTTCTTCTTGCTTAACTACAGGCGCTGGCGTGCTGCTGAATTCCCTGGTGGCAAGGCGTCTGCCGTTCCTCAACAATGCGACCCCACTCCTGAGCGGACCTCTCTTCTTTGGTTGTCGAGCTGGCCGGGTTGCTTCGACGGTACCATCCTTTGCAATAGGCAACGGTCGATTCTCAGCATTCGCTCTCACTTCGGGCTCAGTTAACGGTTGTTCGCGTTGGGTGCTGGGCCCAGTGGCTTGAGGTGTTTCGGTCAGCGTAGCGATTGAGTTGGTGGTCGAAGCATTCCAGGCTCTGAGCGTGAAGACTCCACCGATCACCAGAACCAGAGTCGCCAAACCAAGTGGAGGGAAACCGAATGTGAAATTGGTAAACAACCCTGCGCGGGCGCCAACTCTCTCATTCGCGAGCCGTGAGCGAACACGTAAATCAAAATCAGGCGGAGCTGCCACGGTCTCCAGGCTGGCAACCAGTTGCCGCAGTTTCCGGCGCTCATCGTAAAACCTCTGACATTGTTCGCAGCCGCCAAGGTGTCCCATCGCCAACGCAGTTAGGTTTTTCTCATGGTCTGCTTCTTCAATTTCGCGACCAACAGTTTTGCAATTAACTACTCTCATAACACTCTCCATCTTAGAGATAAGCTCTCATCTTTTCCCGCAAAAAGTCGCGCGCCCGGCTAATGCGTGACTTCACGGTTCCTTCGGAGGTCTGCAAAATGCGGGAGATTTCTTCGTAACTCCGGCCTTCCACATCTCTCAAAATTAACGGCGCCCTATACTTCTCCGGCAAGGTACTGATTGCTCGCTGCACTGCAATTCGCCTTTCCGTGGCGACGAGTTCGGTATCTTGCAGCGGCCGATTGTCAACCGGGTCGAGCTCACAATTCTCACTCCCATCGTGATTCTGAAAAAACCCGGTCAGCGAGACCAGCCGCCGGCGCTTACGTTTGCGCAACTCACTGATTGCCAGGTTTGTGGCAATCCGGTAGATGTAGGTCGAAAACGCGTAACTGCTCTGATAACGATCGACCGCTCGATAAACTCTGACAAACGTTTCCTGAGCGAGATCCACTGCGCCATCGTAGTCGTTCGTCATGCGGTAAATGTAACTCGTAATTTGATTTCGATAACGGCTAACCAAAATGGCAAAAGCATCATCATCGCCCGTGCGCGTCGCTTCCAGCAGTGAGTGATCCGAGGTCGAATTAGTAATGACTTCCTGCCGCAAAGCTACAGGGAACCCTAGCTCGTCAATGGAACTCAGTGTCTCCATCAGGGTGGGTAGGCTCTCACTTCTCTGTCAGAACCGCGAGCAGATAGCGACCGGGTTTGGTTCTCCCTGTTAGGACCAGGTCGCTACCGCTCCCCGTTCTGACAGGTACCAGGTAAAGATGAGCGGCCTCCGAATGCCGATTATAACCCTTACGAACGACCGCCCGCAGGTTATACACGCCAGAATTGAGCGAAGGTTCCGAAAGAAAACGAACTTCCCAGAGTATTCTCAAAAGACTAGCCGCGGATCGCGGATGACAAGATATGCAGTAAGTCTGATATTCGACCAGTGCTCTGAGGGGGGCGAAAGTGGACCGGGATGCTCGAGGAAATCCAAAGGCCGAGAAAACGATTAGGGCTCCTTGCAGATCGTCTTATCCGCAGCCAGTTCCTTTGCTCTCAAGCTTGCGGATTCTGGAAGAGCGAGTCGTCAACCTTGACACCAAAGGTGACTGTGAGAATTCGTGTCTCCTGAGTTTGCTTACCGTCCTCCAGGAGAACAGTGCGGTAAGGCACCCGGGTGCTTTGGGCCCAACGGTAATCAAAAAACTTCTTCGAGTATTTCAATGGCGTACCGCCGGTATTCGGCTCTTCATACTCGAGCCATAAAACGTGAAATGTCCTGGCACTGATGTAGTAGCGAGTGGTTCGTTTATCCTTGTCGGTGAGATTCAGGACGTGGAGGTCGAGGCCCTTCTGTTTTTCCTTACCCTTCAGGTCAATCGTGGCACCATTCTCTTTGTAGCGGAGCAAGCTCTCAAGGCTGTGGCGATGCTGCGATAGGAAGTCATCGGCCGCATCTTGTCGGGGGGTAAAAGCGGCGCCGTTTATGACACCCCACAGACGTCCTTCACCGAAGATCAGCGAGTACTCCATGGTGGACATTTTTTGATCTAGCCGAATCTTGTCCTTCTCCGTGCTCTCTCCTCTAATGAAGCGGCGTTCATAGGTGGCTTCTTCGATCTTTCCATCGGTCATGAAACGGGTGATACGACCGCGTTCCACCCCGTTGCGGCGTATTTGCGCGAGTACGGGACGCGAGCCATAGACCAGCACCGTTAACTCGGCAACCTGTTCCGCGGTCAGGGTCTTCTGATTCCGGTCGATTTTCTCGGTCTTTTCGCTCTTGCGAGTATTCTGGTTCCTGGCGGCGGAATTATTTTGATTGTTCTGATTGTTCTGGGTGGCAACCCCCGGACTCCCGGTCAAAGCTGACCAGATGCCCGCAAGCAAGAGCGAGCCAAAGACCAGTGGGGCCAAAAATGATCGAAGCAAGGATTTCGTTCTCCTTCTGGGAGGTTTGATGTTGAGTCAGACTGGCTAATGGGAGAATGCCGGCCATGAGCGAGCGGATTCTACCACACGTCACGCGAACTTGTTTGATGTCCAGAGACCGGCTCCACTCAGTTCAGAGCCCGAACCGCTTAGCAACAACCCAACGGTGAACTCTGAAGTTACGATAAAAATGAACTGGTACGAGAGACCGGCTTTCGGTCGTAATCTAAAGCATCAACTTTAGATTGTTTGACTCAATTATTGATGCTTGTTTTCTGATGGTCAGATGCCTAGCGGGCTCATCCATTTGACAACCCAGCTGGCGAGGCGTATTTTGCCTAGCTTTCCACAGCATGAATCTCCTTGACATGCGTTCTGGTTTGCCCGTTTGTTATTCCTGCGCCCTGACGGCGCATTCGCCCTAATGAAAGGACACTGAATTATGAATCGAGTAGGCATTTTGGTTGGCCGGGAGAAGACGTTCCCCGATGCTCTGATTAACGCCATCAACGAGCGTGGAAAAGGAGAAACAATAGCCGAATTCGTTAATTTGGGCGGCATTCGTCACGACGCGCCCCCACAATATGATCTGGTGGTCGACCGCATCTCCCACGAGGTTCCATTTTATCGGGCCACGCTGAAACGCATGGCCCTGGAAGGAACCGTCATCATTAATAATCCGTTCTGGTGGTCTGCCGACGACAAGTTCTTCAACTTTTCACTGGCTCAAAAGATTGGGGTAGCGGTTCCCAAAACCGTGCTCCTACCGCAGAAAGACTACATCCCGGGAATCGTCACCGAGAGCCTGCGCAACCTGGAGTTTCCCCTCGACTGGCAGGGCATTATTGATCACGTCGGTCTGCCGGCTATTCTGAAACCCTTTGACGGCGGAGGTTGGAAAAACGTTTCACGAGTCAATTCTCTCGAGGAGCTGTGGTCAGAGTATGACGCGACTGGAACCCTCTGCATGACTCTGCAGGAGTTTGTTGACTTCGACCAGTTCGTGCGGTGCTACTGCGTAGGACAGCAGGAAGTGATGATCATGGCCTACGATCCAAGGAAGCCATATCTATCTGGTGAGCAGTATATTCACGACCCCGACTATCTCGCTCCAAAGCTTGCGGAGCGGGTGACGAAGGACGTTCGCACCCTGTGCACTGCGCTTGGGTATGACCTCAATACTGTCGAGTTTGCGATCAAGGACAATATTCCTTACGCCATCGATTTCATGAACCCGGCGCCGGATGCCGAATTGGCATCGGTTGGCGAGTTCTACCACAATTGGATCGTCTCAGCGATGGCCGACTTCATTTTCAAAAAGCTCGCTGAGCCGCGCATGCATCCGCGCTACCGTTGGGACGCATTGCTCAATCCAGAACCCACCCGAACGTCTGCGGTGGCCTCGGGAACCGAGCAACAAGGCCGAACGATAGCGCCTAACAGGCTGCTGAAAAATTGAGTGTTGATAGAGCTTCAGTCCTCATTTATCAGTTTTGCTTATCAGTGATGTGCGATTTTCTTTCTGATGGTGATCCTTTGAGTGGCTCATTTGCCATTTTAGTT
>Ga0136617_10003147_pt1 | contig 14731 bp, 14 predicted proteins | sample AntDrymUQ3222106_2_FD_129672 | JGI IMG/M metagenome (GOLD analysis project Ga0136617, IMG submission 129672) | Polar desert sand microbial communities from Dry Valleys, Antarctica - metaG UQ322 (21.06) | ecosystem: Environmental > Terrestrial > Soil > Desert | place: Antarctica: Dry Valley... | reverse complement strand
TTCGCGGACCGGGTGGACCTCGAGTTCAAGGTCGGGGGAGACGATGGGGAGGTGATCCGCGTGCAAGACGCGAAGGAGTCCGTCGTTCAGCAAATCATAATCGGACCCGGAGGCCATACCGGCTGGCACACCCACCCGGGCCCGGTGGTAGTTCTGGTCAAGGCCGGTGAGCTGACCTTCTATGATGAAGACGACCCCACCTGCACGGGCCGCACCTATTCGGCCGGGCAGGCGTTCATCGACAGCGGCCAGGGCAATGTACACATCGCCCGTAACCTGAGCCACAGCCAGAACCTCGAGTTTTGGGCCACCTACTTCGACGTCCCGCACGGCGGGGCGTTCCGGCTCGATGTTGCCGACCCAGGGAACTGCCCTTTCTAGTCCCAACCGACAGGCTCGAGCACGTTCGCGTTTACGTGGAAGGGGCGGGACGTAAGAAGCGGGCCAGACTTTCACCGAGGAGCCGGGTCACGCCCCTTTCGTCAGCAGCAAAGGAGCATTGGCGTACGCCACGCCAACACGGAGGAACAGTGGCGTACGCCAAGCAAGCCGCTGTTCATCATTCATTGCCCAACGATCGTCGCTTCCACATGCAAATTCGCAGGGGCATAAGCGGCGCGCCTCTCGGTGTAGAGTCCGAGCGCTTGCTGTTCGGGGGGGGCGAGGGGGCGCCCGGCCATGCCGTCCATGACGCCATCCACGCTGCCGGCCACGATCCTCTGCCCAACAAAGATTAAATGGTGCGTCAAGCCAGACACTTGTGCCGCTTGCCGAAGCGATTAGATTGCGATTTCCGGGCAGGGTCCAGGCACCGCCCCCGAGTGCGATAACTCCCGCCGCATTATTTTGAGCACGTCGCGAAGCACCCGGGTTTCGATCTCACGGAACGCGGGTTCGCCGTCTTCCTCTAATCTGCTCTGCTGAGCGTTCTTCTTGTTTGAGGATCTCCCATCCAGATCGACTATTTGTGTATCGAGCCGGCGAGCGAGAGCCCGCGCGACGGTGCTTTTGCCTGAGCCCATGAAGCCGGTGATGACAATCAGAGCCTTCCATTTTCCATTTCACCTTTTTTCATTTTTCATTGATTTTTCGGTGCTGGGTCATTCCAATGTTGAACACGCCCTTATCGAATCCCGATTGCAAGTGAGGCTCTTACAATCGGAATGTGAGTATGTCGCCCCTAAATTGAGCTTTGGTGAGAAAACAAGATGTTCAGCAGTCTGGGAAACCAATGAACCGCGGCGTATTATACGTCCGAATCGACGTTTTTCAAGACGGCCGTTAGGTTGGGCACCAGCAACTCGCCTAACTCAAAGTTCATAACGACGGTGTTTGTTTCATAGAAGACATACAGGTTGTTCCCTCGGCCCGACGTTTTGATCAATGGTCGTTCTGGCGCACGTTGATCTGAAGACGTTCCTGGCGATGTAGTTTGAGTGCCTGTGCTCGGCGCGGCTGAAGCGCATCAGCGTTCGGCCGCCCCCTGAATTTTAAGACGGATGGTCAAACAGACAGTTTCCCATTACCGCATTATCAATAAGCTCGGCGCAGGTGGCATGGGAGAGGTCTATCTTGCCGAAGACACAATTCTCGACCGTAAGGTGGCCATCAAATTCTTACCATCCGAATCGTCTTCTGATGTAAATGCCAACCGGCGGTTGCTCCGAGAGGCCAAGGCGGCGGCCACGCTTGACCATCCGAACATCTGCGCCATACACGAAGTTGGTGAAGATGGGGGACGATCCTTCATCGTCATGCAGTATGTCGAGGGCGAGACGCTCGATTGCAAGATTAAAACAAACACCATTCATGTTTCGGAAGCGCTCACCATTGCCGTCCAGATAGCTGACGCAATCTCAGAGTCTCATACGCGCGGTATCATCCATCGGGACATCAAGCCTCAGAACATAATGATTACAGCGCGAGGGCAGGCGAAGGTGATGGACTTCGGGCTGGCCAAAGAGGTACGTGGGCCAAGACAACTGAAGAGCGAGGCAGAGACGGTGAGTTTATTGACAGGGCCGGGGATGCTGTTAGGGACGGTGCCTTACATGTCGCCGGAACAGGTGCGGGGAGAAGGGGTGGATGCTCGCAGTGACATATTCAGTTTCGGGGCGTTGCTGTATGAAATGTTCAGCGGGCGTACGCCTTTTGCCGCTGAGAGCGCGGCTGGGACCATTTCTGCAATTCTGACGAGAGAGCCGCCGCCGCTAGCGCGCTACGCGACAGACGTGCCCACGGAGTTAGAGCGCATCGTGCGGAAGTGTTTAGAAAAGGATCCTGAGCGCCGCTATCAGACGATGCGTGATCTGGTCATTGATTTGGAAAATTTGCGTGGCGGATATGGGGCCGCGCGCAGCTCTGACTCGCGCGGTGGGTCGGCAGCGGACGAGGGTTCAAGACAGCGCAGTATCTTCACGTCTCAGCGCGCGCTGGTTCTATCTGGTTTTGCAGTTGTGCTGGTGAGTGTCGCACTCGTGTATGCGCTCCGGTTTCGAGGCGTGCCTGCCACACGCCAGCCCGAAATAAGGTCTCTTGCTGTGCTGCCGATGGCCAACCTCTCCGGCGATCCAGGGCAGGACTATTTCGCTGATGGAATGACCGAGACGCTCATCGCAGGCTTGGCCAAGGTCCAAGCGTTAAGGGTGATTTCGCGGACCTCTGTGATGCAGTATAAAGGCGCTCGCAAGCCATTGCCGGATATAGCGCGCGAGTTGAATGTAGATGCGATAGTGGAAGGCTCAGTGCAACGCTTCGGGGAGCGGGTGAAAATCACCGTGCAGTTAATCTACGCGCCAACCGACCAACATCTGTGGTCCGAGACTTACGACCGAGACCTGCGTGATATCCTGACGTTCCAGAACGAGGTGGCGCGGGCTGTTACCCAAGAGGTTCAGATCAAGTTGACGCCGCAGGAACAAATGCGCCTGGCGAGCGCTCGCCCGATCAACCCGGAAGCTTATGACTATTTTTTGCGCGGGAGGTTTCACCTTAGTCGCCAAACTAAAGCTGACAATGAAACTGCCATCGAGATGTTTGACCGCGCCGTCGCTGCAGATCCAAACTTCGCCGCTGCCTACGCGGAATTGGCGCAGGCGTGTGTATGGAGGTTCTTTTTATTCACGCCGGATGAGAAACAGTGGGAAGAGAAGGCCTTTGTTGCCGTCGAGAAAGCGCTTTCCTTAGACCCGGATTTGCCAGAAGCGTATCTGGCTCGTGGCCGCCTCTTCTGGACACCTTTCAATCATTTTCCTCACGAGAAAGCAATTAAGGAATATCGCCGCGCCTTGGCCTTAAATCCGAATTTGGATGAAGCTCAAAATTATCTTGCACTTGTCTACAATCACATTGGGGCTTTTGATGAAGCGCTCCAGAATTTGCAAAAGGCAGTTGCAATTAACCCGAGCAATACCCTCGCACAATTTCGTATCGGAGAAACACTCCTATTCCAAGGCAAATATGAACAGGCCCTGACCGCTTTGCGGAGCATTCCCAGAGAAGCCAACCCGGCGCTTGTGGGGTATCAGACGCCGATGGCTTTATTGCATCTCGGAAGAAGAGAAGAAGCAGCAGCCATGCTTGAGGAACTATTAAAAGATTACCCTGAAGACAACGGCGGACTCTTTACAAGCGTGCAAGCCCTGATGGCAGCCCTGGCCGGTGAGAAAGACACGGCAGAGGGCAAGATCAGGAGTGCCATAGAAAAAGGAAAGGGCTTCGGACATTTTCATCACACTGCTTATAACCTTGCCTGCGCTTATTCGCTTATGAACAAGCCTGAGCAGGCGATCAAATGGCTGCAAGCGGCGGCAGACGACGGGTTCCCTTGTTACCCGCTGTTTGAGACCGATCCATATCTCAACCCTCTCAGACAAGATTCGCGCTTTGCCACATTATTGATGCGGCTGAAGGAACAAGGGAAGCATTACAGGACCATATCGTGATGGAACCTGGTTTGGCAGAACAAAAAATTAGTAAGTGAAGGGCAGTTTCTCGCTGACCTGACTCGATTAGTCTTTATGAACTGAGCACGCCGCCGAACGAATTAAGGATTCTTGTCGCGCGAGTAACGACCATTGCACCCGAGCCCGGCCAGCGATTATGTGCTTTGCTCCTGAGGCGACAGGCCGGGCCGGGTGAATTCATCGTTAGATGCTTGCGCTGTCGCAGCGAAATCACTCCTTGCGAAACGGATGTTTGATATTGTCTTGTGGCTTTTTCTATTCCTACCTTGAAAGGAGCTTCGACGTGAGCATTTGGCTTTGGGTGTTCGTGATCTCCAACCTAATTTACTGGTCAATCTTCTTTTACCTGTTAACGCGCCGCCGTTGGGACGCTTCAGCCCTTACCGTCGGCGTTCTACACATGGTTTTCGCCTCGTTAATTGTCGCCGCCCCAGTTCGCTCATTCTTCGATCCCAACTACATCGGTTATCAGCTTGGGCTTATGCGGTTTGAAGGACGGTGGGCGGTGCTTCCTGCCACGGTATTTTTGGCATGGGCGTTGTCGTCCGCGTGGATTGCTGTTGCTCGTGGCAGAGGGGGTTGGATGAAACTAGTTGCTGTCGGTGACATCCTCTTCGCGTTGAATCTTGGCGGTGGTTTTCTGCTCGATCTTGTACGCGGAGACTTGGCGAAATCCAAAATTCAGGGTGGCGAGTTTTTCACCTTGGCGGGCACAGTGGCAGCGTTGATTCCTTTGCTTCTGTTTGCGCTGCCGTTCGTAGCGAGTGCTGTCTGGGCGGCAGGTCGCGCGCACTCTCGCGGGACAACGCCGCCTCTAGCTCAAGGTACAGAAGAGAGAGAAGCGAAATCCGAAAAGGATACAGATGGCATTGGCGGCTTTCGTTACTCTGCAAGCCGCACCTAACGACGCCATGAAGCCGACCGCGAATAGCGTTGATTTCATGCGCTAGACTTGCCGCTAATGAGGTTGTGCGCGCGGCGGCTGATGCGGAGTGTTAGACCGCTCCCCTATCGTGTGAGAGTTCTAGCTATGAGCGCACCTGACGTAGTGGGTCATGACCCACTACCGAATTTGTCGTAATGGAAAAGCTGATCACCTTTCGACGAGCGATTCCAGGAGCGGGAAAAAATCAGGAAACGAGACGCTCACGCACTGCGCTCCCGCGATCTCGGAATCACCCGCGGCGGTAAGCGCAGCCACCGCGAAAGCCATAGCGATACGATGGTCGCCATGGGAGTCGAGCATCGCCCCACGCAATTGCGTCCGACCGTAAACGGCCAACCCGTCTTCAAACTCTTGAACTTCCGCTCCCATCGCCCGCAGGTTCTTCACCGTGACGTCAATGCGGTCACTCTCCTTGCGCCTTAGCTCGGCCGCGTCGCGAATCTCAATCCCTCCCGGCACTTGGGTTCCCACCACGGCGAGGAGGGGCAATTCATCAATCAATTGGGGGATCAAATTACCACGCACGAGGGTCGAATCCACCGGCGACGGCGGCTCGGCGCTTAGCTTTCCTTTCACCCGAAGGCGACCGATGGGCTCGTGACCTTCATCGCACCTATCAGTGACTTCAACTACGGCGCCCAGCGAACGAAGCATTGACACAAACATCGTGCGAGTCGGGTTGAGTCCCACATCCTCGACCTCCAGCTTCGATCCCGGCAGCAAGGCCGCGGCTGCGATCAGAAAGGCAGCGGATGAGATGTCGCCAGGAACGCTAACGTCGCGGGCGGCAAAACTCCGTGGTCCATCGATCGAAATCGCCACCGAACCCTCCACACTTCTTTCGAGTGGCACCCCAAACCATTGCAGCATTCGTTCCGTGTGGTCGCGCGTTTTTCCGCCGCGTTCAATTACCTCGGTGCGCCCTTGGGCGTTGAGGCCCGCCAGGAGGACACAGGACTTCACCTGAGCACTGGCAACCGGCAACTCATAGCGAATCGGTTTCAGTGGCCTCAAACCCTTAACCGTGAGAGGTGGTTTCCCATTTTTCGATCCGAGCTCGGCGCCCATCAACTGCAAAGGCTCGATGATCCTTTGCATAGGACGCGAGTTTAGGGAATTATCTCCCGTCAACGTCGAAGAGAAATCTTGCCCTGCAAGTACGCCCGCCAGCATACGCATCGTCGAGCCACTGTTGCCGCAGTAGAGCGCTTCGTTCGCGACGCGCAAGCCGAACTCGCCGGCACCTTGCACAATCAAGCTGCTGCTGCCTTCTGATTGAATTGAGACTCCGAGTTCTCGCAAACAGGAAAGTGTGGCGGCGCAATCTTCGCTCGGAGAAAAGTTTGTGATCCGTGAGGCGCCGTTTGCGAGGGCGGCAATAATCGCTGCTCGATGTGAGATTGACTTGTCGCCGGGCAGTTGAGCTCGCCCGTTTATCCGGCGAGCGGGGGTGATTTTCATCGCGCCAATCTTACCCTCTGAATCCTCACCTCATGAAGGCGATACAGCCAGTTAACTAACTAAAGACCTCCGGTGCAGTGTTATATTTCTCATAATTCTTGCTCCCGAACTTTAGATTAAGCACTCAACCTTGAACTGTTACTCCCAAGGCGAGGAAATTTGCAGGTTGGGAAGGTGGGCAAAGCGCAGCGCGCCCCCGCTCCAGCGTAGCGTCTTTCGCTGGGCCACAAAAACCGTTCGATTCTTATGCTGCCTCAGTTCGGCGTACTCTTGAAGAATATTCAATAGATGACTTTGCGCTGGAGCGGGGGCGCGCTGCGCTTTGCCCACCTTCCCAACCTGCGAATTTGCTAAGGTTGAATAGTCGTCTCGGTTTGGAGTGGCGGGGAACGGGCCATTCACTCGCGTGGTAGGATTCAAGAGTTTTGACATCGTCTCTTAAGTGCGGGGCCAGTATCCGCCATCAGCTCGTGCGGTCGAGGCACCGTCAGATCCTAAAATATGACCCCATTACCACTTCCGATCCGACCATTTTCTTGACATCCGGGTAGCCAGCGTGTTAAATCCTCGGACCTCCGGGTAGCTTTTTGGTGGTTCCAAAGCACAACCAAGGTCAGCCTCGAGTGGCTCTTGGACAGGCCATGCTTTTCACCAGTGACTGTAGAGACGACAGAACTCAAGTTGCCCAGCCGTGTTGAGGCTATTGATGAAGCTGCCACCGCAGTTGGCGGACTCGTTGCCCGCTGGGGGATTGGTGAGGAAGCCGCGTTTGGAATTGATATGGCAGTCCGGGAGGCCCTGGCAAACGCGGTGATTCACGGAAACAAGCTCGACGAAACAAGACTCGTCGAGATCAATGTAAAGAGTTCCCTCGATGCTCTTGAAATCAGCGTGCATGACCAGGGACAAGGGTTCAATCCAGGGACCATTTCAGATCCGACCAAAGAAGAAAACATCCTAAAGAGTTCCGGGCGCGGTATTTTTTTTATGCGGAACTTCTTTGACAAAGTCGATTGGTCGATTTCCCCCGAAGGCGGCACTACGGTGCGCATGATCAAGAGACGAGCTAACCGATAAAGGAGATCCCATAACATGGCTGAGTTGAATATTGCCGAACGTCAAGCCGGAGATGTGACCGTTCTTGATATGAAGGGAAAGATAACCATAGGCGAAGGCAGCGTTGCTCTGCGAACGGCCGTCCGCCGCATGCTCGAGGAAGGCAAGAAGAAGATCTTGTTAAACCTCGCAGGCGTGGGTTACATCGATTCGAGTGGCATAGGCGAACTGGTTTCCAGCTACACGGCCATCGAAAAAGATGGTGGCCAATTGAAGCTGCTCAACCTCACTCAAAAACTCCAGGACCTGCTGACTATTACGAAACTACTCACAGTCTTTGACGTATACGAGGCCGAGTCCGAAGCCCTCAACGGATTTAAATAACGCGGATCTAGTGAGATCTCGATCAGTTTTCAGAATCTACTGGCGGTTAATGGAGATTTGAGTCATGGCAGAGCTTGAGCTGAAGGAACGACAAGCAGGTGACGTCACCATCCTCGATCTGAACGGGCCCGTGAGAATGGGCGAAGGCAGCATAGCTCTGCGCGATACGACGCGCCGGCTGGCCGATGAGGGCAAGAAAAAGATTTTGCTCAATCTTGGGGGCGTTAAGTACATGGATTCGAGTGGCATCGGCGAACTGATCGCGAACTACACAACAATCAGCCGCCAGGGTGGCCAGGTTAAGTTATTGAACCTCACGGGCAAGATCAAGGATCTCCTTGTAATCACCAAACTCCTGACGGTGTTCGACGCCTACGATAACGAAGCTGAGGCTTTGAATAGCTTTAAATAAGAGTTTCGGGTTTCGCGTTCCGAGTCTCGGGTTTGTCTGTTCCAACTCCGAGATTCTAGGCTCGGAACTCGACACTTTTTATGTTTCGCGCCACGTTTCGCCGTCTGCTCGCTATCGATGATCCACCCGAGCGGACGGCACTTGCTTTTTCGATCGGTGTTTTCATCGCCTTCTCCCCTTTCCTTGGGCTGCACACGATTGCAGCTACCCTGATCGCGTTCCTGTTCCGCTTCAATAAGATCGCCATCTACACGGGAACTTTTCTCAATAACCCTTTCCTGACCCTCGTGCCGATCATTGTGGCATCGTACGCGCTCGGAGCCCTTGTGCTGGGGCGCCCGCTGAGCATCCCCGCGGAGGGAATTGAGTTAATAAAGAATCCACGCCTCTTTAGCAGCGACTATTACCACCAACTGTTTGTCCAGAGTTGGTACGTGGTTGAGCCCTTTGCTCTGGGCGCCAGCCTGCTTTCGGTGATTTGTTCCCTTCTGGCATATCCATTAACATTATGGCTGTTGCGCAAGCATCGTAAACGAAGACAAGAGTCGCAATAGAACGGTAGACCATTCAAGGTGAGGAAATTTGCAGGTAAGAAAGGTGGTCAAAGCGACGCGCGCCCGCTCCAGTGTAGCGTCTTTCGCTAGTCTACAAAACGCCCAATTCTTATGCTGACTCAGTCCGGTTAGTGTTGAAGAAAGTTAAAGTTGATGACGCTGCGCTGGAGCGGGGGCGCGCAGCGCTTTGCCCACCTTCCTTATCTTACCTGCAAATTTGCTAAGGTTGGGTTGGAAGTGGCCATGGCATCTGTGGGATCGGCAATCGCATCTCTTGCTGTCAGAACGGCGAGCGGTAGCGACGCGGTCTCAACAGGGAACTTACAACCCGGTCGTATCCACCACCCCAAGCGGGCTGCCCGCTTGGGGACCCCGGTACCGCTCGCGGTTCTGACAGTATTCAAATTGTTTTGCTATATGAAGAAATACTTACCCAAAATTCTTACTGTCGTTATCACTGTTTCCACAATGTCATTGGCGAGCGGTATTGCCTATTCGCAGGGCACTCCAACTCCCACTCCGGCTTCCCGTCCCACGGGTGCGCAGCTTCAGCAGCGACCAGCTGCAGGCTTCGATCTGGCTGATTATGGTGTGGAGTTTCAGTCTGACCGGAGACTGATCATCATGATGGCTGCCATCGAGGCCGCCGGCTTCGATCCGGTCGCGAGCGGTAGACAGCCGTCAGCTTTCCGCAGTCAGGTAAGAAAGGACCTCGCGAATCTAGATCCGGATCTTCGCAGCCGGCTGCGTGCTTTTTATGAACGCAACAAACTCCCTGCGCCCGCCACCGCCGCCGATCAAGCGGCACGTTATGTTTCCCTCGCGCTGGCCCTCGGTCAACCGCCCACGCTTGACGCCCCCGAAAGATCTGATGACCTTCCCGGCGGGCTATTGGAAGTGCTCGACTTCGCTCCCCTCGTGCGGGAGTTTTATCGCCGTTCAGGAATAGAGGAACGACTTGTTTCTTACACGCGAGCCTACCAGGCCGAAGGCGACCGGCTGCGACCACCGGCAGCGGAACTGATTCGCTCAGTGCTCACTTATCTACACACCCGGCCGATCACGACTTCGTCCGAGCGCGTACTCGTGAAAGCCCCGGCGAGCGGAAAGAAGAAGAACACCGGCAGGATTTACACGATGCGCGAGCATGTGCGGCGATTTTTTATCGTGCCGGATCTTCTGGCAGCTCCGGGCGCGATTAACTTCCGCGTGATTGGCGATGAGTATTACGCAATCCTTCCCGAAGGAACGGATCCGGTTTCCTCAGAATTGAGGCGGGCATATCTTCAGTATGTAATTGACCCGCTGATCTTGCGATTCAACCGAGAGATCGCCGGTCGGCGAGATCAAATCAAACAAATCATCAGCGAACGCGAGAAGGCAGGCGCCACAGTCACACCCGACGTATTTATCGTAGTCTCGCGGTCGCTGGTCGCTGCGGCTGACGCGCGGTTTGAGGAATCAAGAAAGCTTGAAGCCCTCACGCGCGAAGCTCGCGGCAAACTGGACCGAGCCCGTGACGATGCATCGCGCACCGCAATAGTCCAGGAAACTCGCGCTGCGACGACCGCCATTCAGGACGACGCCGTGGCCAAGCTCGCCGACGACTATGAGCATGGCGCACTGCTCGGGTTCTTTTTTGCCGACCAGTTGAAGGGTATCGAAAGCACGGGCTTTGATATGGCCAACTTTTTTGTGGACATGATCTCGTCTTTCGATCCGGTTCGCGAGAGTCGGCGCCTCTCCGAGAACGCCGAGGCACGTCAGCGTGCGCGGGCAGCCCGAGAAGCGCGGCTCGCAGCGAGAAAAGCAGAGGCGGAAGCTCCGGTGGTGTATTCCGAGGCCGCGACCGCGAGAGCCGCGTCGCTGGTCAAAAAGCTTTCGGAGATTGAAGATATTCTTCGTCTGAAGGACTACCCCAATGCGGAGACGCGTCTGAAAGAGTTGTTGACGGACTATCCCCGCGAGCCGCGCATCTTTTTCGCGTTGGCCCAAACGGCCAGTCTGGCGGCGGCCGATGCGACGGACGAGAACGTTCAGGCAGAGCGCTTGAATCGTGCGTTGGGGAACTATCGCTTAGCGGTGCAAGCTGCTTCAGCGGAAACGGACCGTTCTCTCCTCTGTCGTGCTCACGAAGCGATGGGTCGGATCCATTCTTTCATAGACAACGCGGGCGAGGCCGCGAAAGAGTTTGACGAGGCGATCAGGATTTGCGATGCGCGCGGAACTACCTACAACGACGCAGTCGAAGGTAAGAAGAAGCTGAGCCAGCCGTAGCAAGGCACGGGGTAAGAGGGTAAAAGGGAAAAGGGTAACGGGTAGTCAGTGGCCTCGCTCCCCTTTTCCTCGTTCACCTCTTACCCTTTTTACCCGTCGTTGGTCGAACATCATCTGTCATGAGCTGAACGATGCGCTTGGTCTCATCGCCGCTTTTCTTGGCACGCTCTCCTAAATTAACGGAAGATTAAGGATGAGCCACCCTGATGTGGAGAAAGATTATTATTCCATCTTGGGCGCGGGGGAAACTGCGTCGCAGGATGAGATCGAACGCCTTTATAAACGTCTCGCCATGCGGCATCATCCGGATCGCGGCGGCGACGCGGAAGAGATGAAGGCAATCAACGAAGCTTACGGCGTCCTCGGAAATGACGCGACGCGATGCGCCTACGACGCGCAACGCCCGCCGCATAGTAAGCCGTTAAGCGCAGCCGCGTCGTCACTCTCTTCGCCCCCGGCACTGCTGGAAAACACCGTCAGTGGCCGCCTCGCTGGCGCAATGTTTTCCCTGATGGCTGGACTGCTGTTCCTGTTCCTATTGAGGTTCTATTACATCAGATTCCTCTGGCCGCTTTTTGTCCTCGCTGCTTTTGTGGTGATGGTCGGAGTGCGCAAACTTCACGCGGCGCTGGTCTATGCGCGTGAGAGGGTCGCATCATCCCATCCTATGCGCCGCTACGTGTGGATGCAGGAAATGGCGTTCTGGTTAATTGTGTGTGTGTGTGTTTACGGCATTTATCTTATGTTGAGAGCAATTTGAAAAACCTGAACTTGACGGGAATCGTTTACAAGAATCATAACTAAAGGGCGAGTCCAGATAGCTTGGATTTTATCGAGAGCTTGGTCGTCGCGCAGTTGAAAACGCATGGGGCGCTCGTGGCTATTACGCATGAGGACATTGCGAAGCTCTACTCGAACATCGAGGAGCGTTTCGGCCTGAAATACTTTCCCGAACCGGTACTTGCGGAAGCACTCGACGGCACACTCAGACCGGCTCTCTGCTATATCACGCCGCACACGAGCGAGAGGCCGGCGGATCGAGACTACATAAATCAACTCGCCGAATGCGTGAGGGCAATGGGCCTGCCGGAATGGTACGTGCTCTACGTGGAATCGTTCGGAACCGAAAGAAGCGGAGAAGAGTGGCCCATAGGCGCGGAAAGCCAAACCGCCCCCGAACATACCGGCGTCAGATCGGTCGCGAGACTTTCTTAACTTGCCCTTTCGGCGCTCCCTCAATATTGACGTTGATCTCTGGGATCGTGGGGAGATCAATGCGCGGGATCATAATATTGATCGGAGGGATTGCCGGCAGGTTGATGCGGGGAATAATCACTCGGCGCCCTACTTGCGGGGCCGTTCCCGGAGGACCTATGGTCGGGCTGGCCGCTTTGGGATTAACGGTGATGCTGCGCTGATGCTTGTCCCGAACGATGGTGAGCGTGACGTCACCTTCTTTCTTTCTGGCTAGCGCGCGTGTAAGATCGCCGGCGTCTTCAATCTTCTCGCCATCCACTGCGGTTATTACATCTCCCGCTCTGATTCCTGCTTTGGCGGCCGGACTGTCATCTCCGACGGAAGTCACCAGCACTCCTTTTCCATCAGCGACGCCGAAGAATTCAGCAAGTTGCTTCGTCAACTGCGTCGTGCTCACGCCGATGCGCCGGTTGTTGCCGAAGGCGAACACGAAACCGTCGTTATTGGAGTCGGGTCCTTCCCACTTCCAGACCCTCGTTCCCGGGGCCATCAGGCCCTCTAGTCCCTCCAACTTGCCACTCAGTCCCTGCAACTTATGCAGCGCGTCCATGGAGTCCTTGCGTTTGCCGATTGTCACGGTAACTTCCTGCTCCGAGCCAGCGCGATTCATACCGAGTCGTACCGTCTGGTCCGGAGCAACTTCCGATACCAACCGATTCAATTTCCGGACACTGGTAACACTCTCACCGTCGAATCGCAGAATCACATCGTCTTTCTTCAGGCCGGCCTTTTCGGCCGGGCTGTCTTTTACGATGCTGGTAATGCCGGCGCCTCGCGCTTCGCGCAGACCGTAGCGACCCATGTTCTCTTTGTTAATGTCCTCCGCATAAACGCCGAGGAAGCTGCCGCCGTCACTGAACAGGGAAAACGACTGGCCAAAAGGTTCGCCTGGCGGGGGCGGTGCAGGTGGAGTGGACGGCGCTGGCATCTGCTGGGCTAACGCGATTGCGCCTGTTAGAAACAGGGAGATCAAGAGCGAAAAGACGCTTCTAATTGTCATGAACGGAAATCCTCCGGAAAGATTTTAGCCCTTTACACGCGGCAAATGGCGTTGAGTTCCAAAAAGACGGGGAAATGATGAGGCGAGGGGACGGAGAGACGGGGGCAAAATCAGCACGTGCTATTCTGGGTATCTTCTCCCACATCGCCCTTCCCGCGTCCCCCAATCTACCCGTCCCCATCTCCTCGTGTGAGAAACAGAAGTCGCACCTGCTGCCTCTGTCAACTGGCGTTTTGAATTGAAGTTCGGCTCATCAATTTATCAATTGCCACAAAGATTTCGCCCATCACAAAGAAGCCGAAAAGCAGCATCACGCCATTAAACCACACGGCGGAATATCCATGCTGGCTGACATCAACAAAAGGATACGGATATTGGTTGGACACAGCACCGCGAATCAAAGTGTATGGCAGGTAAATCAAAGGAAAAATCAGCCACGAGATTGGATTTTTCCAGTTCAGTTCGCCTTTCGGCACAAAGATAAACCAATACAAAGCATACAATATCGGAATAACATCGTGGAGCATCACGTCGGCAACCAATTGGAAATTTTCGGGGTTCCACAGTTGGCGGAGCACCAAACTATACACAATTCCAACTATCGTAATATAAACCGCGATAGCTGATTTTACGGTCGGACGTGAAAAAAACTTGCGCACACCGGATTGCGGCATCAGCAAACAAATCGTCAGACTCAGCGTGACAAGCAAGTTCGCCAGAATTGTGAAGTAGCTAAGAAACTTGACCGTTCTTTGGACAGGGGTTAAGTCACCGAGATCCGGATTGACGAGCAAGATGTAAAATTGCAGTCCCAACGCAAACCAACCGCTTACGGCTATTAAAGACATAAAAACAAGCTTAACCGTATTCGATTGCTTTTCTATTTTGGTTTTACCTTCTCGTTTCGAATTTAAGGATTAGCTTTGACGAATTTCATCGTGCCGGAATCGGCAAAAAGGTCAATATACAAAGCATCGCCTTCGATTTTGTAAATTCGCGCCGCGTCGAGGCTTTGCAGAAAACGGCTGTCCAGCGAACCCGGCGCACAAGCCATGCGCGTCGTGGCGAAACCGGAAAACCTGAGCGATTGTCCGTCAAGTTTATAAGTCCCGTTGCCGCGATTGCAGTCGGCTAAAATTCGCGCCTTTCCGTCGGTGGTTAATTCGAGCGTGTAATTGGCAGGATTTGGCACGGTTATTTTTTCAACCGGAGTTTGCAAACTCTCCCAACGCCAAACTGTTCCGGTCAAAGCCACATCCGAAGTTTCCTTAGCTGCGCTGTTATTGTAAGCAGCTTCGCTTATAAAGTCCGGCTTCAAAAGCCAATTTCGCCCGTCTCGTTCGATTTTGAACGTAACTCTATTTATTTTCGACGGGCAGCACAGCGCGTCCGTTCCTTTATAACGAATGTAATCGGCGA
>Ga0136617_10003146_pt1 | contig 14733 bp, 13 predicted proteins | sample AntDrymUQ3222106_2_FD_129672 | JGI IMG/M metagenome (GOLD analysis project Ga0136617, IMG submission 129672) | Polar desert sand microbial communities from Dry Valleys, Antarctica - metaG UQ322 (21.06) | ecosystem: Environmental > Terrestrial > Soil > Desert | place: Antarctica: Dry Valley... | reverse complement strand
GGCTGCCGGGCGTGACGCTCCGCGAGCATGGCGACCAGCTCGGGACCGATCCCCGCGGGTTCGCCCGATGTGATCGCCAATATCGGGTCGCGTTGCGCCATTGCGGCAAGCTCTAGCGTGGGTGCTGGGCGGTATCCGGAGCGCCACCCCAAATCTCGACCTTGACGTTTGCCTCTGCATTTGCATGCAGCGCGCCGTCATCTCCACGGGCGATGCGGGCTTGGGCGAATCCATCGAGCGGGCGCGCCGGCGAGCCAAACAGCCACAAAAGCTCGAGCGGATTCGCCGCATCGATTTCGCCCGTATGCTGGACGGCCCGGCCCAGCGGCAGCGCGCATCCCTCGCGGCCGAATACTGGAAACTGGTCGAGCTTCGCACGATAGCGCAGCACCTGTCCCCCGGCGCTGCGCGCGCGCGTATTCATGTCGAACCATGCGCCTTGCGGTAACGCGATCTCCACTGCGCCGCCCGCGCGCACGATGGGCGCTACGAGCAATGTATCGCCGCACATGAACTGCGTTTCGAAGTTGCGCACGAGGGCGTCGTCGGGAAACGCGAGCGGCATGGCACGCATGACGGGAAGACCCGTCGTCGTCGCGATCGCAACGACCGATTCCAGGTAGGGGATCAGCCGGTAGCGAAACGCCAGCCACTTGCGGCAGATCGCCTCGATTTCCACGCCGAATGTCCAGGGTTCACGCTCGCCGATGCCGTGCATGCGCACGTGCGAACTGAAAACCGCCGCCTGCAACCAGCGAACATACAGTTCCGCGGTCGGTTGCGCGCCGTAGAAACCGCCAATATCTGAGCTGTGATAGGGGTTGCCGCTCATTCCCCACGACAAGCCGCCGCGGATCGAAGCGGCCAATCCTTCCCAATCGCTTTGCGGATCGCCACCCCAGCCTATGGGATAACGCTGGCTACCGATCCACCCGGCGCGGCTCCATACGATCGCCGGATCGACGCCGTCAGTCTTGAATTTTTGCGTCGCCTCGTACACGCAACGGTTGTACAGCAATGGATAGACGTTATGGAGCCGGCGGCCCCAATCGCCGTTGTGCGCGACCGCGTCGTCGGGCACTTGTTCGCCAAAGTCGCTCTTGATGACATCGACGCCGTCCGCGAACAGCGAGGCGTGCGCATCGCGCCACCACGCGAACGCGCGGGGATTCGTGAAATCGACGAGGCCGCTTTCGGGGAGCGGCGTCAAGACGTCACCGAAGGGAGTCGTACCCGCGGCCGTATCCCAACCAATTACATAGGGCGCGCCCTGCGCGGTCTGCAGCAAGTAGCCGTTTTGCGCGAGGTCCCGAAACAACGGGTCTTGCGTCGATACGTACGGATATTCCCACACGCAAACTTTGAGATGGTGTTTACGAATTTCCGCAAGAAAGCCTTGTGCGTCGGGAAAACGGTCGGGATCCCATTGGAAGTTGAAGCGCGTTTCCGTCTTCCAGGCAGCGCGGCCATCGAGCGTCAGCACATCGCACGGAATCTTTCGCTGCCGCAGCTTGGCCGCGACGGCGAGCGCCTCATCCGGTGTCCGGTAGTACGCGCGCGAAACCCATAGACCGAGACTGAAGCGCGGCACCGCGGGCGCGCGCCCGGTGAGCTGAGTGTAAGAGTCCAGGATCCCTGCCGGGGCTGCAGCAGCGAACAGGATGAGATCGAGGGCTTCGTCATCGACGACGACGGCGTAGCTGCGATGCGACCAATCGGGATGGCCGACGCCGTGCGTCACCATGCCGGGGGTATGCACGAGCACGCCCCATGCGCCCGATCCGTCTCCTACGCCCCACGCGAATGGCGTGTTCTTGTACGACAGCCCGGTATTGACGCCGAGTGCGTCTTCAACTTGCGAGTGAATTAATTGTCCGCGCTTGTTGAGCGGTCCGAACTTCTCGCCCAGACCGTAGACGGGCTCGCCAGAGTGGAGCGCGAACGCAGCGGTCCACAGGCCGCCGCGCGGTGCGCGTCCAACCGCGGGCAATCGCGTGAATCCGCGGAAATGGCAGTCGGTGATCGAGCCAAAGACCGGCGCATCGTTCCATTTCAACCGAAACGAAAGCGGCACGCCCGAGAGTTCGAGGCTCGCGTGGCCGGACGCAATCGTCCATTCACCCGGTTCCCGCTGATTCACCGTACACGGTTTCGCGCGGCCAACGATAAGACCGTAGTTCGGCCGGGTGTTCGGACCCATACGCAACCGAAATACGCCCTCGCCGTAACAGGTAACCTCGAGCAGATCGCCGGTCGACGTTGCGAACGACGCGCCGGTCGACGTGGTGCCGAAGCTCTCGACGGCGTCAAGACGAAGATAGGCGGCCGGATCCAGAAACATTGATGGCCCTGGCTCCGCCGCCTCAGCCCGCGAACTTCGGTTCGGGCAGCCCAGGAACGCCGACGTGCATCGCGAAGATGCCGCCGGATTGCGGTAGCTGCGCGAGCTCTTCGGGGTCACGCTGCTGGCGTGCGCTCGTGACGTAGAGCGTTTGCAAATCGTCGCCGCCAAACGCACACATCGTCGGGCACTTCGCGGGCACTACGAACTCGGCGAGCACATTGCCCTGGGGCGAGAGCTTGACCACTTTGCCGCCGCGATAGAACGCCGACCAGTAGTTGCCTTCGCGATCGACAGCACCGCCGTCGGGGCGATCGGTTTCACCCAAGAACTGCGCGAACACGCGCGGTTGGCCAGGTGTGCCGGTTGCCGCGTCGTAGTCGAATGCGCGAATCGTGTGCGTCGGCGTGTCGGCGTGATACATCGTGCGGCCGTCGGGACTAAAGGCAAGCCCGTTACTGATCATGATGTCACCAAGAATCGGGGTCAGCGTGAAGTCCGGATCAAGGCGCAGCAGCGCCGCGGTATTGGCGTCTCGCCGTTCGTTCATGAAGCCGGCAAAAAATCGGCCTTGCGGATCGCATCGGCCGTCGTTGAAGCGATGAAAATCATGATCGTAAGGAGCGTCGGCAACCTTGCGCTCGAGTGTTCCATTCGTCGCGGCGAGCCAAATCCCATCGCGTAGCGCCACGACAAACCCACCGCTCTTGCGCAACGCGAAACAGCCGATCGCTTGCGGCATCGGCATCGCCGCATTGCGGCCGGTGGCAGGGTCGAAGCGGTTGAGCGACGGCGCGTTGATGTCGACCCAGAAGAGCGCTTGGTCGGCAACCGACCAAACGGGACACTCACCCAAGCTGGCCTTGACGTCGAGCGCGCAGCGGAACGCTGTTGCGTCGGGCATGCGTTACGATTCGAGCGTGGGAGAAGGAGCAGCGGTCTCCTCGCCGAACTTCGTTACGAGGTGCCGGCCAAGGTCCGCCGCCTGATGCGGCAGAAACTGAAAGCCGATCCAGCCGTATGTCGGTGTCCGCAACGCAATGCGCACGACCGATCCGTCGTCGGAGTCGACGATTTCTACCGCTGGCTCGGACAGTTGCAAAAACTGGCGGTCTTCTGGAGAGTGGCGCGGTATCTGGGGTTCCATCTGCTGGCGCAACACGCCCAAATGATTGATGAAATTGAGCAGGCTGTCGGCATCGGCGACAACGGTCTCCTGCCCGATCTTGAGCGTCGCAAGGGTGCGACTGTCGTTCAACGTCAGCGTGGTTTCTGGGAAACGTTTTTCTTCCATGGATAGGGCAGCAAAATCGGGTTCGCGGTAATCCATCGCGCAAACAGCGCGTCGTGGCGAATCTTACGCGCTTCGCATCCACGGACGACGGAGGGTGCTGATGCTACGCGACGACACTAAATGCCGACACTCAGTCGATCGCCTTACCCACGGCACAAAGCGCCGACTCCGCGGGCGCGTTGTCGACTGCGAACGTGCCAATTGTGAACTCCCGACAAGCAATCCGCGGCGGCAAGCCATGCGCCGGGCGCGCTGCCACGACTAACGCAGCGCATCCGTTTGGCCGGAAAGGCGGCGGTTCGCCAAGTTACTTGGATGCGATCGGGCGTACCGAACCCTCGCTTTTGATCTGCGCCGCCCACTCCAGAATGGCGTCGTTGGCAAGATGCGGTAGCTCCAGAACCGGGGCATGGCTCGCCCCTTCCAATACGACGAGCTTCGAACCTTTGATCGCGGCTTTCATGTCTTTCGCCATCGCCACCGGGGTTAACGAATCGTCGCTGCCGACCAATATCAAAGTGGGCACCTTCACGCCTTCAAGCACCTTGGTATTGTCCGGACGTTCGGCGAGGGCAGTGCCACCGCCAACCACACCGGCGACGGTCGCCGCGCGGACGAGCCCTTCGGTGTAGCGCACGAGTTCCGGACGTTTGGCTCGCGCCGTCTCGGACAGCATCTGTGGAACAAGAATCGGCGCCATTGGGTCCACACCCTTCTTCTTCGCCTGATCGCCGAATTCTTTCCACCGCACCTGATCCGCAGGTGGCGCGGGTTTCGCCGTCGTATCGATCAGGACCATTCCGCTGAAGCGCTCCGGCGCCATCTTGTACATTTCGATCGCGGTCATGCCGCCCATCGAATGACCGCCGATGATCGCCTTATCGATTTTCAGTTGATCCATGAGCCCGAGTACGGTCTGCGCGTATCCCTGCAAGCTGCCCTCGCTATCCGCGGCGACTCTGCTCTGGCCAAACCCCGGAAGATCGAGCAGCACGAGTTGATATTTCTGGCTCAGCGGCTCGATCTGATAGTGGAAAAGGCCGCTGTTCAACGGAAAGCCGTGAATCAGGATCAGCGGTTGACCTTTGCCATGAAGCGTGTAGTAGATCTTGTGGCCGTTGATTTCCGCGAACTGGCCTTTGTCTGCCTGTGCCGCGGGCCGCTCGCTTTTCGCTGGCGCGCCTTGCGCGAACACCGGGCCGGAACTCAATAGCAGAGCGGTCGCTACGGCGGCGCCCCGAACGAACTGCATCGAAGATTTCACAGGGATCTCCTTTGAGGTTTGAACACGCCATGTCGAATAAGCGTCGTACCGCAACTGTAGTAAGCCGGAATGCGACCGCGTATCAGCGAAACGCGCGCACTCCTGTAGGACCGCGAAACCACTTGGGCGTGCCTCGCTGGCTCTCACTCGTGGGCGACGTTTATAATCGATCGACAATCGGCTGTGTTGACCTCTCCCCGTCGATAATCACCCGACGCTTTCTCACCCGACGCTTTCCGCAAAGCGTTCTCGTTTGCCCTTGTCCCGCGTTTTCTCGAAGCCCGACTTCTATTCCGGTGTCCGCGGCACGCTGCCCGCCGCCGCCGCGCTGATTCCGTTCGGTCTCGTGTGCGGTGTCGATGCCGCGGCAGCTGGTGCATCACCGCTCGCCGCGGTTGGATTATCGGCGATCGTTTTTTCCGGCGCGGCGCAAATTTTGGCCACGCAGCTCTATGCCGCCGGTGCGCCGCTTGCCGTCATCGTGCTTACCTGTTTTGTCATCGGCCTGCGGCTCGCGATGTATAGCGCCGCGATGGCGCCGCATCTGGGAACCTTTCCCGCGCGATGGCGGTACCTATCCGCCTTCCTGCTCACCGATCAGGCGTTCGCTGCGGCGATCAGCCGGTTCGAAGCAAGCGCTGACAGGAATCGCGCGTTATCGCACTTCCTGGGTGGTGGCATCGTCCTGTGGGGAGGCTGGCAACTGATGACGATGGCCGGCTACTTCCTTGGCAATGTGATTCCCGCGTCGTGGTCGCTCGAATTCGCGGTGCCGCTGTGCTTTATCGCGCTGCTCGGGCCGTTGTTGCGCGAAAGGCCCGCAATCGCGGCGGCCGTCGCGGCAGCCGTTGCCGTCGTATTACTGGCGGGACTGCCGATGCGCCTCAATATCGTCGTTGCCGGGATCATCGGCATCGCCATCGGAACGCTGGCCGAACTGGCGCTGGAGCGAAAGACCACAACGCGGGAACGATTCCGATGACCGAAGGCGCCATCAAGCTCTGGGCGATCATTGTTTCCGTCGGTGCGGCGAACTTTCTTGTCCGGCTATCCTTTATCGCGTTGCTCGCGAACAAGGCAATGCCGCCTCTGCTGACGCGCGCGTTGCGCTATGTCGCGGTTGCGATGATCACGGCGCTAGTGCTGCCGATGGTGCTTTCCACAAGTGCGGCGCCGGCCGTGATGGCGTTCTGGCCGAACGCCAAACTGCTTGCGGCGCTCATCGCCCTGACGGTGGCCTTTTTTACCCAAAGCATGGGCTGGACGCTGGTCGCCGGCATGGGTGCGCTATGGCTGCTGCAGGCTGTTGCAACTTCGTTTTGATCGAACGCTTGAGAGTGAGAGAGCGGATCGCGGGCAAAGGCGCGTGCCGTCCGACGGCGCCGATTCGCTCCTTCTAAAACACGACGACCTGACGCACCGCCTTGCCCTCGTTGAGGCGATCGAAGCCCGTGTTGATGTCGTCGAGCGGCAAGCGGCCCGTGAGCAACCGATCGACCGGCATCCGCCCTTGGCGATAGAGCGCGATGTAGCGCGGTAGATCGCGCATCGGCACGCACGTGCCGATGTAGCTGCCTTTGATCGTGCGTTCCTCGGCGACCAGATTGAGCTGCGGAATCGCCAACATGTGCGTCGGCGGCGGCAGGCCGGCGGTGACCGTGGTTCCGCCGCGCCGGGTGATCTTGTAGGCAAGCTCCATCGCCTTGACCGAGCCGGCGAGCTCGAAGGCGAATTCAACACCGCCGCCGGTTGCCGCCTTGACTTCGTCCGCGCAAGTCTCAGACCGGGCATTGAACGTATCGGTGGCGCCCAGGTTCCGTGCCAACGCAAGCTTGTCGTCGGCCAGATCGATGGCCACGATACGGCTCGCTCCCGCACTCACCGCGCCGATGACCGCGGCGAGCCCGACGCCGCCCAAGCCGATCACTGCGACGGTCTGGCCTGCCGCGACCTTCGCGGTATTCACGATCGCGCCGACGCCCGTCAGTACGGCGCACCCGAACAGCGCCGCCTCGGGGAGCGATAGTTCGGAATCGATCTTGACGAGCGACCGCCGCGATGCCGTAGCGTATTCGGCGAACGCGGAGCAGCCGAGCATATGGTGGATCGGCTGCCCATTGCGCGAGAGGCGCCGCGCGCCGGAGAGCAGCGTCCCCGCAAGATTGGCCGCGGCGCCAGGTTCACACAGAGCCGGCCGCCCTTCGGCACACGGCAGGCAATGTCCGCAGCTCGGCACGAACACCATCACGACGTGATCGCCTCGCTCGAGGTCGGTGACGCCGGCGCCGAGCTCTTCGACGATGCCGGCAGCCTCGTGCCCCAGAATCATCGGCGTGGGTCGCGGCCGGTCGCCGTTGATCACCGACAAGTCCGAATGGCAAAGTCCCGCCGCCGCGATTCGCACCAGCACTTCGCCCGGACCCGGCGGGTCGAGATCGACGTCTTCGATGACCAGTGGCCGCGATTGCGCATAAGGTGGCACGGCGCCTATCGCCTGCAATACAGCTCCTCTCATCCTCATACGGAAACTCCTTTGCAATCTTAGCTACGACCTCGCCGCGATCGATCGTGAATGCTCTGTCCGCCATGTCGCGCGAGTGCGCCAAATCGGATTCCGTCAAGATGACCGACAATCCGTCGTGTTCTAGCTTCCCAATCACTTCGACGAGCCGCTGGCACAGCAGCAGAGCCACCCCTTCGAACGGCTCGTCCAGCAGCAGCAACTTGGTGCCGCACATCAACGCGCCCAGTTGTTGCTGGCCGCCGGAGAGCTGCAACCCTTTGTGCTGCGCCAGAGCCTCCACTTCTGGAATCATTTTTAGACTTTGGTGAGACGCTGCGCAACTTTCGCGCGTTAAGATTACGCCCTTGACTCTCTGGCAAGAATGACGATGCGCTTCGAAGGCACCGACACTTACATCGCGACCCCTGACTTGATGCTTGCGGTCAACGCCGCGCTGGCGCTCGAACGGCCGCTGCTGATCAAGGGCGAACCGGGCACCGGCAAGACGCTGCTTGCGGAGGAGATCGCCCGCGCGCTCGCCCGCCCGCTCTACCAATGGCACATCAAGTCGACGACCAAGGCGCAGCAGGGACTCTACGAGTACGACGCGGTGTCGCGGCTGCGCGATTCGCAGCTCGGCGACGCCAAGGTCGCCGCCATTGCCAACTACATCAAGCGTGGGGTGTTGTGGGAGGCGTTCGCAAGCGAGGTCCCTGCGGTCGTGCTCATCGACGAAGTCGACAAGGCCGACATCGAGTTTCCCAACGACCTGTTGCGGGAGCTCGATCGAATGGAGTTCTACGTCTACGAAACGCAGCAGACGATCGAGGCGAGGCACCGGCCGCTGGTCGTCATCACGTCGAACAATGAAAAGGAACTGCCCGATGCTTTCCTGCGCCGCTGCTTCTTCCATTACATTCGCTTCCCCGACCGCGACACGATGGAGAAAATCGTCGCTGTTCACTTTCCGCATCTCAAGAAGACGCTGCTGGCCGAAGCGCTCGAAGTGTTTTTCAATCTGCGCGAAGTCCCTGGGTTGAAGAAAAAGCCTTCGACGTCCGAATTGCTCGACTGGCTCAAGATCCTGCTCGCGGAAGACATTCCCCCCGAAGCGCTGAAAAGTAGCGACCGCAAGGCGTTCATTCCGCCGCTGCATGGCGCGTTGCTCAAAAACGAGCAGGACGTGCATTTGTTCGAGCGAGTCGTGTTCATGGCGCGGGCCGGGCGTTGACGTTCAAGGTCGTTCGGTGGACACGCCCTTCATCGAACCGGTCACGCTCATCGGGCAGCACGCGTCGCTCGAGCCGTTGACGAGAGATCACGAGTCCGGCCTCGTGCAAGCGGCGGCTGACGGTGAACTGTGGCAACTATGGTTCACGCATATCGCCCCGCCTGAACGTATGGGCGAGTACATCGCGACCGCGCTCGACATGCGCGAACAATCGGGCGCCATGCCGTTCGCGGTGCGCGAAAGTGAGACGGGTGCGATTGTCGGGTGCACGCGGTATTTCAACGTCGATGCCGTCAATCGTCGCCTCGAGATCGGTCACACGTGGTATGCACGACGTGTGCAGCGAACAGCTCTCAACAGCGAGTGCAAGCTCTTGTTGCTGACCCATGCGTTCGAGACACTGCGCTGTATTGCAGTCGAGTTTCGCACGCATTGGTTCAACCATGCATCGCGCGCGGCGATCGCGCGACTGGGAGCCAAGCAGGACGGTGTACTCCGCAACCATCAACTAATGCCCGACGGAGTCAAACGGGATACCGTCGTGTTCAGCATCATCGACAACGAGTGGCCGGCGGTGAAGCTGAATTTGCAGTTCCGGTTACAGCAATCCACCTGACGAGAAAATTTCGCGCGCATGCTCACCGGGTTCTTTCTGCACTTGAAGGCGCACAAGCTCCCGGTCTCGACGCGCGAACTGTTGACGCTCGTCGAGGCGCTGGAAAAACGAGTCGTGTCGCTGTCGATCGACGACTTCTACACGCTGTCGCGCGTTTGCCTTATCAAAGACGAGCAGCACTTCGATCGCTTCGACCTGGCGTTCGGCACCTATTTCAAGGAGATCAACGCGATCTTCGACGTTCGCGGCGAGATTCCCGAGGCGTGGCTGCGCCGCGAGTTCGAGCGCAATTTGAGCGACGAAGACAAGCAGCGCATCGCAGCGCTCGGCGGCTGGGACAAATTGATGGAGACGTTCAAGCAACGTCTCGCGGAGCAACGCGAGCGGCACCAGGGCGGCTCGAAGTGGATCGGCACCGGCGGTACGAGCCCATTCGGCGCGTACGGCTACAACCCCGAAGGCATTCGCATCGGCCAGGACGGTGGCGGCTCGCGCAGCGCGGTCAAGGTCTGGGACGAGCGGACGTTTCGCAATCTCGACGGCGACGTCGAGCTCAACACCCGCAACATCAAGGTGGCGCTGCGCCGGCTGCGCCGCTTCGCGCGCGAAGGCGTGCCCGAGGAGCTCGACCTCGACGGCACGATCGCGGGCACGGCCAGAAACGCGGGCTGGCTCGACTTGAAGCTGCAACCCGAACGGCGTAATCGCGTGAAAGTGCTCTTGTTCCTCGACGTGGGCGGCTCGATGGATCCGCATGTGCAGGTGTGCGAAGAACTCTTCTCCGCGGCCAAGAGCGAATTCCGCCACCTCGAACACTTCTATTTCCACAATTGCGTGTACGACCACGTGTGGCGCGATAACGCACGCCGGCGCAACGAGCGGATGGGAACGCTCCAATTGCTCCACACATATGGACCGGACTGGCGCGTCATTTTTGTCGGCGACGCGGCGATGAGCCCTTACGAGCTCGTGCAAGCGGGCGGAAGTGTTGAGTATGTAAACGATGAGCCGGGGATCGCGTGGCTTGCGCGCCTATTCACGCATTTCCGCAAAATCACCTGGTGGAACCCGGAACCCGAACGCGCGTGGGAATACACGCGCTCGACACAGATGGTGTTGCAGGCACTAGGGCCGCGGATGTTTCCGCTCACGCTTTCTGGCATCGCGCGGGGCATCGACTCGCTGCGGCACTGACCTGCACATCGAGTAAGCGCGGCGCAACGCGCAGAAAAAAGCCGCGGTGTCACCCGCGGCTTCCGGTGAGGCAATCGCCTTTATGAAATTCTCACCGGCACGAAGATTTGACGTCCCTGCCGTTCGATCAGCAGCGCGACGGTCTTGCCGGCCTTGTCGACTTGCTGCTTCAGCTCCTCGGCAGTTTTGATCTTGGTCGTTCCCACGCCGACGATCAGGTCGCCCGACTGAATGCCGGCGCGCGCTGCGGCGCCGCCCACCTGTTCGACGACCACGCCGGTTTTGGCGCCATCTTTCTGCTCCTCGGGAGTCAATGGCCGCACCGAAACGCCGAGCTTGCCGCGGGCCTCAGTGCTTTCGGGCTTGCTCGCCGCCACTTTCGTGTCATCGAGCGTGCCCACTGTCGCAGCCAGTTCGACCGGCTTCCCTTCGCGCCATACCTCGATTTTCATCTTGGTTCCGGGCAGCGTATTGCCGACCCGGCTCGTGACATCGGTGCTGTCGACGACCGCGACGCCGTCGATCTTGCGGATGATGTCGCCCGTCTTGAAGCCAGCCTGCGCGGCCGGTGTCCCGGGCTCAACGGTGCCGACCAGCGCCCCGTTCGCATCAGGCAGCCCGAAGCTCTGCGCGAGCCCCTGGGTCAAGCCCTGGATCCCGACGCCCAAGCGGCCGTGCTGCACTTTGCCGGTCGTTCGCAACTGATCCGCGACGGACGCGGCGACATTGACCGGGATCGCGAACGACAAGCCCATGTACCCGCCGGAGCGGCTATAGATTTGCGAATTGACGCCCACGACCTGGCCCGCGGCGTTGAGCAACGGACCGCCGGAGTGGCCGGGGTTCACTGCCACGTCGGTTTGAATGAATGGCACCATCTGTCCGCTGGGCAGCGCGCGCTGGACGCCGCTGACTACACCGGCCGACACGCTGTTGTCGAACCCGAACGGCGAGCCGATGGCGATCACCCACTCGCCCTTTTTCAACGCCGGCTTGGCGTTGATGTCGAGCGCAGGCAGATTTTTTGCGTCGATCTTGAGCAACGCGATATCGGTGCGCTTGTCGGCGCCCACGACCTTGGCGATGAATTCACGGCGATCGGTCAGCCTGACCGTGACTTCTTCCGCGTCGTCGACGACATGCGCGTTCGTAATCACGTAGCCATCAGGGCTCACGATAAAGCCGGATCCCAAACCGCGCGCCTGGAAGGGCGGGCGCTGCGGGCCGGGCCCAGGAGTCAACCCAGGCATGCCCGGAACGCCGCCAAAGCGTTTGAAGAACTCGAACATCGGGTTGTCTTCATCCAATCCCTCGATGTCGACTTTGCCCATCTTGCCTTTGCGCTCGGTGCTGATGTTGACGACCGCGGCGCCGCTGCGTTCGACCAGCGCCGTGAAGTCCGGCAAATTGACCGCCGCGGTGGCGGCGACGGGCATTGCCGCGGCAACCTGCACAGCGGGTTGCGTCGCCGCATACACGTCGCTCAACGCTTTGGTGTCCAGATGCGTGTAACCAGTCGCGAGTCCGGCGCCCACACCAGCCGCGATCAGCGCTAACGTCACTTGTTTACGTACCATCGTGCTCTCCTTAAAGAAGGGGCGTTACCGTCCGGCCCACGGCAGACAATGTAATGGCGCCGGCTTAACGCCACCTTAAGACGGAGTGGGAAATTGCACGCGGACGGCAAGGCCGCGCCCGCCGCTGCCCTCGTCCAGCGTGATCGTCGCGCCGTGCGCGTCGGCGATGCGTTTGACAATGGACAGTCCCAATCCGCTCCCGACTTGTCCGCCGATTTGTCCGCGGGCGCTTGTTTCGCTCCCCCCGCGGTGAAAACGGTCGAACACGCGTGAGCGTTCGCTCGGTGCGATCCCGGGTCCGGTATCGGTGACCGAAAGGACCGTGCCACTCGAATCGCTGTCGATGGCGACGTCGATGCGTCCGCCTTCCGGTGTGTGGCGCAGCGCATTGTCGAGCAAATTGGCCAGCAGCATCGACAGAGTGGCCGCATCACCGCGAACGCTGGCGGGCGCGCTGCGCGCGAGTCCTAGATCGATGCGGCGATCGGCCGCGATGCTGGCGCGCGCCACGATCGCCTCCTTGGCCAGCGGCGCGAGATCGCACGCGGCGAAATTCTTCTCCAGCGCTTCGGGCTCCAGCCGGGCCATTGTCAGCAACTGTTCGGTCAGGCGCGCCGCACGGTCGACGCCCAATTTCAACTCCGCGATGGCCGCATCGGTCGCGCCCGGATCCGACGCCCGTTGCGCGACATCGAGCTGCAGGCGCAAAGCAGCGAGCGGTGTGCGCAACTCGTGGGCGGCGTCCGCGGTAAACCGGCGCTGCGCAGCCAGCGCACCGTCCAGGCGAGCCAGGAGCGCATTGACGCTGGACGCGAGCGGCCGCAGTTCGCGCGGCAAATCCGTTTCAGCGAGTGGCGCCATCGCATCGGGGCGGCGTTTGGCCACCGCCCGCGACATCGCGTCCAGCGGACGCAACCCGCGGCCGACGGCGTACCAAATCAGGATGCCCAGGAAAGGGATGAGCGCCAGCAGCGGAACCAGCGTGCGCAGCGCGCTCTCTGCCGCGAGCTCGCGCCGTTCGTCCAGTGAGTGGGCAACCTGCAGCGCATGCGCGCCGGCGACGTGCGTGTAGACGCGCCATTCGCGGCCGTTGAGCAAAATGTTCGAGTAGCCTTCCCGCGCGGGAACGGGCAATCCCATGCCGGGTTGCGAGTAGTAGACGAGAACGCCGTCGCGGTCCCAGATCTGCGTGACGAGTTGGGACACACCCGGGCTGGAAGCCCCTTCGCGCCGCCAGGCAGGAGGGTTGAGCGAGGGCTGCCGTGCGCGGACCAGATCTTCGATGCGGGTCGAATATGCAAGCTGTTTCAACTGCAGGTCGAACAGCTCACCGATCTCCCGCCGGGTTTCAAGATAGGTCGCCGTCGTTGCCAGGAAGGCAACGGCGCCCAAGCCCAGAAGCAGGGTGACGAGGAGCGTACGGCGGATCGAGGTCATCGCACGCCGTCCCGCTAGTCGTTGGTCACGACGTAGCCGACGCCGCGAATGGTCCGGATCGCGTCGGGACCGAGTTTTTTACGCAGGTTGTGCACGTGCACCTCCACGGTATTGCTCTCGACCTCCGCGCCCCAGCCATACAACCGTTCCTCCAGCTGCCCTTTGGAGAGCGCCGTCCCCGGATGTTCGAGCAACGCCGCAAGCAGCGCGAATTCACGCGCCGATACTTCGATCGGGGCGCCCGCCTTGGTGACCCGGCGCGACGCGGGATCGAGCGCCAAGTCGCCGCTACGCAGCTCGTTATCCTCGCGGATGATGTCGCGCCGCAGCAACGCGCGCATTCGCGCCGATAGCTCGTCCATGCTGAAAGGCTTGACGAGGTAGTCGTCAGCGCCCGCATCTAGGCCGGCGACGCGATCCTCTACGGCGTCGCGCGCGGTCAAGATGATTACGCGCACGCGATTGCCTGCCGTGCGGGCTCCCCGGAGCACGTCGAGGCCGTTTCTCTTGGGCAAGCCCAAATCGAGCAGCACCAGCGCGTAGGCGCCTTGGGCCGTCTCCAAAGCAAGTTTGCCCGCCTGGCCATCTTGCGCCCAGTCCACGGTGTACCCGTCTTGCTGCAATGCTACAAGCAGCGACTTGCCGATCATCGGGTCGTCTTCGACCAGTAGAATTCGCATGGTTTGGGTGGGCCTTGCAGGTCGAATGAGCGGGGCCGACACTAGAATCGTGCGCGAGCAATCCTTAACGCGCGCTTAAGACGCGGTATGTAGGTGAAAGGCGGACAAAAAATCGGCCTCCACTTACGGCATCCGTTCGGCGGGTATGTTCGTATCCTCTGCTAGCATCCAGGGTAGCGCTCTACGGGGTGCGCGATTAATCTCGTATTGTTTCTCTGGGATGGGACGGTAGTACTGGGTTTGGAAACAAAAATACTTACTTTTTGGAGAGTGACATGACATCTAATATGAATTGCAGACCTGCGCTGCGCAGAGCGCTGACCCCGATGCTAATCGCGGCCGCGCTGGGGGTAACAGTGGCCCAGCCGGTCTCCGCTTCAAGCCACCGGGAAGCCCCGTTTATTGCGACGCAGCCGGCAGTCGACGGCACCGATTTTTACATGTTCCGCAGCTACCAACCCGGGCGTGAAGGGTTCGTCACGATGGTCGCGAATTACCTGCCGGCGCAGGCGCCGTCCGGCGGTCCCACGTATTTCCCGCTGGATACGAGCGCCGTATACCAGATTCACATTTCCAACGACGGCGGCGCCGAAGAG
>Ga0136617_10003145_pt1 | contig 14733 bp, 12 predicted proteins | sample AntDrymUQ3222106_2_FD_129672 | JGI IMG/M metagenome (GOLD analysis project Ga0136617, IMG submission 129672) | Polar desert sand microbial communities from Dry Valleys, Antarctica - metaG UQ322 (21.06) | ecosystem: Environmental > Terrestrial > Soil > Desert | place: Antarctica: Dry Valley... | reverse complement strand
TGCGCGCCCGGTACGTACTTTGCCCAGATCGGTCTTCAGCGCCTCGAGCGATTTCTGCATTTTCTGTTCGGCGGATTTCTTGACGTCTGCGATCATCGTTCGGCCCCTTTCAGCAATGCACCAGTGTGCCTTCGTCTTCGCCCATGACCACCCGCTTCAATGCCCGCGGCTTGGAAATATTGAACACGCTGATGGGCAGTTTTTGATCGCGGCACAAGGTCAACGCCGTGGCGTCCATCACTTGCAATTTTTTTTCGATCGCTTCGTCGAAACTCAAGCGCCGGTAGCGCGTAGCATCCGGGTTGGTTTTCGGATCGGCGGTGTAGACGCCGTCGACCTTGGTCGCTTTGATCACGACGTCGACGTTCATTTCCATGCCGCGTAATGCGGCGGCCGTGTCGGTCGTAAAAAAAGGATTGCCGGTGCCGGCGGCGAAAATGACCACCCTGCCCTCTTCGAGATAGCGAATCGCCTTTCCGCGAATATACGGTTCGGCGACCTGATCGATCCGCAGCGCCGACTGCACGCGGCTGACCAGGTTCACGCGGCGCATCGCGTCCTGCAAGGCGAGCGCATTCATGAGTGTTGCGAGCATGCCCATGTAATCGGCAGTCGCCCGGTCCATGCCGGCCGCGCCGAGAGCTACGCCGCGAAAGATATTGCCGCCGCCGATGACGATGCCGACCTCGACGCCGAGCCCGACGACTTCGGCGATTTCGGCAACGATGCGTTCGATAGTGGCGCGGTTGATGCCGTAGCTGTCCGCGCCCATCAGCGCTTCACCGCTGATCTTCAGCATGATGCGCTTGTAAGCCGTCGTGACTGGAGTGGCGACCAGCATCGCTAGCCTTTCGCCTGGGAGATGACTTCCGCGACGAAATCGTTGGCTTTCTTCTCGATTCCCTGACCGACGACGAACATCTGGAACCTGTTGACGCACGCATCGCTGGCCTTGAGCAAATGCTGCACGGTGCGCTCGCCATCTTTGACGAAAGGTTGCTCCAGAAGGGTCACTTCCGCCAGATATTTTGCGATGCGGCCGTCGACCATTTTTTCGAGAATCGCGGCCGGCTTGCCGCTATCCGCGGCTTGCGCGGTATAAATCGCGCGCTCGCTGGCAAGCAGATCGGCCGGAACGTCTTCCCTGGCGACGCAAACCGGTTTCATCGCCGCGATATGCATCGCGATATCCTTGCCCAGGTTCTCGTCGCCGCCATGGTAGTCGACCAGTACGCCGATTTTCGCGCCATGCAGATAGACGGCGAGCCGGCCTTCGGTCTCCAGACGCACAAAGCGGCGCACGCTGATGTTTTCACCCAGCTTCGCAATCAGCGCCTTGCGCACCGCTTCGACGGATTCGCCAGACGACAGCGGGACGTCGGCGAGCGCGCCAACATCGGATGGATCGCTATCGGCGATTGCTTCGGCAACCGATTGCGCGAAACCCGCAAAACTCTCGTCCTTGGCAACGAAATCGGTCTCGCAATTGACCTCGACCAGCGCACCGCTGCGACGGTCGACAGCGACAAAAGCTGCGACACGCCCTTCGGCGGCGATGCGTCCCGCTACCTTGCCGGCCTTGGCGCCGCTTTTGATGCGTAGCAATTGCTCGGCCGCCTGCATGTCACCGTGGGATTCGACCAGAGCCTTCTTGCATTCCATCATGCCGAGGCCGGTCGCCTCGCGCAGATCTTTCACCATGCTCGCGCTAACTTCCGCCATGCCTGCTCCTGCTGTTTTTGAATTGCTAGTTCTAGGCGCTTGCCTGATCGTCGACTTCGACAAATTCATCATCGACGATTTCGCTGATGATCTGCGAGCGCCCTTCGAGCACTGCATCGGCGATGCCGCGCGCGTACAGGCGGATGGCGCGGCTCGAATCGTCGTTGCCCGGAATCATGTAGTCGACGCCGTCGGGCGTGTGATTGGTATCGACGACCGCTACCACCGGCACCTTCAGTTTCACAGCTTCGGTGATCGCGCCTTTCTGATAACCGACATCGATGACGAACAGCGCATCGGGTAGCGTATCCATGTCCTTGATGCCGCCGAGGCTGCGTTCGAGCTTATCCAGTTCGCGCTGGAATTCGAGCCCTTCTTTTTTGGTCAGCTTTTCCAGCGAACCGTCCGCGACCATGGCTTGCATATCGCGCAGACGCTTGACCGACAGTTTGACCGTTTTGTAGTTGGTCAGCATGCCGCCGAGCCAGCGATAATCGACATACGGCGAACCGCAGCGCGACGCCTCTTCGCGGATGATTTCGCGCGCCTGTCGTTTGGTGCCGACGAACAGGATCGTGCCCTTGTTGGCCGCAAGCTGACGCACATACTTCGTCGCCTCGTTGTACATGGCCAGCGACTGTTCGAGATTGATGATATGGATTTTATTGCGATGGCCGAAGATATACGGGGCCATCTTGGGGTTCCAGTAACGCGTCTGGTGTCCGAAATGGACGCCAGCTTCCAGCATTTGCCGCATGGTTGTCGACACGATTTCTCCTCTAGGGTTAAGCCTCCACCTGCCGGAAACGCGCTTGCTGCGGCTGCTTGTACAGCCGCTTGGTGCAGCCGCTTAGCGCAGCCCGGTTAGCGCGCACCCCAATGAGGCAGGTGTGTGGATTTAGTTTGCGACGACAATCGAACGCGAAGCTTCCCGGGAAGCGGCAGCGGAGCGAGTCAATCGCCGAAAACTAGCCCGGGAGTATAGCATCGCGCCAAAACGCCGCTCAAGCCGGATGCGAGCGGAGCGCCGCGTTCGCCGACGAAAACGCCTGCTATTGCCGGCCGCCCCTGTCGCGATGAAGGCAGGAAGATCGAGGTCTGGCGCGAATTGCGCCGCCCGGGTCATTCCACTATTCTGATACGCTTTTCATTTCAGTCTTTTATCGACCGTCGTCATGCCGCCTACGATCAAAACCGCCGACGAAATCAAAAAAATGCGCATCGCCGGACGGCTTGCGGCTGAAGTGCTCGATCATGTGGCGCCTTATCTGAAGCCCGGCGTAACGACCGACGAGATCGACCGCGTTTGCCACGATTACATGGTCGATGTGCAGGGCACGATACCGGCGCCATTGAATTATGCGCCGCCAGGCTACAAGCCGTATCCGCGCTCGATTTGCACATCGGTCAACCATGTCGTCTGCCATGGCGTGCCGGGTGCGAAAAAGCTCAAGTCGGGCGACGTCCTCAATATCGATATCACCGTAATCAAGGATGGCTATCACGGCGATACCAGCCGCATGTTCTACATCGGCGAGCCGTCGATTCAAGCCAGGCGATTGTGCGACATCACCCACGAATGTTTGTGGCGCGGCATCGCTGCCGTGAAAAACGGGGCGGCGCTCGGCGATATCGGCTACGCGATTCAAAGCCATGCCGAACGCCACGGCTTTTCGGTCGTGCGCGAGTTCTGCGGACATGGCATAGGCCGCTTGTTTCACGAAGACCCGCAAGTGCTGCACTACGGCAAGCAGGGCACGGGTACACGGCTGACGCCAGGAATGACATTCACCATCGAACCCATGATCAACGCGGGTAAAGCCGGCATCCGTCAACTGGCCGATGGCTGGACCATCGTCACCAAGGACCACAGTTTGTCGGCGCAGTGGGAGCATACGGTGCTGGTGACCGAAACCGGGCATGAAGTGCTGACGCTGTCGGTCGCCGCGCCGCCGCCACTTTCGGTGTCTCGCCTGGCTTTGTAGCCGCATGCTGCAGCCGATTTCGGGCAAACCTGCCCGCTCTGCCGCAAGCGACCGCAAAAAGGACATTGCGCAGCAGCGCGCCAGTCTGCGGGTGCGCTATCGGCGGAATGGCTCGGCAACCCGTCTGCTGCATTCGCACAGCGCGCTGGTCGATAGACATCTCAAACTCGCCTGGCAACGCCTGGCGATGCCAGGCTCCGCCGCGTTGCTGGCAGTCGGCGGTTATGGTCGCGGCGAATTATTTCCCAGGTCGGACGTCGACTTGCTGATATTGCTGCCGCAAGCGGCCGATGACGATCTGAAACGCAGGCTTGAAGCCCTGGTCGGCGAGTTGTGGGATCTGGGTCTCGAAGTCGGCCACTCCGTGCGCACTATCGCCCAGAGCCTCGAGCAGGCCGCCGCGGATGTCACCGTGCTAACCAATCTTCTCGAAGCGCGCCCGCTATGCGGCGAGTCGGCGCTTTTTCAAAAGTTCACGCAGGCCATCGCGCAGGCCATAGAGCCGCGGGATTTTTTCGCCAAAAAACTTCGCGAACAGCAACTGCGCCATGCGCGTTTCCAGGACAGCGCCTATAACCTCGAACCGAACGTCAAGGAAAGCCCGGGCGGATTGCGCGATCTGCAGAACATCCTGTGGATCAGCCGGTCGGCAAACCTCGGCAGCAATTGGCAAGACCTGGTCCGCGAAGCCATCATCACCGGCGCCGAGGCGCAGCAACTGAAGCGCGACCTGCAACTGCTGCAGAATCTGCGCATACACCTCCACTACCTCGCCGGGCGGCGCGAAGATCGGCTGCTATTCGATTACCAGACAGCCCTAGCCGCCGAACTCGGTTTCCGCGACAGGCCTACGCGGCTTGCCAGCGAACAACTGATGCAGAGTTATTATCGCGTCGCGAAATCGGTCAGCCAGATCACTACGATCATGCTGCAAAATCTGCGGGCGCGCATTTTCCCGGCGGCCGAGAGCGAGCCGCGGGCGATCAATAGCCGCTTCCTCGCACGCAACGATCTGCTCGAGGCGCGCGACGAGCAATTATTCGAGGATCAGCCCAGAGCCATTCTGGAAAGTTTTTTACTGCTGCAGCAGCACCCGAGGCTGCAAGGGATGAGTGCTGCGACCCTGCGCGCATTGTGGCGGGCAAGGCGCCGGATCGATAAGGCTTTCTGCAGGGACCCGCTAAATCGGGCGCTGTTCCTGGACATTCTGCGCCAGCCCGCCCGCATTACCCGCGAGCTGCGGCGCATGCATCAGTACGGCATTCTCGGCCGTTATATTCCGGCGTTCGGCCGCGTCGTCGGGCAGATGCAGCACGACCTGTTTCATGTCTACACGGTTGACGAGCACATCCTCAAGGTCGTGCGCAATTTGCAGCGTTTCGCGATTGCGGATTTCAAGCACGAATACCCGTTGGCGAGCCGGCTGATCGCCGCCTTCGAACGCCCTGAAACGCTGTACCTGGCCGCGTTATTTCACGATATTGCGAAAGGCCGAGGTGGCGATCATTCGGCGCTGGGCGCGGTGGACGCGCGGCGCTTTTGCCTGGACCACGGCCTTGCTGCCGCCGATACCGCGCTGGTCGAATGGCTGGTGCAAAATCATCTCGTGATGTCGGCGACAGCGCAGAAAAGCGATCTGTCCGACCCCGAGGCGATCGCCGCGTTCGCGGGGCGTGTTGGCGACGATCGTCACCTTGTCGCACTGTATCTGCTGACTGTCGCGGATATACGAGGCACCAGTCCGAAAGTCTGGAATGCCTGGAAGGCGAAGCTTCTCGAAAACCTGTTTCAGGCGACCCGGCGCCATTTCAGCGGCAGCGTCGCCACTGTCGATAGCGAGGTGGCAGCCCGACAAGCGGACGCTCTCGCCAAGCTCCGCCTGTACGGATTCTCGGATGATGCGCACATCGCTTTCTGGCGCGAGCTCGATACGAGCTACTTCCTCCGCCACGAGGCCCAGGAAATCGCCTGGCATACGCGGCTGCTGCACTACCGTGTGCGGCCGGCGAGGGCAATCGTCAAGGCGCGCTTGTCGCCAATCGGCGAGGGTTTGCAGGTGATGATTTATGCGCCGGACCGCAAAAGGCTGTTCGCGCGCATCTGTGTTTTTTTCGAGAGAATCAACTACAACATCGTCGAAGCCAGGATTTACACGACGCAACACGGCTACGCGCTCGATAGTTTTCAAGTGCTCGACGCGGCGCAAAAGCCCGCGCACTACCGTGACCTGATCGCGTATGTCGAGCACGAACTGGCTGAGCGTCTGGCTGATTTGGGGCCGTTGCCGCCGCCCGTCAATCCGCGCCTGAGCCGGCAAGTCAAACATTTCCCGATGGCTCCGCAAGTATCGATCGAACCGCACGAAAAGCGCGAGTATCAGGTGTTGTCGCTGGTTGCCGCCGACCGCCCCGGGCTGCTCTCGCGGGTAGCCCGCACATTGGCCGAGTTTGATGTCAGCGTGCATACGGCGCGCATCAACACGCTAGGCCAGCGCGCTGAGGATATTTTTTTGATTACCGGAAGCCATCTGCAGGATGCAGATCGGCTATTGCGCCTGAAACAGGCTTTGCTGGATCAGCTCAAGGCTTGAGAGCGGGCTTGAGATCGGAAGATTTTAGAAACGGACGATCAAGCCAAGCGCGCACTTAATCGAACCGCCGGCGCGAAAACCGGCCATTCGCCCGATACTAGCCATTTACGAGTAGTGCGTCTTGTACAACGCCACGATCAATTCGGCTTCACCGCGAGACAAGCCGCAGACGGCCGCCACCTCCCGCGCATCGAGGCCCTGCTGCGCCATCAGGATGGCTTGACCATACGGTGTCGTCGCGTGCTGGTTCCGCTTCAGATGCTTGACATCGGCTTGCAGACTTTGCACCTGCTCGCGCAATTCGGAAATCTGCTGCAAGGATTTTCTTTCGGCGCGAGCGCCGTGTTCCGAAAGCCAGCGCCGTATCACCAACGCGCCCGCTCCGGCCAGCGCCAACAACCCGACCAGCAAAGCTGCCGCAAGCGGTTCCTGAATCAGCGTATCCAGCACGATATCAATTCAGCGCCATTTCATTTAATGAAATCTTGCTACTTCGGGATAACGCAGTCAACAAAACAAAACTAAATCCCGTTGTCGGCAGGCTCATCGACAGCGGGCTGCGCCGAGAACAACGCGTCCGTGAAACCGAAGAAACGCAAGTCCGGGATCCGCATCGGAAAAAGTATGCCCTGCAGGTGATCGTATTCGTGCTGGACCACCCGCGCATGGAAGCCCCCGACACAGCGATCCAGCAGCGTGCCGTGCGCGTCGTAACCGCGATAATGCAACCGTGAGTGCCGCCTGACCAGCCCGCGCATGTCGGGAATGCTGAGACATCCCTCCCACATCTCGTCGGTTTCTTCGCCGATTGGTTCTATTGTCGGGTTGATCAGCACGGTATAGGGCACGGGTTCAGCGTCCGGATAACGCGGATTGTGCTCTACACCGAAGATCATGACCTGCAAACCAATGCCGATTTGGGGTGCCGCGAGACCGGCGCCGTCAGCGTTCAGCATGGTGTCGCGCATGTCCGCGACCAGTGCATCGAGTTCAGCGGTGTTGAACGCGGCGACCGGGCGCGCTTTTCCCAGCAAGCGCGGATCGCCCATCCTGAGTATGGGCCTAATCGCCACTGGCCGCGACCATCCGGTCGAGCACGCTTTTTACCTTGCTCAACGATTCCTGTAATACAGCATAGATCGCGTCGAGCTTGACGCGTTCCATGGAAGCCTTGCGGCCCGCGGCATAATTTGCGACGATGGCAATGGCCGCGTACGACAGGCCGATCTCGCGCGCCAGCGCTGCTTCCGGCATGCCGGTCATGCCGACGATATCGGCGCCATCCCTGGCCAGACGATCGATCTCGGCCGCCGTTTCCAGCCGCGGCCCCTGTGTCGCCGCGTAAACGCCGCCGTCTATCACCGGCTGCCCGGCTTTTTGCGCGGCAGCCAGGCATCGGCTGCGCAGTTTCCCGCAATACGGCAGCGTGAAATCGATGTGGGTGACGGCTTTATCCGTCCCGTCGAAAAAAGTCGATTTGCGGCCCCAGGTGTAATCGATGATCTGATCCGGGATCAGCAGGGTTCCGGGTTCCAGATCGTCGCGTATGCCGCCGACCGAAGCCAGCGAAATCACGCCCGAGACTTTTTGCGCGTGCAAAGCCCAGATATTGGCGCGGTAATTGACGAGATGCGGCGGTATGGTATGACCATAGCCGTGGCGCGCCAGGAAAACCACGTCATGGCCGCCGATCTTGCCGAACGTCAGCGCACCCGACGGTTCGCCATAGGGGGTGCGGATGACTTGCCGGCTGGTCAATTCCAGATTGGCGAGTTTGGTGAGACCGGAGCCGGCGATGATTGCGAGCATCACGGCCTGTGATTCGATGGCAAGGCATAGATCGCAGGCAGATTGCGCCAGGCGCCATTGACGTCCATGCCGAAGCCGAACACGAAGCGGTCGGGCACGCTCAGGCCGACAAAATCCGCCTGAATCGGCTTGCTGCGTCCGATGTCCTTATCCGCGAATACGGCGCTGTAGAATTCCCGCGCGCCAGCTTGCAGGATGCGGCTGCGCACCGCGGCCAGCGTTTGCCCTTCATCGAGAATGTCGTCGAGCACCAGCACGACGCGGTCGGCGACGATATCGCGCGGACCGACTTTCCAGTGGATCGCGCCGCCCTCGGTGGAATCGCCGTAGCGCGAGACGTGGATGTAGTCGAAATCCAGCGGAAAGTTGAGTAGCGGCAGGAGCTGTCCGGTAAACACGACGCTGCCGCCCATGACGCTCAGAACCAGCGGCAGGTGGCTAGCCAGTCTATCGGCGATTTCATTGGCCAGCCTGCCCACCGCTTGCGTTACTTCCGCCGCGGAATAAATCTGATCGGCGGAAGCCAGCAGGCGCCTCGCCTCGTCGGCGCTAAGCATTAAGCGGCATGGCCGGAGAATTCGGATAACACATGCGGATCAGCGGCGCATGCCGGCGCGGAGCTCACGTCCGCCCCGTTCTCCGGCGCTCCGCGGGTTCGATTGGTTGGCTGGAAATCCATTGCAAATAATCACGGAAGTCTTGCCCGACTTCCTCGTGCCTGAGCGCGTACGCAACGGTCGCTTTCAGATAACCGAGCTTACTGCCGCAGTCGTAGCGTTTGCCGTCGAATTCGTAGGCGAGCACGCGTTCTTCGCGCCGCAGCGCGTCGATCGCGTCGGTCAACTGGATTTCCTTGCCGGCGCCGGCTGCCGTCGCAGCCAGATGATGAAAAATGCGCGGCGTCAGCACGTAGCGGCCGACCACGCCGAGGCTCGACGGCGCATTCTCGGGCCGCGGCTTTTCGACGATGCCGGAGACCTCGTGCAAGCGTCCCTTCGCGGTACCGGTCTGGATCATGCCGTATTGCGTCGTTTCCTTGCGCGCAACGTGCTGGACGCCGAGTATCGAGCATTGCGCTTCCGCAAAATGCTCGACCATTTGCTGCAATACTGGCGGCTCGCCGTCGATCAGATCGTCCGCCAGCAGCACAGCGAACGGCTGATCGCCGATGAGTTGCTTCGCGCACAGCACGGCATGACCCAGCCCGCGCGCCTCGGCCTGGCGCACATAAACACAGTTCACCTCAACCGGCAGCAAGTGACGCACCTGGCGCAGCAGTTTCAGCTTGCCGGCCGCCTGGAGTTCGGCTTCCAGCTCGTAGGCCTTGTCGAAATGGTCTTCGATCGAACGCTTGCCGCGGCCCGTGACGAACATCAGTTCAGTGATGCCGGCGGCGATTGCTTCTTCCACTGCGTACTGGATCAGCGGCTTGTCGACGACCGGAAGCATCTCCTTGGGGCTGGCCTTGGTCGCCGGCAGAAAGCGGGTGCCGAGCCCGGCAACAGGGAAAACTGCCTTCGTGATTTTGTTCATGCTTTTTGCTCGCCTTGGATCATTTTCAAGAGACCTGCTTCGTCGAGTATGGGAACTTGAAGTTCGCGCGCCAGATCGAGTTTGCTCCCCGCCTCTGAGCCTGCGACGACAAAATTCGTCTTGCGCGACACGTGGCCTGCAACTTTGCCGCCGGCCGCGATGATTCTGGCTTTGGCGTCCTCGCGCGTCAATGTCGGCAGCGCCCCGGTCAGCACGAACGTTGTTCCGGCCAGAGCTTGATCGGACTGTGGAATGCTAGCGAGCGGCAGTACATCCGCATGCACGCCGCGCTTGCGAAGACTGCTGATGACGTCGCGATTGGCTGCCTGCGAGAGAAATGCAGCGATGCTTTCGATAATTTCCTTGCCGACTCCGGGCAGCGGAACCGGCAGCTTCTCCGCCCCGCTTTTCGCGCGCTTCGTGTTTTCTTTCTGTATCGACTTCTTCTCTTCGATCAACGCTGTCCAGTCGGCCGAAAGGAAGGCGTCGACGTTGCCGAAACGCTGCGCAAGTATTCTCGCCACTTCCTCGCCGACGCCGAAAATCCCGAGCGCATGAAAAAAACGCGGCAAAGACGGCGTCTTGCTTTTTTCGATGGCATCGATCAGATTCTGCGCCGACTTCTCGGCCATGCGCTCAAGCGCGATCAGGGTTTCCCTGTCGAGCACGTAGAGATCGGCCGGTGTTTTCACCGCGCCGGTCGCGACGAGTTGATCGACCAGTTTATCGCCTAGCCCTTCGATGTCCATCGCCCGCCGTGAAGCGAAATGCAGGATGGCCCGTTTGCGCTGCGCCGGGCAGACGAGCCCGCCCGTACAACGGCTCGCTGCTTCGCCGGCAATCCGCTCCACCTTGGAACCGCACACCGGGCACAAAGCGGGCATCACGAACTCTGGCCCGTCCTGACGTTTCGTCATATCGACGCTGACGACTTCCGGGATCACATCGCCGGCGCGCCGCACGATGACGGTATCGCCGGGGCGCACGTCCTTGCGCCGAATTTCGTCTTCGTTGTGCAGCGTTGCGTTGGTCACGGTGACGCCGCCGACGAATACCGGGCAGAGCTTTGCCACTGGCGTCAGCGTTCCGGTCCGTCCGACCTGGACCACGATATCCAGAACCATCGTCATCGCCTGTTCGGCCGGATATTTATGCGCTAGTGCAAAGCGCGGCGCACGCGCTACATGGCCCAGCGCTTGCTGCTGAGCCAAATCATCTACCTTGTACACGACACCGTCGATATCGAATGACAATTCAGCACGTTGCGCCGCAATTTTCACGTGATACGACAACAAGCCGTCAACCCCCGCCACGCGTTCGCGCTGCACCGCCACCGGAAACCGCATACTGTCGAGCAGATCGAGCAGCGCGCATTGGGTCGAGGGCATAGCGATGCCCTCGGCAGCGCCGACACCGTAAGCGAAAAACGTCAACGGCCGCGCCGCGGTCAGCTTCGGATCGAGCTGCCGGAGAGCACCGGCCGCTGCGTTTCGCGCGTTCACGAAAGCCCTGCCTTCATGCTCGTGCTGGCGTCGATTCAGCGCGGCAAAATCCTTTTTCAACATCAGCACTTCACCGCGAACTTCAAGCAATTTCGGGGGCAAATCCGCAGCCGCCGCAAGCTTCAGAGGCAGGGTGCGTATGGTTCGCAGATTGGCGCTGACGTCTTCGCCGCGATAACCGTCGCCACGCGTCGCGCCGCGCTTGAACCAGCCATTTTCATAAACCAGATTGATCGCGAGTCCATCGAACTTGGGCTCGCAGAAATAAACGATCCGATCGACATTGAGTTTCTCGCGGGCGCGCCGGTCGAAGGCGCGCACCGCATCCTCATCGAACGCATTGTTCAGCGACAGCATGGGGACGCGATGCGCGATCGGCGCGAAGGCCTGGGTGGGAGGCGCACCGATGCGCTGCGTCGGCGAATCGGCGGTTCGCAGTTCGGGATGTTGTTCCTCGAGACGCTGCAACTCGGCGAACAGCGCGTCGAATTCGGCGTCGCTGATCGACGGCGCGTCTTCCAGATAATAGCGGCGATTGTGCTCGGCTATCGCCTGCCGCAAGGCGCTGATTCGAGCCTCGGCATCAGCAGGCATCGCTTTTTGAAAGTGGCGACCGCGAACGAAATACCGCTGCGGCGGTCACGAAAAAAGCCGCAGCGCTTCCGGGCTGCCGGCGCTGATTTTTTGCGCATCCATGGCCGCGAGCACTGTCGTTATCTGGTGTCGTATCGCTTCGAATTCCGATTCGTTCAATGCGCGGCGATTATCGTCGACCAGTTTGCCTTCGAGCGTCGCGGCCAGGCTGCGGCCGAGTTGGATCATCTGATTGAATACCCGGTTGCCGGCAGCGACGCGCGGCACATCGAGCAGCAAGGTCAACCCCTGCGTTGTCATGTTCCTGATCTGTTCGGGAAAAAACGGCGCGGAATCGCGGTTCGTCAATGTGAAAAGCGTTGCGCCGTGCTCGCTCGGCATATGAAAAGCGCCATCCTGCTCAAGCTTCATGCCGGCGGCTTCCGCAAGCGCGCGTATCTTTGTCCCCGAAAAAGGCTTCTGCTCGGCGAGCACGTTGATGCCTATCGCGATATCGGCCTCGACGCAAAACCGATCGAGCCGGCGCGCCGCGCTCAGCGCCGGCTGCACCGGCGGACATTCGAAACTCGCGCGATTCTGCGAAGCGAAATCCGTCACCGCGGCGCGGAACATACGTAATTGCGCTTCCGAAACCGCGCCCTGGCGATCCGCAAGCTGAATCGCACAGCGGAATTTCGTATAGCGCGCAGCACCATTGCCCACGCCGCTACCGGCGGTATCGAACAGGCCAATTTCCCAAGCCGCCGAGCGCGGGTTGAAAACCGAGCAGTGAACGGGTTTTCCGGCTTCGGCTAGCTTGCGACTGAGTTCGGCAACCTTGGCCGCGGCAATCGGCTGGAGCGCCTCGACCTCGGCGACATAGTCGATGGTCGATTCCGGCGACACAAGTTTTTCTGCGGCGCGCAACGGCGGCGTGGCTGTCGCCAAACCGGTGGCAACGCGCGCTGGTGCGACCTCGCGCGCTGAAGCAACCGGCATTGCACGCACTTCGGGCGCGGCCTTGTCATCGCCGGTCCGCTCCGGTTCGGTGCCACGCGTGCTCTCGTCATCCGGCGCCGGCGGATTTTCTTCGTCCGACGTTGCAGCGACGTCGGCAATAACCCTGAATTGCGGCTCGATGCGCTCCCCGCGGCCTGCGCGGGCAACTCGGCGCACTGGATAGCCCGAATCGTCGCCGCCCGCTGCGGCGCCATCCTGCGGCTCCAGCAGCACGTCGGCATGTTGCTGGTTGAAGGCGCGTTCGGCGCGTTGCCGGTATTTTTTTTCCTGAATCCGGTTGAATGCGAAGACCGCTGCAACCGCGAGCAGGCCGATCAGGACCAGTCCAATCTGCAGATCACTCATGACGGTCTCCGTCCTGTCGATGTCGGTCGTGGTTGGCGGCTGGCAGGCCAGTCATGCAATGGCCTGTTCCTGCATTTTCATTGCCTCTTCGACGTCGACCGATACGATGCGCGATACACCCAGCTCCTGCATGGTCACGCCTATCAGTTGATGCGCCATCTGCATGGTGATTTTGTTGTGGCTGACGAACAGGAAATGCGTTTGTTGCGCCATTTTCCTGACCAGCTCGCAGAAGCGTTCGGTATTGGTGTCGTCGAGCGGCGCATCGACCTCGTCGAGCAGGCAGAACGGCGCCGGATTCAACTGAAACAGGGAAAACACCAGGGATAACGCAGTCAGCGCCTTTTCGCCGCCCGACAACAGATGGATAGAGGCATTCTTCTTGCCCGGCGGTTTCGCGACGACTTGCAAGCCGCTATCGAGAATTTCTTCGCCATTCAGAATCAGTTGCGCGTGACCCCCGCCGAACAAAGCCGGAAACATCTCGCCGAACTGTCGATTCACCTGATCGAAGGTTTCCTGCAAGCGCTCGCGCGTTTCGCGGTCGATGCGGCGGATCGCGTTTTCCAGCGTGGCCATCGCCTGTTCGAGATCCTGCGCCTGCGAATCGAGGTAAGTCTTGCGCTCACCGGCGTTTTTCAGTTCGTCGAAGGCCGCGAGGTTAACCGCGCCCAGCGCGCTAATCGCTATGCCGAGCTCTGCAAGCCGGGTTTGCAGCGCGCCGGATTTCACACCTTTTTCCTGCATGGCAGCCAGTTCGATTTCGTCCGCGCCCGCATCAGCGAGTTCGCACGCGAACTGCTCGGCGGTCAGCCGCGCTTCCTGCTCCTTGAGGCGCCAATCCTGAATGCGGTCGCGCAACGGCGGCAGCTTTTGTTCGCACGCGAGCCGCTCTTGCGAAGTGTGATCGAGCTGCTGCTCGGCTTCCTGCAGCGCCGCACGGGCAAGACTAAGCGCATGTTCCTTTTCGCTGCGCGCCGCAAGCGCTTGTTGCAGCGCGTCTAGCAAACCGGCTTCGTCGACGTCGTGGCGCTCATCCGATAGCAGCACAAGGTTCGCCGAAATCCGTTCGATATTGACCGTCACTGCCTGAATGGATTCTTCCAGTTCAGTGATTTTGTTAGAGCAAGTCTTGAGGTTAAAAGCCTGCTCCTGCGCTTCGCGCTGGGCTCGATGGGTCCGTTCGCGTTGTCCAGCCAGCGCTTGCTCGGTTTCGTCAAAACGCTGTCTGGCAATGGGCAACTGCCCGGAAAGAGCTTCCAGCTGATGCTGGTGGGTGAAAAGTTGATGTTGCGCCGCTTCGTACTGTTCCGCCTCAAGCGCGCTTTGCACTGCTGTCTCTTCCAACTCTTGCGCGATTTGGGCGGTACGGCGCGCGGCGCTGCCGGAAAGTTCCGACAGTTTGAGGATGGCGAGCTGCATATCGTGGGTTGAGCGCTGTAGACCATCGATGCTCGCCTGTCCCGCGCTAATCGCATCGCGCTGCTGGTCAACCTCGCGCTCGGCTTCGGCAACCGCGCGCTTCGCGCGCTCAAACGCAACCGTTTCATCCTGCACGCGGACGCTAAGCTGCTCGATCTCGGACTTGCGTGACAGAACGCCGTGCAATTCGGAATCGGGCGCGTGAAAACTGACGCTGTGGCGATCGAAAATC
>Ga0136617_10003144_pt1 | contig 14738 bp, 21 predicted proteins | sample AntDrymUQ3222106_2_FD_129672 | JGI IMG/M metagenome (GOLD analysis project Ga0136617, IMG submission 129672) | Polar desert sand microbial communities from Dry Valleys, Antarctica - metaG UQ322 (21.06) | ecosystem: Environmental > Terrestrial > Soil > Desert | place: Antarctica: Dry Valley... | reverse complement strand
GTTGACGGCGCTGGCCGTGCAGGCTGCACCGTTTGCGTACATACCCAACGCCAACAGCAATAACGTATCGGTAATCGACACCGCTGATCCTGCTCGCCCTCGGGTTGGCAGCGCTTGCCGCACTGATATTGGGCAAACGCGTCTAACGAGCGGGAGCCGTGGCGAGAAAGGGGCGGAGCCCTGCGGCCGCCGCCCCTGCTCTCACCTGTACTGCGGCGCGCGCGCAGTGCCGAGGAGCCGAAGCATGGCGAGCTTTTTGGCCGACTTCGCAAACTCGACCCCGAGCGCCTACTCTACGAGAGCACCAAACCCGATCAATCTAGTCGTCGGAAGGATTGCGCAACCGGATCCGCGAAACCGTGTATAGCGTCACATCTTCCTCCGGCTCATCTCCCACGGCGGCCGTCAACGGCAACGCAAGATTGGTCACGTAAGCGAAACCTCGAAGGATCGCGAGGCTCGCGGGAAACAGGAGGCCGCGCGCCGAACCGTCACGTTTGATGCCCGCCAAGTCACCCACCTTGGCGACGATCCGTCCAGCATCGTTCAGCAACACGATTTCGTCGGCCTGGTTGGCGGCGACGACTAAATTGCCTTCGTGCAGGGCGAGGCCGTCGGCGCCGTTGATGCTCTCGGCAAAGACCGAGCGCGCGCCGGAAGCGAGGTCGAGTCTCAACACGCGGTCGTCGCCGGTATTCGCGATGAACAAGAGCGAGCCCTTCACCGCAAGGCCGTTTGCGCCAAACGGCGGGAAGCCCGCGGTCCCCAGCAATCCATCATGCTTGACCGTGACAACCGGACACGGCGTCGCGCGGGTCCGAGCGTCGTCGATGCGAAAAAACGCGCCTTGAAAGGAATCGGAGAAGTACAAGTTACCGTTGTCGTCAAAGACAATCGCGTTGGGGCGCCGGAAACGCATTGCCGAAGAAGATCGTGTCCTGACTGCCGTCCGGATTGGCCACAATACGCGGCGGTGGCGCGCCGATGCCCGGAACGTTCGCGACGTCCTCGATCGCTGTATTTCCGTTGAAATCGGCTGGACGCGTTGTACTCCAACCCCAACAGCGGGGTTGCGCCAAAGTCGCGTTGTGCGACGAGCCTGCCATTTCTGCTGTAGCGGAGCAATTTATTGCTGCCGGCGGTATCGAACGTGCCAACAAATATTTCGTCCGTCCGCGTATTCGCAGCGATACCTTCCGGAAAACGTACGCCTGTCGGCAAGGTGGCGAATTCCTGTACGCCGTCGCGCCTCACATTGAAATCGCTGTCGGCCCAGGCCGGCGTGACCAATAGCGTAAACAAGATCGACATCTAAACTCTCATCACCGTCTCCTTGATTGGTTGTTAATGAAGGCAGCGCGCGTGGGCGCTAGCAAAACTCTAGCTTCCACAGTGGCGCGGCGGGGGGCGTCCTGCACAATGGAGGTCGCTATGTCACACAATCGGGCAGTTGCTCAGACGTCCGGGTTGAGCTAAGCTAAGTCTTAGCTAAGTTGCATTAAGGGTTCAGCCATGACGATTATCAACGTTCACGAAGCAAAAACCAATTTGTCCAAGCTGCTGGAACAGGTCGAGCAGGGCGAGGAGATCATCATTGCCCGCGCCGGAAAGCCCATTGCGAAACTGACCCGATATCGACATCCGAAGCGAACAATAGCCGCGCCCGGGGGCATGGCAGGCGAAATCTGGATCGCGGATGATTTCGACGCGCCACTCGACGACCAGTTCGAGACGCTTCGTACCGGTTCGCCGGACAATAGATGAAACTGTTGCTGGACACGCATGTCGCCATTTGGTGGGAAGCGAATCATCCCAAGCTTTCGCAGCGGGCTCGCGATCTGATATCCAACGCTTCGGATGACGTGCTTGTGAGCCGCTGTTCGCTTTGGGAGATGGCGGTCAAGGTCAATCTGGGGCGGCTCAAGATGGACCTCGGACGCTTTGTGCAGCGGATTGAGTTGACGGGATTTCAATGGCTCGGCATCGAGACCGACCACATTCTCGCCTATGTGTCCCTTCCGACATTCAGCGATCATGAGGACCCATTCGATCGCTTGCTGGTCGCGCAAAGCCTGACCGAGCCGTTGATCTTGGTGACGGCAGACGCCCACCTGGCTCGATATGGCTCGACGGTAAGGGTTGTCGCATCAGGAACAGGGCAGCCAGACTTCGACATGGGGGAGGCTTTGGTCGATCTCACCAAAGCCTCTCCGCTAACGGACGAGTTGGAGGACGCTGAAACCGTCGCCAAGATAAGGCGTCGCCGAAGGCGCCGATGAGCCGCGCGGTGCCCGGTATAATGCGGCGCTTTGCGCGCGCGAAGGCGATGCGCGCTTTACAACTCCGACGCGACCATGTCCGACGAGCACTCGACTCCGATTCAGAATCCGAAGCAACTCATCATTGTCGTGGTTCTGGCATTCGTTATTCCGATCGTCGTGGTTCTATTGCTGACACAATTGGTAACCGGGTTCGAAGTGGGAGCCGCGGGCGATCCAAAAAAAGTCCTCGAGCGCATCCGGCCTGTCGGCGAGATCGTGCTGGTGAGCGCGATCGATAAGAGCACGGTCGTCGCGCCGGCGCCTGTTGCAGTGGCCGCTGCCGCCCCCACAATCGCCGACGTACCAGACGCCAAGAAAACCTACGACACCGCGTGCGTCGCTTGTCACGGTGCGGGAATCGCCGGTGCGCCTAAGCTCGGCGACAAGGCGGTCTGGATACCGCGTCTCCAGACCGGGATCGAATCGCTCTACGCGGCCGCGATTAAAGGCAAGGGCGCAATGCCTCCGAAAGGCGGCTTTACGACGTTGCCCGATGCAGCCGTCAAAGCGGCCGTCGATCTCATGGTGGCTGCGGTCAAGTAGCCCGAACACTCGCGTTTGGCTAGAAGATCCCGCGCGGATCGCAGCCGGCGCTACCGACCTTTGCGCGGTCCCGTTGCGCTTCACGTCCGGTCGTTCCACTTTCCTCATGGCCCATTATGCGATCGGTGACATCCAGGGCTGTCACCGCGAATTCTGTCAGCTCCTGGAGCTGATCGGGTTTGCTCCCGCGCAGGACCGCTTGTGGCTGGTCGGCGATCTCGTCAACCGCGGTCCGGAATCGCTCGCCGTGTTGCGCGAAGTCAAAGCCATGGGCGATACCGCCGTGACGGTGCTCGGCAACCACGATTTGCATCTGTTGACCGTTGCTGCGGGCCACCGCAGACCGCATCGCAGCGACACGCTCGCGCCAATATTGGCCGCCCCCGATCGGGGCGAGTTGATCGCGTGGTTATCCGCCCGGCCGTTGGTGGTCATCGAGGGCGAACATCTGCTCGTTCACGCCGGACTTCTGCCCCAGTGGACGTCCGCGACGGCGCTGATGGTTTCGCGCGAGGTGCAAGCGAAACTTGGTTCTGCCGAGTCCCACGAATTCTTGCGAGCTCTGTACGGCGATGAGCCCCGGCAGTGGCGCGACAACTTGAGCGGCTTCGACCGGTTGCGGGTCGCGGTCAACGCGTGTACGCGCCTGCGCTTTTGCCAGGAAGACGGGACGATGGATTTCGGCGAAAAGCGCGGGCCCGCGTATACGCCGGAAGGGTACCGGCCGTGGTATGCGCACGAGCATCGGCGCAGCGCTCATCTGACGATTGTCTGCGGCCATTGGTCAACGCTCGATTTGTTGCTCGCCCCAAACGTGCTGATGCTCGACTCGGGATGCCTGTGGGGAGGATCGCTGACCGCAATACGCCTGGACGACCGGCGCGTCTTCCAGGTGCCGTCGCTACAGCCTCTCAAGCACGCGCCAGCGCAGACCGGATAATCGCTTCCGCGGTGCGCGCGAGCTCGCGGCGATGTCCGCCGCCCGCGTGGATTGCCGGCGGAGCGTCGAGCACCACCTGCAGCGCTTCTTCGCCGCACACGCGCCAGACCGATTCCATGAATGTCATGTCGCCGATATAAGCCGGAGCGAGTGAACGCGTGCCGTCGCGCCCCTGATAGCGAATCGCCACCGGCGCAACGCGGCCTGCCGCTTCGACGATAGGCTGCAGCAGCGAACTCTTGAACGGCAGCGTGGTTGCGCCATCACTGGTCGTAGCTTCGGGAAAGATTGCGACGACGTCCCCACCAGCTAGCACCTCGGCAATGTGATGGTTGACTCGTTGCGTGTCGTGGCGCTTGGCGCGCTCGATGAGGAGCGTGCCGGCGCTGCGAACCATCGCGCCGGCGATTGGCCAGCGGCCAAGCTCGGCTTTGGCGACGAACCGCACCGGATGGACGGCATTCAGCACAAAGATGTCAAGCCATGACACATGATTCGCGACCACCAACACGTTGCCGTCCCGGAGGTCCAAGTCGCCACGAACGACGATCGAGACGGCGAGCATCTCGAGAAGCCGTGTACTCCAGCGCTTGACCCGCGTCCGCCGCGCGGAGGCGTCCAGCCACGGGAATACCAGTATGGTGAATGCGATCCCCTGCAGCACGTGGACGCACGTGCGCAGCGCACGGTAGAGTTGGACTGGCAACGGATTGCGTGCAGACACCGGCATTGCAGCGAAAGCTTGACCGAGCGAGCACGGACAAGCGTAATCCAGCGCGCGCTCGCGCCGCGCCGAAGTATTCACCGGTTCATCCGCTCACTCGTTCGCCGCGCTCTACGCTACCGCCACCCGACCGACGTCGCGTACGACAAACTGCTGGCGTCGCGACACCGGCAACGTTTCCGGTATGTTGTTCAGCAGCACCTCCCAGTGCGCGTCGCCGTCGCCATTGACGCGGCGTTCGAAGCCGCGAATGGCTTCGCGCGCGACCAGGCAGTTGCGATGCACTCGCAAGAACCGCGAGCCGAATTCGTTTTCGAGCTTGGTCAGTGATTCCTCGAGCAGAAATTCGCGTTGCGCCGTGCGAATCGTGATGTACTTGAGTTCGGCTTTCAAATAGATGATTTCGTTGAGTGGAACGAGCACGACGCGCGATCGTTCGGTCACTGACAAGAAGCGGCGTGCCGTCGCCGGTAGCGTACCAAGTTTTTCGGCGGTGACAGGTTTTAAACGCGGTACCTTCTGCAACGCATTCAACAAACGCTGCACGCGGACCGGCTTCATCAGGTAATCGACAGCGTTGACTTCGAACGCCTGTACGGCGTGTTCGTGAAACGCCGTCGTGAAAATCACCACGGGAGGGTGCGCAAGCTTGAGCAGATGCCGCGCCAGTTCGATGCCGTCCATGTCCGGCATATGGATGTCGGTGAGGACTAGGTCGGCGGCCGCGTTCTGCAGGATATCCAGCGCTTCGCGTCCATGCTGCGCTTCGCCGACCACGGCAAGCGGCACCACGCTGCAGCAGTCGTCCAGCAAGTCGCGCAAACGGCGGCGCGCCGGCATCTCGTCGTCAACCAGCAGGATGCGCAACGCACCGTTAACCATGAACCGTCTCCAGTTTCGAAAGGGAGGGAAGTGCCGCGCGCGCTGCGCGCAGCGCGCTGTTAGCGCGCCCGTCGCGCGCCATCGCGGTGCGCTCGGAAGCCGGCGTCGCCGCGTTCGAATCGAGCGCGCCGGTGGGTCCTGCCGTGCGATAGGGGATTCGTATATGCACTTCGTATCCTTCACGCGTGACGCGCGATGAGAGGTTCGCCTCCGCGTCGAAGTGCAACGCGAGCCGTTCGCGCACGTTCGCGAGCGCCATCTTGTTGCCGGAATGATGGCGGCCGCCGTTGGCGCGATACGGGTTCTTCAAAATCGCATGGACCTCGCCGCGCGCGAGAAACAGGTTGATCGAAACCGTTCCCGGCATGCTTTCCGGTTCGATACCGTGGTAGACGGCATTTTCCAGCAGCGGCTGCAGCACCAGCGGCGGCACCAGCGCATCCGCCGGCATGCTCTTGACGTTCCAATCGACCAGCAGCCGCGCCCCCAGCCGCAATTGTTCGAGCTCGAGATATTGCCGACACAGCTCGACCTCGTCGGCGAGCGGTGCCAAGTCGCGGTTGTCGCGCATGAGCACGCGAAATAGCTCGGCCATGTTTTGCAACGCAGCTTCGGCCCGCTTCGGCTCGCTGCGCACCAGCGACAGGACGGCGTTGATACTGTTGAACAGGAAATGCGGCCTGATCCGCGCCTGCAACGCCTGCAAGCGGGCTTCGGCAATCGCTGGCGACAGCGCTTTCGCGCGAAGGTGGAAGTAGAACAGCAGGCCCGCAGCGGAGCCCAAGCCGAGAATCAACCAGCGTGCCAGCGTACCCGGTGGCTGCGGGACCAGGCTCTGGACAAACGCAAATACGGCCATACCCGCCACGACGGTCACCCCGCCGACCAGAATCGCCGCCAGTTCGAACGGCTGCCGCGCAAGCCACGGCCCGGCGGCCCATAGAATCGCCAGCACGAGGAGCAGATAGGGCTCGACCACGGCAGCGAGCTGGATGAACTCGTCGAAGACCGCCACTGCGTTGGGTTGGCGGCCGTAGGCGAAGACCAGCGCGCCCAAGTTGACGATCAGTAGGACGCGCAGGACCGTGCCCAGATTGCGCGGGTCCGGTAACGCCGGATCGTGCGGCTTTTGTTTTATAATCGTCGCCATATCGGTGACGGTTGCAAGCATCGTGCCCGCGGTAGTGGCCCGACCCAAAAGGCCGGTAGAAAAGCGCCAAAAACGGTCTTAAAACGGTCGATGTGATCGAACTACCGTAAAAGCTAAAGCTCCGCGCGACTTGCCGCGGGTCTGGTGAGGAGTTTCTTTTTATGGTCGGCAAGCGGTAGCCTGATCGCAAGCCGTATTCTTTCATTTTCGCGATGTCTACCGCCAAAACGCCGCCACTTCCGCAAGAAAACAACACTTCCGCTTGGTCGGAGCGGTTTGCGGAGCCAGTCGCCGACATCGTCAAGAACTATACGGCCTCGGTCGGTTTTGATCAGCGGCTCGCCCATGTCGACATTGACTCGTCGCTGGCGCATGCGCGCATGCTCGCGGCGACCCGCATCATCGCCGGCAGCGATTTACGCGACATCGAACGGGGGCTCGCCCAGATTCGCAGCGAAATAGCGAGCGGCGAATTCGTGTGGCGCCGTGACTTCGAGGATGTACATCGCAACATCGAACAGCGGTTGACGGCACTGGTCGGTGCCGCCGGAAAGCGGTTGCACACCGCGCGTTCACGCAACGACCAGGTCGCCACCGACCTGCGACTGTGGTTACGCCAGCAGATCGACGCGCTGATGGCACAGACGGCCGCGTTGCGTCACGCGCTCATCGATCTCGCCGAGCGGCATGCCGGGACGATCATGCCGGGATTTACGCATTTGCAGGTCGCGCAACCGGTGACGTTCGGCCATCATCTGCTTGCTTATGAAGCGATGCTCGCGCGGGACCATGCGCGACTCGCCGACTGTCGCAAGCGCTTGAACCGCTCGCCGTTGGGGAGCGCCGCGCTTGCGGGGACCACATTTCCGATCGATCGCGATCGCGTCGCGCGTGAGCTCGGATTCGACGGCCTGTGCACGAATTCCCTCGACGCCGTCGCCGACCGCGATTTCGCGATCGAATTCTGCGCCGCCGCAGCGCTCGCGATGGTTCATCTGTCGCGCTTCGCCGAAGAGCTGATCCTGTGGTCGAGCCCCAGGTTCAATTTCATCGTGCTCGCGGATCGTTTTTGCACCGGCAGCTCCATCATGCCGCAGAAAAAAAATCCGGACGTCCCCGAGCTCGTCCGGGGCAAGACCGGCCGGGTCGTCGGCCATCTGGTCGCGTTGCTGATGGTGATGAAGGGCCAACCGCTCGCGTACAACAAGGACAATCAGGAAGACAAGGAGCCGCTCTTCGACAGCGTCGACACCTTGTCGGCTACATTGGCGATCATGACGGATCTCGTCGCAACGGGCATCACTGTCAATGCGGATGCGATGCGCCTGGCGGCACGCGACGGTTTCGCCACCGCCACCGATCTCGCCGATTATCTGGTCCGTGCGGGCCTTCCGTTCCGCGATGCACACGCGATCGTCGCCCGCGCCGTCCTGCATGCCGAAGCGAAACATTGCGATCTTGCCGAGCTTCCGCTTGCCGATCTCCGGCAGTTTTCGCCGTTGCTGGGCGATGACGTCCTGGCGACATTGACGCTCGAAGCCTCGGTCGCGAGCCGCAACCACCCGGGAGGCACTGCCCCGGATCAAGTGCGGGCGGCGATTACCGCAGCACGGACGGCTTTGGCAGACGGATCACCGATGATCGCAGTCAAGGAGTAAGTGATGGCAGACAAAAGGCTCGCATTCTTGGGTCTCGGCGTCATGGGCTACCCGATGGCCGGGCATCTCGCCCGCGCGGGGCATGCACTGACCGTTTATAACCGAACCCCCGCGAAAGCGAGCAAATGGGTTGCGGCGCATGACGGCAGGAGCGCGGCTACCCCCGCGGACGCCGCGCGCGGCGCGGATGTCGTGCTGATGTGCGTGGGCAATGACGACGATGTGCGTGCGGTGGCAACGGGGGAGGCTGGGGCATTGGCGGCCATGGCGCCGGGGTCGATCCTCGTCGATCACACGACGGCGTCCGCGCTGGTGGCCCGCGAACTGCACGACGCGGCAACAGCCAAAGGCGTTGGCTTTCTCGACGCACCGGTCTCCGGCGGCCAAGCGGGTGCGGAGAACGGCAAGCTGACGGTCATGGTCGGCGGAGATGCGAAGACGTTCGCGAGCGCCGAGCCCATTCTTGCGACCTATGCGCGTGCCGTGACGCTGGTGGGCGGCCCCGGCAGCGGCCAACTCACCAAGATGGTCAATCAGATCTGTATCGCGGGCCTCGTGCAAGCGCTTTCAGAAGGGATCAACTTCGCGACCCAAGCGGGTCTCGATGTCGAGCGTGTGCTTGAGGTCATCGGCAAAGGAGCCGCGCAGTCGTGGCAGATGGAGAATCGCGGCAAGACGATGCTCGCCGATAAGTTCGATTTCGGTTTCGCGGTCGACTGGATGCGCAAGGACCTGTCGATCTGCCTTGCCGAAGCGCGCGCCAACGGCGCTGCGCTGCCGGTCACCGCGGTCGTCGACCAGTTCTACGGCGCTATTCAGGCACGCGGCGGCGGCCGGTGGGACACGTCGAGCCTGATCCGTCTGCTCCGCGAATCGCCATAAGCGCGTGGCACGCTGGTGGTGTGCAATCCCACCGCGTCCGCCGCGAACTTTGACTCTGTCGCAACGACGGCGGCCGTTCACGTCCGTCGTGACGCGCAAGAACGCGTGGATTCGTCATGCAGGCGTATTGCTCATCCCGCAGCGGAATCGCCGTCCACGATTACCACTTCAAACGTGATTTCCGCCGTTTTGGCGAGCATCAATGTTGCCGAGCAATATTTCTCCTTCGACAGCTTGACTGCCCGTTCGACCTGACGCCGATCCAGACCGCGCCCGGCGATGGTGTAGACGAGGTGGATGCGCGTAAAAACCTTGGGCTCCTCCGGCGCGCGCTCAGCCGCCGCGGTCACGACGCAGTCGGCGAGCGATTGACGCGCTTTGCGCAAAATAGCCACGACGTCGAACGCGGTGCACGCCACGGCGCCGGTGAGAACCATCTCCATCGGGCGCATGCCAAGATTGCGCCCGCCATGCTCCGGTGCGCCGTCGATGACGACCGCGTGGCCACTCCCCGCTTCCGCGACGAAGCTTACGCCCTCGATCCACTTCACCCGCGCTTTCATTGCGGAGTCGCCCATCGTTCCCCTTCTGCTGCGCTAGTTCGTACTCACTTCGGACGCGAGTGTTGGCTGGAAACTACAGTTGTCACGCCCCGAAACGCTATGACACTTGCATGCTGCAGCGCAATATGCGAACATTGACATGTCCACGGTCGCCTTATCCTCCTTCGGCGCCGGGGACAGCATTCCGCCATTCTCCTCCAATGGTGGAATTCCTTATAGGCGCGGTTTGACCGCGCCTTTTTTTGCCCCGCGGGAGCTCTTTGTGGCCTACGTCTTTCCGATCGAATCTAGCAGTGAAAGACATTGGCTGGATTGACGGATACACTCCAAAAATCGTAAAATTATCGATTTTGCCCAATCGAGCACCCGGGACTTTCGATGAAAACATTCTCCGCCAAACCGGCCGACATCCACCGGGATTGGTACGTCGTTGACGCGACCGACCTGGTCCTGGGCCGCCTCGCGAGTCAGATTGCGTTGCGGCTCCGCGGCAAGCACAAGGCGATCTTCACACCGCATATGGACACCGGCGATTTTATCGTCGTGACCAATGTCGACAAGCTGCGCGTGACTGGAAACAAAGCCGATGACAAGCTCTACCACCGGCACTCGGGCTACCCGGGCGGAGTCAGGACGACAACGTTCGGCGAAATGCAAGCGCGCTACCCCGGCCGTGTGCTGAAGAAAGCCGTCCGCGGCATGCTGCCCAAGGGTCCGCTGGGCTACGCGATGCTGGGTAAGATGAAGTGCTACGCCGGCCCAGCGCACCCGCATGCGGCGCAACAACCCAAAAACCTGAACGTGAGTCGTGTAACCCCATGATCGGCAACTATCACTACGGCACCGGCCGGCGCAAGACCTCAGTTGCGCGTGTCTTTCTGAAACACGGCACGGGCAAATTCATCGTCAACGAAAAATCGGTCGACGAATTCTTCACGCGCGAAACGGGGCGGATGGTCGTCCGTCAGCCCTTGCTGTTGACGAACCATGCGACCACGTTCGACATCATGGTCAACGTCATTGGCGGAGGCGAATCCGGTCAGGCCGGCGCAGTGCGCCACGGCATCACCCGCGCGCTCATCGACTACGATGCCATGTTGAAGCCGACGCTATCGAAGGCGGGGCTCGTCACGCGCGATGCGCGCGAAGTCGAACGCAAGAAGGTCGGCTTCCATAAGGCACGCCGGCGCAAGCAGTTCTCGAAGCGCTAAGGCGTCGCTAGGGGTATGCGCACGAAGGCCGCCATGCAGGCGGCCTTCACGCTTCAACGGCCGGAAAAACTCACGGCGAGCGTCGACGAGGTGGCCGGCATTCCATGCCAACGTCATGATTGCGCAATGCCACGGTAGCGGCGGTAGTAATATGACGCTCGGGCTAATTCGCAAGCTTCCATTTGATCAAGATCGGCATCGTCGGAGGCACCGGCTACACTGGCGTCGAATTGCTGCGTCTACTCGCGCAGCATCCCGACGCCGACGTTCGCGCCATCACGTCGCGCAAAGAAGCCGGCGTCCCGATCCGAGACATGTTCGTCAGCCTGCGCGGACGCTTCGACGCGCTCGCGTTTTCCGATCCGGCGGAGGCCAACTTCAAAGAGTGCGACGTCGTGTTTTTCGCGACGCCCCACGGTGTGGCAATGGCGCAAGCGCGCGAACTCTTGGACGCTGGTGTCAAGATCATCGACCTCGCCGCGGATTTCCGCCTGAAGGATCCGGCGACATTTGCGCAGTGGTACAAGATGCCGCATGCGTGTCCCGATCTGCTCGCGGAGTCCGTGTATGGGCTGCCCGAATTCCATCGCGAAGCAATCAAAAAGGCGCGAATCGTCGGCAACCCTGGTTGTTATCCCACGTCGGTGCAACTTGGGTTTATCCCGCTTCTGCAAGCCGGAATCGTCGACAGCGAACACCTGATCGCCGATGCCAAGTCCGGCGCCTCCGGCGCGGGACGCAAGGCCGAATTCGGACTGTTGCTCGCGGAAGTAGCCGATAACTTCAGCGCGTACGGCATGGCCGGACATCGTCATCATCCGGAAACCGTGCAGGAACTGGCTGCGCACAGCCAAACGCCGGTGAAGCTCGTGTTTACGCCGCATCTCGTGCCGATGATTCGCGGCATCCACGCCACACTCTACGCGCGCTTGACGCGAACCGACATCGATTTGCAGGCGGTGTTCGAGACAGCCTATGCAGCGGAACCGTTTATCGACGTGATGCCGCCGGGCTCAGCTCCGGACACCCGCAGCGTGCGCGCCTCGAACCTCGCGCGAATCGCCGTTCATCGTCCGGGCGGCGGCGACATCGTGACGGTGCTGGTCGTCATCGACAATCTGGTCAAAGGGGCTGCCGGGCAGGCCGTGCAAAACATGAATTTGATGTTCGGGTTGCCCGAAACTGCGGGCTTGACCGGCGTGCCGGTAGTCCCCTGAAAGGCACACGGTTTTGATCGCTCCGCTCTGGTGGCGTCGCATGCGCCGGCATTTCGGCATCTCAGCCCCGCAGATGATGGTGCGCCCGCCTCTGCCGTGGTGGGGCCGCGGAATTGTTATCGGAACGCTGCTCGCCATCGTCGCCGGGACTTGGTGGTGGGGTTTCGACTTTGGTCAGATCCTCGGCGGCTGGAACCGCCAGGCAGTCCAGGCGCGGCTCGCCTTGTTGGAGTCCGACTCAACCAAGCACCAGGCGGAGGCTTCTCTACTGCACGCCCGCAATACCGCGCTCGAGTCCGAGCTGGCGATGAACAAAGGTGCGCAAGACGCGCTCGAGCGCCAGACGGCTGAATTGGCGGACGCGAACCGTGAACTGCGGGAAGAGCTCGCATTCCTGCAAAAACTGGTTCTGGATTCGAGCCAGCAAACAGCTATTCAGATTCAGCGCTTAAGCCTCGAGCCGGAGGGCGAAGACATATGGCGTTACCGGCTGCTCGTGGTACGCGGCGGTAGCCCGAAGGAAGAGTTCGACGGCAACCTTGTGCTGCAGGCGGCGTTCGCGCCCGGGCCCGAGGCCCCACCGGGGACGCGTTCCGGCACATTGACCTTGCCCGACGACCAACCAGCGGCTAAATCGGCGTTAACACTCAAATTCAAGTACTATCAGCGAGTTGAAGGCAGGATCCACGCTCCCGCCGGGACGCGCATTACGACGCTTACCGTTCGCTGCTACGAATCCGGGCAAGGTAGTCCGCGGGCGACGCGCGACTTGCAAGTTTCGTAAGGAGCCCCGTGTTCAATCGTAAGAAACACGCTTTGCCGCAAAAGCGAATCGACTGCCTGATTGGCGTCGGTACGGTCGTACGCGGCGACGTCATCTTCACCGGGGGATTGCGCGTCGACGGGCAGATTTTGGGAAATGTCGCAACAGCCAACGGTGAGCCCGGAACGCTCGTGCTCGGTGAGCATGCGCGGGTCGAGGGCAAGATCAACGTCTCGCACGTCGTCGTCAATGGCACGGTGAACGGCCCGGTAATTGCTAGCGGTTATCTCGAGTTGCAAGCCAAGGCGCGCATCGTCGGAGATGTGCTGTACCGGAGGCTGGAAATGCATCAGGGCGCCCTAGTCAAAGGGCGCTTGAACCATGGTGAACCGGGAACCGCCAGCGTGGTCGAATTGAAACGGGTCGCCGCCGAGTAGGGGTGCCGACCATTTGCAAGATATAAGGAGCAAGCAATGAACGCGATGAACGAAATGCCCGCCCCACTGGTTTTCACCGATTCCGCCGCGGCCAAGGTCAAGGCGCTGATCGAGGAAGAGGGCAATAACGATCTCAAGCTGCGCGTCTTCGTCTCAGGTGGCGGCTGCTCCGGTTTCCAGTACGGTTTTACCTTCGACGAGGTAACCAATGAAGACGACACGGCGATGGTCAAGGACGGTGTGACATTGCTGATCGATCCGATGAGTTATCAGTATCTCGTCGGCGCCGAAATCGATTACCAGGACAATCTCGAAGGTGCGCAGTTCGTGATCAAGAATCCGAACGCCACAACCACGTGCGGGTGCGGGTCGTCATTTTCGGCCTGACGACGATTTCAACCGTCTTGGCGACAAAAACGGGGGCCGCGCGCCTCCGTTTCTATTTGGGCTAGCGAGATCAACCTGCGCCAGCGCTTTGTCCGCGAGCTCGAAGACACGTCGACCGAAGCTGCAGACGCAGCCATATCACCATCGGTAGTCCGGGAACGCCTGCCGGATGGCGTGTCTTCTCATACGATGCCTCCTCGTTCGCGATTAGCCGACCGAGGGATAGAGTGCTTTGCAAAAGAAACCTACGCGCTCTGTCTCGCGGAACCCGAGGGCCCGGTGAACTTGTTGGCTTGTATCATTTTCAAGCAACGCATCCAATGCGAATTCACGACAGCCGACGCCCAGAGCCCACTGGGTCACGGCGGCCACCAACGATGCGGCAACACCCCTGCGCCGGGCTTCGGGCACAACATAGACGCCTTCGAGAAATGCGACCGGCGACGTCGTAGCTCCGTTGACGTGGTCTATCCGTACCGACGCCTCGACGAAGCCAACAGCTTGATCCGAATCTGCGTACGCGACGAATTGCGAATAGCGCGCGGGGTTGGCGATGAGCGTCTTCATTTCGGACCTATGCTCGGCGACTGATGCACATCCCTCGATCATGACCCAAGCTCACCAGTGGATACGAAGCGCAGCGAAATGACTGTCCGGTGCAGCGCCTTCTTGGGCGGCGTGCCCCGCTCCACCCTTAGCGATGAGAAGAAACGCCCGAACTTTGGTACCTTTACCTCTACACGCGTCATGCGATGGGCTGAATGACAAGAGCGGGACAGTCATTTTTTATGGGGTTCGTTGGTCCGCGGAGCGTTAGGCGCTTGCTCATCGAGCGACTGCCGATACCTCACGCAGCCTCGCATGAACTCTGGCCATTCAGGTACCACAGGCACGGGATCTGTCCTTTTTGGCAGAAGACCCCATAGTGAAGGATGATGCCAACACAGTTCATGGCGGTTGCTGTCGCGATGCTCCCGGATGCCTTGTCGCAGCTTCTTTACTTCGGTAATGAGTTCTTCACGTGTCATCTGATCAAGATCGATGTCCATAACGTCCTTAG
>Ga0136617_10003143_pt1 | contig 14740 bp, 6 predicted proteins | sample AntDrymUQ3222106_2_FD_129672 | JGI IMG/M metagenome (GOLD analysis project Ga0136617, IMG submission 129672) | Polar desert sand microbial communities from Dry Valleys, Antarctica - metaG UQ322 (21.06) | ecosystem: Environmental > Terrestrial > Soil > Desert | place: Antarctica: Dry Valley... | reverse complement strand
TTGAACCAACTCTTCGGTGGTGCCGGCATCTCCCGGATCTCCGGCGCCGGCAGCTGCTTGGTCGGGAAACGGTGGACGACCGACTCCCCAGCGGTAGGTTCGTTCGCGCTGGTGCTCATTTGCGTCCTCCTCCTTGGGCGAGCAGTGGCCGCCCACGTATACCGCGTTTCGTGGTTGCGCGCACCAGCAGGCGGCTCCTGGACGAGCCCGGCCACCGGGTGGAGCACGGCGCGCGGGGTCGACCACGACGGTGGGTCAGGTGGGTCGTTGTTCCTGCTCGTGGCCCGGACCGAAGTCCGACTCGGGGTCGACGACGCGGAACGTGATGCCGGCTCGAGAGGATCTGCCCAGGGCAAGTTCGAGGGTGTGCTCGCCGTGGGCCGGCGCGGTAAGCCACAGGTCCAGCCCCCGTCCGACGTCGTCGCCGTCCAGGAGCCACCGGGCCGCCTCCTCGTCCTCGACCGGCGAACCGTCCTGTCTCATGGCGGCACCCCAGAGCCGCAGGGCACCACCGGCGAGCAGCATCTCGCCTTCCTTGGGGCTGTGGATGACGACCTCCGGGGGACGCTCCGGGATCTTGACGGTGGCCGGCCGGGACGCCGTCGTCTCGAAGCCGTCATGGAGCAGGGCGCGCACGAGCAACGATCCGGGCGGCAGACCGGAGGAGTCCACGGTCGCCTCCTTGTCGTGCACGCCGGTCGCCAGGCCGTGCCAGGTGGCGCCCTTGTCCTCCGACCATTGGAGCCAGACCTCGCTCGGGTCGTCGAGAGCGGTGTCGCCCGACCAGGACACGCGCAGCGTCTGGTCGCGGCGGACAGCCGCAGTGACCTTGCCGATCTTGGGAGGCTTGGCGCCCGGTCCGCGCTGCCAGAGCGTCTCGTCGGTGTTGGAGATCCGGAGGAGGGCCCCTCGTTCGGTGGTGGGTACGTACGCCTCGAAGGCGTAGGGGTACGCGGTGGGTCCACCCTGGTCACCGCAGCCACAGTCCCCGTGCGTCCGCAGCCGCATCACTACTCCATGGGCGATCACTCGACCTTCGCCGTCGGTGAGCTCCGCCGTCAGGTCGGTGGCCTCGCCCGGAGGTGCGGCCATGGCGTCGACTCGGGCCACGCTGACGACGTCGATCTCGCGGGCTGACCGCACGGTGCCACTGATGGCGATCACTGGGTTGAACCGCATCTCGATCTGCTTCCAGGGCTCTGGTGGGTAGGGAAGGTCCCGCTGGACGGCGTACTCGCGGAACTCGAGCTTGTCCACCCATAGTGGCTCGTCACCGACGAACTCCGGATCGAGGCGCGGGTGGTTGATGAGCCGGTCGTGCTGGTAGAGGGACATCCACTGCGGGAAGCAGTAGGACATGTAGTCGAACGTGCTGGCCGGCGACAGGACCGTTCCGTTGGAGATGTTCAACCCGTACTCCCCGATCGACGCCGACGGGTAGGGCTCGTACGTGGGGTAGTTCGGGTCGCTGGCCCCCGTGTTGCCGCACGGGGTGTGCTGGAAACCGTAACCGTGACCGATCTCGTGCACGAACGTTCCTTGGTCTCCGTTGACCCCGGCGCCCAGACCTCCGACTCCGCAGCCCGGAACCCCCAACGGGATGGCCGCCGGCAGCAGACCGTAGTAGACGACGTCGCCACGGTTGCCGTCGTTTGTCCGTGCCGTCGTCAGACGTGTGAGCAGCGCGTTCCAGTTGGTGGAGCAGCCTCCCGCGCCCGTGCGCGGGTCGTCGAGGGGCTGGTTCCAGGCCAAGGTCCCGGCGCTCGTGAACCATCCGGTGGACTGCACCGGCATCATCAGGAGCGCTCGCCCGGCCGTCGTCTGCGCGTTGGCGAGCGTCGGCGCCGCCAGGGTGATCGTCGGGGGCGGCGGGTTGCTGGCGACCGAGGTGCTGGGACCGTTGTAGCTGACCAGGATGGCCCGGAGCCGCAGCGTCTGGCGTAGCGAGGCGTTGACGACGAGGGTGCGGGAGTTGTACTCCTTGCTCGAGCTCGCGTGGTGCAGCCGCATCGTGAGGCGCAGGGTCCCGTGGAACTGGGCCGCGGGAATGACGAAGTTGAGGGTCTCGGCGGTGCTGGAGCGCTCCTGGGTGTAGGACTCCGTGACGGAGGCGGAGAGCACTCCGGTCCCATTGGGGGCGAGGGTGGCGACTGGGAACCACAGGAACCCGAAGGACCTTCGTTCGATCGTCAGCGTCGCGGTGACCGGTGTCTCCGCGAAGCTCTGGGCGTATAGGCGCACCCAGGCCGGCTTGTCGGCCACCAGCCGCGCCGAGTTGTCGGCGCGACGGTCGGACGGGTCGGTGAGGTGTTGGGCAGACGCGTAGTACTGGATCGACTGGGTGACCTCGACCCCGGAGATCCAGGTCCACCGGAAGGGAAGAAAGTCTCGCACCAGCTTCGAGAGATCCAAAGCGTCGAACCTGAGGTCGTTCATCGTTGCCCTCCATCGTCGTCATGCTTGCCGAACTGTTCGAGTTGGTGCGCCGGCTAGGCGACCGTGCCCACGACCACCCGGGGGCCTCGCCGGCCCAAGGGGTCTGTCACCTCCACGACGTACGTCGTCCCGGAGGGCGGCAGGGTGGTGTCGCGCAGCAGGTAGCTGCCGTCCGGCTGCCGGAGCTCGCGGGACGCGTAGGAGCCGACCGGGCCGCTCGTCGTCGGGTCCGGGGTCCGCCGGTAGACGTCGAACCGGTAGCTCCCCTCGGGTCCTCCTTCGAGGGGCTCGACGGAGGAAAAGCGCACCTCTACCTGCCCCGCGGTGACGGTCGCAGACCCCAGGGTCATCCCGCCGGGCGCGTCCGGAACGATCCGCCGCGAGGCCGGCGCGCTGGCCTGGCTCCACAGTCCGGGCACCGTGCTGCCGGGCTCCGGGCCGCCCTGCACCTCCACCCGCCAGGTGTACGTCGACCAGTCGGCGAGCCGCAGCGTCGGGTCCCACGGGGTGGCGCCCCGGTCGACCATCGTGGCCGGCCAGGTCCCCGTGGTCACGGTCGCGACGACCGGCATCTCTCGGGCCTCCGCACCGCTCACCCGGCTGCGCCGCAGTCGCAGGGTGACCGGCTGTGTCTGTCCCTGGGGGACGGCGATGGTGAGCCGGACCGTGCGCGGGTCGGCGGGGTCGGCCCGAGCCGTGAGGGACGGGGTCGGCGGCGGAGCGCTGTTCGGGACTCCGCGCACGAGCAGCGTCGAGGCTCCGAACGCCGTCTCCCCGCCAAGCTGGAGCTGCGGGCTGGTGGCCAGCACCGCGACCGGGAGCACCTTGTAGAACACCAGCACGTCCAGCGAGCCCGACACCTCGTGCCGGTAGGTCCTCCGGCCGGCGGAGGTCGCCAGCAGCACCGACGGGGTGAGCAGCTCGAAGCAAGTCCGGTCGAAGAGGCCGGCGTGGGCGCGGAAGACCCCCGCCCGCTGCGGGGCGGTGGTGGCGGTCGTGAGCGCTGCGAGCATCGTCGAGGCGCCGGTCGTGCCCACGGCGACGAGGGTGTCGAGCCGTTGCCGCAGCGTCGTCTCGTCACTGGCGTAGACGCGGTAGGCGACGCCGGCGCCGGCGGTCCACGTCAGGTCGACCTGGCAGCGCCCCAGGGCGTCCGGGCGGGCGGCGTACTCCAGGGTGTCGGGAAGCACGAGCGGGGCCGGTGCCCTGGGGTCGACGGCCTGGACCGCAACCGGCGGGCTCGGGTCGGAGGTCCGCGGCCCGGTGTCCACCCACCGTCCGGAGACGGTGAGGGTGCGTTTCTCCGAGACCCCCAACCCGGGGACCGGGATGGCCGCCGCCAGCATGGCCGGGGACGCGTTCGTCGCGACGGTCACGGCGGCCACCACGGTCGTGACCGGACCGCCGGGACCCACGGACGCGGTGAGCTCGAGCCGGACCAGTCGGAGGCCACCCGCGGCCAGGTCCTGGTCGCGGGGCTGCTGGCAGCGCACGTGCAGGGTGCCGGGGGCACCCGGGGTGGTCGGGTCGACGAAGGACGCCTCCAGTACCGGGACGGGCACCGGCGGGCGCACCCCCGGGCCGGCCGAGCCGTTCGCCCAGCCGCTCCACCGGCCGAACCAGTCCGACTGCGCGACCCGGTAGTCCACGGCGCTCGCCGGGGCGAACCGGTCGTGCACCTCGCCCTGACCCGGCGCCGACGCGGCCGGCACCTCCCCCAGCTCCTGCAGCATCGCCGGGACGATCGGCACGGCGCGGTCCGGCCCACCGCCGAGCAGGTCGGGAAGCCGCGCGTTGAGCCCCACGAGACCCGGGGTCTCCCGGGCCAGGGCGACCGCCGCTGCCGGCACCAAGGAGGCCACCGGCAGGGACACGTGCCGCCGGGCCGAGGTCGGCGCTTCGTGGATCCAGCCCAGGTCGACGCCCGCACCCACGGTCGGCGCCGTGAGCGCGGCCGGGGTGGCGCCGACGACGACGGCCGCCGCGGTCCACAGGTCGAGGAATTGACCCTCCCGCTGGGTGCTCGCGACCGCGGGGAGCGGCAGCGGGAAGTCGGCGGGGTCGTCGGGTCCGCCGAGCAGACCGTCGAGGACCCTCCACCACGGGTCCGGGTAGTCGATCCAGGCACCCCGGACCACGTAGATCACCAGGCTCCCGGCTGCGCCGGGTGGTGCCTCGTCGTGCTCGACCAGGCCGAGGTAGCGGCCCATGCTGGGGTCGAGGGCGGCCGAGAGCACGCCGGCCAGGGCGGGCACGGCGATCGAGCCGGGCGTCTGCGTCGTCGGTCCCTGCAGCGGGCCCGGGTCGATCATCAGGTCGCGAGGCTGGGCGCTGGGGTCGTCGATGGCCGCGCGCAGCATCTCCTCGACCCGCTTCGACCACAACGTGATGACCCGGTCCAGCTCGTCCCCCGGACCCAGGGACGTGCACGAGGCAGGGTCCGGCGCCCAGGGGTCGTCGTGGAGCCCCACCAGTCGCGGGCAGCCGCGGCGTACCCGGTCCTCGGACTGCGTCGGCGCGTCCGGGAGTCCCTCGTAGCGCAGTCCGCGCTCGACGGGCAGCGCCAGCCGCCGCCACGACTCGCGACCGCGACCGGTCTTCACGCGGTCGAGCCGCAGCACCCGGATGCCGAGCACGCGGCCGGCGCCGGTGACCTGCACCCGGTCCATCCCGGTGGCGCAGAGCTGGTACGGCGCCTCGACGTCCGTCGCCACCACCGACGGACCGAGCTGGCCGTTGACGATCGCCTCGACGCGGACGCCGCTGGCCGGCAGCCTCGTAGGGCGTAGGTCTCCTCGGGGGGCTGTCGGGTGGCGGAGGGCGGCCGTGGTCTCGACCACGTCGTGGACCGGCGACCTCCGCCAGCGGTCGAAGTCGAGCTGCGGGGGCGTGGGCTCGACCAGCACCTCGGCGTACAGCACCGGGTTGCCGGGGTCGGCCGGCAGCCAGGCGGTGGCCGGGCTGGCGGGACCCAGGTCGAAGGGCACGGTCAGCGGCTCGCCGGCGGCGTCGGTCCAGAGCACGTCGGTCGCGGGCTTGATCCGGCGGGGACTCTTGATGACGACGCGGTCGACGAGGAGTGGCGCCACCGGGAGACCGATGGCCAGGCTGGGCAGCACCCGGAGGTGCACTCCGGGCTCCAGGTGCGGGTCGCCGCCACTGTCGGTCGCAGCCGCACTGAGTGCCCAGGACGGGGCGAAGCGGCTCATCAGACTTCCCTCCGGATCGTGCGCGGGCCACCGAGCAGCTGCGCGCCGGCCTGGGTGGTGGTGGAGGTGAGCGAGTCGGCCGCCGTGACGACGAGCGCGTCGTCGGCGCCCGGGACGACCGGGCCCGCGGTCGGGGCGAGCAGCACCCGGGTGCCGTTCTCCGTGGAGGCCACGACGCCGAACGTGGCGGGCCCGACCTTGGCCGAGATCGTGATCCGGCCGTTCCGGGCGATCGGCTCGGGCGCTTCGAGCAGCACGCCGGCGAGCGCCCAGTCCGTCCGGGTGCCCGATGGCGGCACCCAGACGGTGGTCGTCCGCGGCGACCCGGCCATCGGCCACGGGTCGATGCCCAGCGCGGTCAGGGCGTTGTCGAACGCGCGGTCGTCGTGGGCGGCCGGGGTCGACGTCGGCCACTGCCGGTCGAGCAGGAGGTCGCCGGGCGCCACGGGGCCGGGCGTCCCACTCAGCCCCAGCTCGGTGAGGATCTCGCGCACGTCGCGGTAGCGCGAGGTGCGGAAGTGCCAGCGGCGGATCACGATGTCCTGGCCGCCCCCGGACTTCGGGTGCGCCACCAGGATCAGGTCGTAGGCCCGCAGCGGGTCGAGGTCGACGGCCACCTCGGCCGCCGTGCCACCCAGCGACGTCTCGGGCACGCAAGGGGAGGTGGCCGAGACGAGCGACACCCGTTTCTCCACCGGCAGCAGCACCCCGTCTCCCTGCCAGGCGATCAGCGAGACGGCCGACACCAGGTCGGGCGGATGGCTGCCCGGCGGCACCGCACCCGGGTCGACGTCGGTCGCACGCACCTCGACGCGCGCGTCGTACCCGTAGCCCTCCAGCATCTTCGCGAGGTAGTCGATCGAGAAGGTGACCCGGACCGGGTCGTCGAGCAGGTGCGGCAGCGGGCTGCTGGGGTGGGCGCCGGTGACGTAACGCGCGAGGCTGCGCGGGTCGAACACGTCTTCCGCGATCAGCTCCACCGGGGCCGGCGGAGCCTCGGGCGGCGACAGAGCAGCGGTGCGGAACCGGTGGACACTCGGCGCACCGGCCAGCCACCCGCTCGGGTTCGGGGTGCCGGGAGAATTGTTCCCGGAGCGCTCCCACCGCTGCCACTCCCAGTCCACGGTGAGCCGGTACTCGGTGCTGGGCGCGAGCAGGGTGCGCGGCGGTGGCCCGGCGATCACGACGACGGGCACCGCCACTCCCCCCAGGACGCCCGACGGCGCGTCGGCCGTCGCCTTGACCGCCCCGGCCAGGCCGGTCGCGTGCAAGGTCATGGCGTTCTTGATCTCGGTGCGGTGCTGGTCGGCCTGCACCACCTCGAGCTGCTCGTGCCAGAGGACGCCGCAGCTGCCGACGACCGTGACGCGACTGCCGGGCGCCGAGGCGATCCGGAAGCCGACGTACTCCTCGTCGCCGGGAGACCGGTAGGCGACGGTGAGGCAGTGCCGGCCGTCCATGAGCTCCGGCTTCCAGGGGACCTCGCTGCCGTCGGGGAGCAGCCCCACCACCGCGGGCGGTTCGAGCTTGTCCCGGCCGGGGACCCAGGCGAGCAGGTCCGCGGCGTCACCGGCGGGGTCCCGGCCCTCCGGACACACCGCGACCAGCGCGGTCTCGCCCTCGCACTCGACGTCGATCACGGCGATACCCGTGCCTCTCAGCACCAGCTGGAGGCCGTCCCGGTCGGCCTCGTCGGCGACCGCGTCGCCGTCGACGTCGTAGGCGACCGCGTGCCAGGACTGGGGGTGGCCGATCCGCAGCGTCACCTCGTCGACGGGCTGGTCGAGCTCGATGCGGAGACCGGCACCGATCAGCAGCAGCCCCCGCTGCTGCTGGATGCTGATGGACTGGAGCGGATTGCCGGAGCTGTCGCGGACGACGATCCCGTGGCGGCGCAGCGCCCCCTTCTGGTCGAGCGCCTCCGCCAGCGCGTCGTCGTCGAGGTCGGCGAAGGTGATGCACCCGCGCTCCACCTCGAGGGGACCCATCTCCTCGATCCGCACCGGCACCCGGCAGACCTCGAGGACCAGGGTCGGGGCAGACAGGTTGCGGCTGTAGCGGCCGGTGGCGCCGAGGGCGCCGAGCTCCTGCCCGCCGCGGCTGAGCGAGGCCAGCCGCCACCCGCTGGTCCGGCTCGGGCCGTTGGTCAGGCCGACGGGGTTGTCGAGCGCCACCACGGCGGCAGGGAGGACGGCCAGGCCGTAGCTCGCGGCCACGGCGAGCAGGACCGTCCAGGGCCGGTCGCCGGGTTGAGCGAGCGTGAGCTGGAGGGGCGAACGATCGGGGTCGGCGAGGGCAGGATCCTCGGGGACGACGGACAGTCCGGGTCCGGCGGGACGACCGAGCTCGCCCACCACGCACACCGGGTCGGGTCGGCGGACCGGTTCGCAGATGTCCTCGATCAGGGTGCCCGGGTCCCCGGGCGACCCGTCGGGCTCGGTCAGCGGCAGCAGGCCGGTCCACGGCTCCCACGTCAACAGCGCCAGCTCGCGGGCCTCGGTGCCGTCCGCCGACAGCCAGGGTGGCTTGGTCGTCGAGCGCACGCCGGGCCACCACCAGGCGGAGTCGAACCGGGTGCCGGCGGGCGGGGTGAGCGGTGGGCCGGAGGTCGGCTCCAGGCGGACGCCGGTGATCCGGAAGGCGTGCTTCACGTCTCGGGAGCCGCTCCACACGGGTCCGGGCATCGGCTGGCCGATCGTGAACAGTCCTCCACTGACGCCGTTCTCGACCGTGTGCACGAAGTGGATGACCGGGATGGAGTCGATCCAGGCCGCCGGGGCGGCGCCACCGCCGGTGACGGCCTTGGCGCTCACGTGTCCCCGGCGGGCGACCAGGTCCACGCCGACGACCGGGCTCGGCGGGTCCGGGATGGAGCCCAGGGTCGCCGACACGTTGATCTCGACGCACCCGGAGATGGAGAAGAAGAAGCAGTCGACCTCGCCGCAGAACTTGCCGTGCAGGTCGGTCCGGTTGCCGTCCGTCTTCAGGGTGATCTCGCCGCGGGCGGTGATGCTCAGGATCACCAGGTCCAGCTCGCCGCGCACCCACACGCCCGCGGCGAGGAAGAACGGTGCCGTGCCGAAACCGGCGAGCACCTCGGCGGAGGCCGACAACCGGATCGGTCCGGCCGACCAGTCGATGCCCCAGCCCGCACCGAAGCCGATCGAGAAACCCTGGAAGACGAAGTCGGCGTTGCCCCGGAGCCCCGGGCTGATCCCGTCCCCGTGCACCAGCACGAACGCTGTGCTCGTGACGTCGAGGATGCCGGGCAGGAACGTGATGGTCACCGGTGTGCCCGCGCGACCGGACTGGCCGTCGGTGCCGATGCGCACGTAGGACCTGGTGGGCTGGGAGTAGGGGAACCAGGCGCCGAGGGGTACGTCGACCTCGAGGATCCCCGGGATCCGGTAGTTGCCGCGCAGCGCGATGGTGACCGCGGTGTCGTCGATGACGACGAGCCCGATGATCGAGAGACCCGACGACGGCTGGGTGGCCGTGTCGACGGGCACCGGCGCCGTCTCGGCGATCACCTTGGCGATGACGGCGAAGACGACGGCCGGTCGGGGGAACTCGACGGTCAGCATGCCGAGCGCGTGGAAGGTGAAGCCGGCGTCGGGGACGGTGCCCACCACCGCGCCGAGGCCGAGAGCGTACTGACCGGGCCGCGCGACGTACTTCTGGTGCGGCGCCTTCTCGAGCCAGTCCAGCTCGCGCTTGACCACGTCGGTCTCAGTGCGGACGACGTTCCGTTCGCCGTTGGAGACGAACCGTCCCATCAGCCCGAACAGGCCGAGGCCCGAGTTGGCGAAGGGCAGGGGGGCCGGGAATCGCACGCCCACCGTGAGGGCCACGAAACCGGCATCGCCGAGCACCAGGTCGGCCAGGGCCGCGACCTTGAGCGGCACGATCTCGAGCGAGACCCCCGCGTGCATGGTGCCGCCACTGACGTCGATCGCGCCCTGGCCCTTGAGGGTCGCGGGGATGTCCACCCCGGCCTCGAGGCCGCGCAGCTCGATCCCGTCGATGCCCGTGGACCCGAACACCACCCGGACCGTGGCGGTGCTGAGCTTGACCACGCCGAGGTCCAGCGACAGGGCGAGGTCGACCTCGAGCCAGGAGCTCTGGGCGCCGGACCGCACGCCGGTGACGCGGAGCAGGTCGTCGAGGGGCGGACCGAGCTGCCAGCTGCCCGGGTCGACGACTTCGGGGACGGAGTCGCGGGTGACGAGGCCGATGCCGTTCCACCAGTCCGTGGCGGCGGTGTCGACCTCGACGCCGACACCCTTGTAGCGGAGCTTCATCGGCTTGCCCTCGCGGGTGGAGACCCGCAGCGGGAAGCTCGGCCCGCCCACGTTGACGCTGAGCTCGACGGTGTAGTCGACGGTCAGCATGGTGCGACTGGTCTCGCCCTGGGCCGGGCCGCGCTCGAGGTGGTCGATGGTGAGGCCGGTGACGACGGTCCGGCTGCCGTCGCGCAGCAGCAGGCTGGCGGCGCCGCCGAGGGCGGCGATCAGGGCGCCGACCAGCGCCGCCTCCCCGCCGCTCGGGTTGCTGGCGGCGCCGACGACGGCCGGGGCGAGGCCGAGGGACGCGGCTAGCACGCGGTTCCTGACCTCGAAGATGCCGTCCGGGCTCCCGGTGACGTCGAGGGCGAGGGTGAACTGGTCGGAGCCCGCGGACTGGTCGTGCGCCCAGCGGCCGAGCAGCTTCCAGACAGGGGGCGTGGCGGCGTCCGGGTCCCCCGGCCGGCGGACCGGTGTCGTGGTGCCGTCGGGCATCCGCACGCCGGTTCCCGGCCACTCGACGAGCGCCTCCGCGCGGATCGGGACGGCGTCGCCGAGCCCCTGGGCGGTCGGGTCGTTCCATTCGACCTCGATCCGCACCCGGTACTGCGGGCGGCCCCGCGGACTGGCCGGGACGATCGCCCCGCTCACCGTCGTCGGGTCGCCGCCGGGCACCATGGCGCGGAGCCTGATCGGGGAAAGCGCCGAGGTGGTCGTCGACGGTGTCGGCGCGGGCCCCCCGTCGTAGGCGTAGATGTCGCCGCGCCGCAGGTGTTCGCGCCGATTGTCGTCCTTGGGGTGCGGGCGATCCCAGCTCAGGTACGCCGGGGTGCTGCGGGCCTTCCAGCCCACGACCAGCGCCTCGGGAGACGCCCCGACCGGTGTGGCTCCGGACCACGCGGAGGTCTGCTCGCCGCGCAGGGTGATCCGGCTCTCAACGATGTCGGCGTCCAACAGGATCTGCCTGGTGGCACGGGCCCGGGTCACGGCGAGGTCGCGGTTGTAGGTGTCGCTGGTGTCCGTCAGCGGGATCTGCTTGTTGAGGTCGTCGCAGCGCCCGACGATGGCGAACTTCATCGCGCTGGGGAGGTTCTGCGCCCACGTCCGGATCGCCTGGATCGCGACGCTGTCCGCGCCCAGCCACCCCGTGGTCTTGGGACTGAGCTCGTCGGAGTCGAACACGAACCGCACGTGGGCGTAGCGCTCGGTGTCGCCGGTCGTCGGGCCGGGCTCCGAGGTGCCGGAGGCCGTCTTGTCGGTGGTCACCTCGGCGATCAGGTTCTCCCCGACCGCGACGGCACCGGAGGTGACCGTGGCTGTCGGGAGGCCGCGGACGAGCTTGTCGTCGACGTGCCACGGCCGCAGCTGATAGGTGCCGGCGACGTCGACCACCGTCGCGGCCGCTCCCGTGACGGTGCCGTCGGTGACGAACGCTCCGAGGGCGCAGCCCACGAGGGTCGGGCCCGTGGTGTCCGCCCGCACGTCGACCCGCACCCGGCGTACCGTCCTGCCCCCCTCGAGGAGGGTCAGCTGGTGGCTGCCGACGGTCAGCTGCGATGTCTGCGGGTGGAAGACGGCGCCGCTGACGGCGCCGCTCTGGTCCCACTTCCACGTGTACGACGCGCTGCCGGCTCCCGTCGAGTGGCCGAATGCCGCGGTGCCGAGGACCGTCGGGCCTCCGGTGATGCTGGTCGCGTTGACCCAGCGTCCGGCGGCGATCTGGAGATCGACCGTCGGCGCCGCCGACCAGCTGCCGGTGAAGGTGCACACGATCGGCGGCGTGGCCCCGATCGTGACCTCGAGGGTGTCGCCTGGCAGGACGTCGAAGCCCGACTCGGCGACGTCGTCGCCGTTGAGCCGCCAGGTGATGGTGGGGCTCCCGGTCGGGGCCGGGTCGAGTCGTCCGCGGACGTGCGCCGCAGGTGGGCGCGTGCCGGGGAGCGGCGCGTTGAACCGGTCCTGCCGCGCACCCGGACCCGGGTCGAGCGAGGTCGTCGCGATCGGTGTCCAGGTCCCGCCGCTGCCCTGGAGCTCCACGACCAGCGTGGGTGGGGTGTTGATCGCTGCGCCGCCGAACTCCAGCGTCGCGGTGCCCTCGACGCCGACGGGGTCACCGAGGAAGACGTTCTGCACGCCCACGCTGACGTCGCCGACGATGGGTGCGCCCGGTGGCAGGTAGAACGTGGCCCGCCGGAGCGCGATCCCCCGCCAGCGCGGCGGCTTGGGCACGGGGCTGAGGTTGGTCGACTGGTCGTAGGTCACCTCGTCGACCGTGAACCCGAATGCCGACGACCCGATGAAGAAGCTCGGCGGCTCGAAGGTGAGTGCGGCCAGCGCACCGTGGTCTCCGAACGGCGTGGTCGCGTCGAGGGCGTCGATCAGCGTGACCTCCGCCGCCGCCCCTCCTTGCGCCGCGATCCGCAGCACTCCCCTGCCGACGATCCGGACGTCGCGCCCTGACGGCTCGTCCGCGAGCCTGGTCGCCCGCGCCGGCTCCCGCACCTCACGCGCGGGCCGCAGCCCCGGAACGGCGATCGCCAGCCGATCCAGGTCGAGGTCCACCGCCCACTGCGTGACCTGCCCGCTCCCGTTGCGTCGCACGGCCACCTGCGCCCGCAGGCCACCGGTGATCCCCGGCGCCTCGATCGGCAGCGTGCCGAGCTGCGGAAGCCCTCGTTCGGCGAGCGGACGGACCGTGCCCCTGATGACCGTGACGTCGCCGTTCGTGGTCGTGGTGACGTTGTCGATGCCGAGGTTCGACAGCCGATCTGCGAGGTCGGCCGGAAGGAGATCGTTGGCGCCGTTGCTGCGCAGGGTGTTGAGAAGATCTGACAATGCCGTCGCCTGCCCGTCGGTGACGAAGTGGGGATTTGGACGCTACTCCCGGACGCTTCTGTTGTGCGCGTGGTCTGGACCACCGTCTGGCCGCCATCCACGACGCACGGGCAGCGTGACTGGCCGGCTTGAGCTTGATGAGCGTGCTTGACGCCGAGATGACTCCCCAGGCAAGCCAGGCTGGACCAAGCCTTCACCCACGTCTGCTGCGCCCGCGTAGGGTTCCTCCGTGGTCGAGCCGCTAGTCATCGCTGGTGCGGTCGCGGGGCTGTGGTTGATCAGCTGCCTGCTCATGGTGCTGCTCGCGCACCGGCTACCGCCCGGGCTGTTGCGCCAGGTAGCCGAGTTCCTCCCCGCGTGCGTGACCACCGCCCGGACCCTGCGCAAAGACCCACAAGTGCCACGTAGAGCCAAGGTGGCCCTGGCGGTCGCGATTGTGTGGGTGATCTCACCGATCGACCTCCTGCCGGAATTCCTGCCGGTGATCGGGCCGCTCGATGACGTCGTCGCGGTCGTGCTGCTCCTGCGGTACGCCGCACGCAGCATCCCTCGCGAGACACTGCTCGCCGCCTGGCCGACCGACCCGAGCCTGCTCGAACGCCTCCTCGGCCCGACCCCTCGGGCCGCCCGCGAGCCGTGAGCGTGCCGCACCTACGCCTCGCACATTGCCACCCGAGGTGCGCGCCTCAGCAGCACGTCGCCGGGTGAAGGAGCATCAGGCCATCACGGTGGTCCGCATCGGGATGACCGAGCCATCATCGGGTCTCCGAGCACGCGGCGGGATTGGCCGAGTCGGCCTGGCAGCACTCGTCGCCGCACCCGGCTTCGGTGGCGGTGCCTGCGTCCACGAGTTCTGGGCTCGGCAACGGCGGACAGCAGTTGTCGCCCTTCCAGGCGTCGATACCTTCCTTGACCGCGACCGCGGCGATGACCAGTGCCGCGAGGGGGTCTGCCCAGTGCCAGCCGAAGGTGGCGTTGAGCACCAGTCCGCCGAGCAGCACCGCGGACAGGTAGGTGCACAGCAGGGTCTGCTTCGAGTCGGCAACGACGCTGCCGGAGCCGAGCTCCCGGCCCGTACGCCGCTGTGCCCACGAGAGGGCAGGCATGATCACCAAGGAGGCCGTAGCGATTCCGATGCCGAGGTTCGAGGGACGCGCTTCTCCCGATCCGAGCAGTGTGCGGACCGACTCGAAGGTGACATAGGCAGCGAGTGCGAAGAACGAGACCGCGATCAGGCGAAGCGCCCGACGTTCCCGCGATTCTGGCATCGGGTGCCGGAACTGCCACAGGATGATCAGGCCGCTGGAGACCTCGACGATGGAGTCGAGACCGAACCCGATCAATGCCACCGAGCCTGCGATGGCTCCCGCCGTGATCGCCAAGGCGGCCTCGACCAGGTTGTAGGCAACGCTGGCGCCGGCCAGCAACTGTGCCCGCCGACCCAGGCTGCGGCGACGATCCACCGACAAGGAGCTCTGCACTTGGGACATGCTCACGGCGCGGCCTCCTCGCCGTACACCGGGCACAGCACGACCGCGTCGCCGGTCGCCGCCAGCAGGGTCTCCGCTGCGGTCAATAGCGCGAGCAGTTCGGGACGGGTCAGGAAGAAGATCGATGCCCGGCCCACCGGGCGGGAGTCGACCAGGCCGCAGTCCTTCAAGCAGGCCAGATGCGCAGAGACGGTCGACTGGGCCAGACCCAGTTGCGCCGTCAGGTCGACGACCCGGTGCTCGCCGAGCGCAAGGTGTTGGACGATCGCCAGGCGGGTCGGGTCGCCAAGGCTGCGGAACATGCACGCGGCTGCGGTCAGCGCGCCGCGCTCGGTGGGCTCCGCCAAGCCAGCAGGCGCGAGTGTCATCATCGTCATTTGGCGATGCTATCGGATCTGAGCGGCACCAGCCTTCTAGTGCGTACTGGGACCTCCGTCCGCAATGGGACCGCGGGGCATCTCATGTTCGGCAGAGTGCCCCACTGGTG
>Ga0136617_10003142_pt1 | contig 14744 bp, 21 predicted proteins | sample AntDrymUQ3222106_2_FD_129672 | JGI IMG/M metagenome (GOLD analysis project Ga0136617, IMG submission 129672) | Polar desert sand microbial communities from Dry Valleys, Antarctica - metaG UQ322 (21.06) | ecosystem: Environmental > Terrestrial > Soil > Desert | place: Antarctica: Dry Valley... | reverse complement strand
GGTGTCGCCGTCCTCGACGAGGTAGTCGCGGCCTTCGAGGCGTATCTTCGCGGTCTCCTTGGCCTTCGCCCAGGAACCGGAGGCGACGATGTCCTCCCAGTCCCCGACCTCGGCGGCGATGAACCCGCGCTGCATGTCCGTGTGGATCTCCCCCGCCGACTCCCGCGCCGTCGAGCCCTTGCGGACGGTCCACGCCCGGCTCTCCTTCTCGCCGGTCGTGAAGAAGGTGACGAGCCCGAGCAACTTGTATGCGGACCGGATGAAGTCATCGAAGCCGGTGTGGTCCACGCCGATCAAAGCCAGGTACTCCCGCGCCTCCTCCTCCGGCAGCTCCACGACCTCGCTCTCCAACCGCGCCGAGAGCCGCACCGCCTCAGCCCCCTCTTCGGCCGCCAGTTCCTCGACCTCAGCGCCGTAACGGTTGCCCTCGGCCACCGACTCCTCGTCCACGTTCGCCACATACAGCGTCGGCTTGGCGGTGATGAGGGAACGCAGGATCTCCTCGACCGCATCGGAGCGCGGGAAGACGCGGGCTGGCTTCCCATCGGAGAGGTGGTCCCGCAGCTTCTCCAGCCCGGCGGCCTCCGCCCTCAGTTTCGGGTCGCCGCTCTTGGCCGCCTTCGACGTCCGCTCCAGACGCCGTTCCACGGTGCCGAGGTCGGCGAGTAACAACTCGGTGTTCACGGTCTCGGCGTCCCCGGCAGGGTCAACGCCGCCGTGGACGTGGGCCACGTTCTCATCCTCGAAGCAGCGGACGACGTGCGCTATGGCGTCACACTCGCGGATGTTCCCGAGGAACTGATTGCCCAGACCCTCGCCCTGGCTGGCCCCCCGCACCAGACCGGCGATGTCCACGAAATCCACCGTCGCCGGCGTCTTCTTCGCGCTGCCCGACGTCTCCGCCAGCGCGTCCAGACGGGCGTCAGGCACCACGGCGACCCCCAGGTTCGGGTCAACGGTGGTGAACGGGTAATTCTGGGCCTCCGCCCCGGCCCGCGTCAAACTGTTGAAAACCGTGGACTTGCCAACGTTCGGCAGCCCAACTATTCCTACCTTCATGTGGCTTATGGTAACAAACTATTACAATCCTGGAGGTCGCTACGCTCCCGTGAGTGGTGAGGTAGTAGGGTTCTATCTCACTATCTCACTATCTCACGAAGCGAGCGCGTAGCGTGAGTGCCTCACTACCTCACTAACCGAAACCCTCCGGCTGGATCGCGTATAGAATCTTGCACTGGAGCGGACGCATTTCAGGTAACGGAAGGGCATGTTTTGGACAGGCAGTTGATGATTCAGATCTTCACGGACCACTACCAGAAGCCGCGTCACTGGGGCGCGCTGGAGGACGCCGACGTGGCGATGCCAGGCGGTAACCCTGGCTGCGGCGACGTGGTGACAGTGTATCTCAAGGGGGCCGACGACCACGAGCACATCGAAGACGCCACCTACGAGGGCGAGGGCTGCACCATCAGCATGGCGGCGGCCAGCATGCTCCTGGAACAGGTCCACGACGACGGCCTCACGATGGGCGAAGTCCTGGAGATGGACTACAACGAGATGATCGAACAGCTCGGGCGTCAGATCGTGGCTTCCAGACCCCGTTGCGCCACCCTCGGCCTCGGTACCCTCAAGGCCGCCATAAGGAAGTACCAGAAGGACCGCCGGCTCACGGAGGCCGGCGTGGGCGGGGGAGCGTCACCCGACGACGGCCTCGTCTTCGGCGAGAGCGCCGCCGACGCCGCGAAGACCGAGTAGCCGCTACCCGAGGACTTCGTCCACCGAGAGCGAGAGGTCTTCAACGGACTCCGAGCGGACCTGCTCTCCCGGACCATACTCGCGGGAGACGGCGTAGCCATCCGCAGAAGGCTGAGAGTACGTGGTGATCTTACGTCCTTCGAGATCACAGATCCAGAGTTCCACCACGCCCGCCGCCGCGTAGCGTGGGAGCTTGATGTTCCGGTCGTAGGAGAGGGTGGTGTCGGAGACCTCCACCACGAGGAGAGCGTCTTCGGGAATGGGCAGACGCCCCGGCGGCGGCTCCGCGTGGAGAACGAGGTCTGGCTGAGGCTCGCCGTGCTCGCTGATGGTTAGCGGATTCTGCACGCTGACCACGTAGCGGTCTTGGGTGAAGCGGGTTAGCAACATGGTCAGTCGGCTCACGCACCGGGCGTGGCGCCAGCCGATAGGGCTCATCTCCACTACCTCTCCGTCTATAAGCTCCACCCGGTCATCTTCGCCGAGCAGGCCAGTCTCACCCATCCTGTGGTACTCCTCGACGGTGAAGCGGCGTCTTTCGACCTCTGCCGGCAACATGGTGGCTCTCACGCTCCTTTGTGGGAGATCATCTAAACACAGGATATCCTGGAAGGCGGCCCGTAGACAACCCGGTTCTCAGGGACGTGGGATCTCCCGCTGTGCTATCTTCCTCGCCGCCCACGCGCCAGCGGCCGTCGAGGCGGCAACGAGTATCGCCGCCTGCACGACCGCCGAGAACACGAGGCTCAGGAGGAAGAGTTGCCATGCCTGATCCGGAGATATCCTGACTCCCAGCATCTGTGAGAGGGTCTCGGCCATCCTGGCGGTCCCGAACCCCCGCGCAGCCACGAGCGCGCCGGCGGCGGCCCCGAAGACGAACACCGGCGCGGCGACCGCCCCGCCAACCAGCCCAGAGAGCGCACCGGGACGCCGCTCCACGTCCCCCGCGCCAGCCGGCGTATCCGCAGCCGCGTCCGCCGCGGCGGCCCGCCTTCCGCAGGAGATCCCGACGAATATGGCCGCCACCATCCCGGCCACCGAGCCAAGCAACGAGACCAGGAACGCCACCACCCCGCCGATGCCGCCCCACCGCATCCCGACCCGCACGGCGCCGCCTGTCTCCTTTTGCTCCATCGGCGCATTCTAAAGCACGCTGGCAACCTGGCTCTGACAGAGACGTTACAGATCCGCCGGGAGCAAACGAAATGAATGTCCCCCAGGTCCCCGCACCGCGCGGAAGTGACGCTCGTCCAGCGTGAGGATGTCGTGGATGCCGTGGCGTTCGGCGAGCACGACGTTCGATGCGCCGGTCAGGCCCAGTTCGGGGAAGTCCATGTAATGCTCGATCACCTCTACGGCCCGAGCAACATCGCGCGCCGAGAACGGTTCGAGCCTGTATGTTCCTCGCTCGACCTCGCCAAGCAGAGCGGCCTCCTGCTCATGCCCGATGCGGGACAGCACCAGATAGTCGAGCTCCGCAAGCACGAACGGAGATACAAGTAGCGGCCCAGACGCGGATTCCAGAGCCTCCCTGGCGGCGGCGTGAAGACGTTGACTCGAATCAACAGCGGCGAGCAGGCCGCTGGTATCGAGTACCATCACCGCCCAAAGCCTCTGGCAAGCTCCTCGTCAACCCTCTCAGCGAGCGTAGGGTCCCCACTCGAAAAAAGCGGCAGACGCGGCCTCGGCGGCTCCAACCCCTGCGTCAGATCTCGCACCGCATCGCGGATCAACTCCGCCTCACTCCGCCCCTGAGCCACAGCCGCCCGCTCCAGCGCGGCCTTGAGATCGTCCGTCAGGTACACGGTGGTCTTCTTCATGCCATACACTCTACCATACGTCTGATTGTACAACCCGGCGATCCGCTGACGCGCGAGTCGCGTGGAACAGTCTTCATCGAACATGAAGCCAGCTCAATCCGATCGAGCTCGTCCAGAAACAGGCCAGCCACGCGAGCTTCGGGGGACACGGCGTTTGACGACGGTGATGGACACCAACGTGTTCGCCGCGCTCCTGCAAGGAACCGAGCCCGGAGCTTCGTGGGTTCAGCAAGAAACTATCCGGGGACTTCTTTCACCGCCAACGAGGGGAGTCCTTCCACGGACTCGGAGCGGACCTCGCGCCGAATCCTTGAGCCTATGATGCTGCGTGGATAGGCTCTATCGCGGCGAGCCTTTCGGCCATTTCTTCCTCCCTGGTTTCGAGGTCGTGGCGGTCCTGCAGCTTGAGCCAGAACTCCGGCGTCGTGCCGAGATACTTTGCAAACAGCAGCGCCGTCTCCGCTGTTACCGACCTCTCGCCGCGAACGATCTGGCCTATTCTCGTCTGCTGCACGCCAACGTCCCTGGCAAGCCTGTACTGCGTGATCTGCAGCGGTTCGAGGAAGTCGCGCAGCAATATGTCTCCCGGATGAGTGGAGGGTATCTTCTCGCTCATTTCACTATCCTTCCTATCCGTGGTAGTCAACTATCTCCACTGCATAAGCGTCCCGGCCTTCCCACCTGAAGCACACTCTGTACTGTGCGTTGATCCTGATGCTTTACAAGCCCCTTCTATCTCCCTTTAATTTCTCCAGCCTGTTATCCGGGGGTGGCCTCACGACCTCACAGTGCAAGCACCGTTCGCAGGCCATCTTCTACCCGAAGCATCACACGCTCTTCGAGGAGGCTTATCTTTTCGATCAGGAACGTCTTGTCGAGGGTGACGATCTGAGAGACGTTGACCACGGAGTCTTTCGGCAGGTCCGTCTCACCGGCGGTGAGGAGCAGATTCCCCGGAGCGGCTTCGAGACGGAGGTTGGCGGTAAGGACCACGGCGACCACGGTTCGTATGCGGCTCTGGTTGAAGTTGTCGGAGGAGATGATGAGTACGGGTCTCCTGTAGCCGGGTTCGGAAGCGATGGGTTCTCGCAACTCCGCCCACCACACATCGCCGCGTCTGGCTACCACCCGTCTTCGGGCAGAGAGCGCGCCTGCATCTCGGAGAGGGCGGGGTCGAGCCCGCCGCATGACTCTTCCCCGTATATCTCGTCGAGTGTCTCGGTGATCCTCTCCCCGCGACGCTCTTCGAGATAAGCCCGCAGCGCGTTCGCATACAACTCGCTCCTCGACAAACCCCTACGTTGGGCGAATCGCTCCGCTGACTCGAAGAGGGGATCAGGTATGGAAATAGCCGTTTTCACACGTCGAGTATAACTCTGGTTATACCCCGTGGCAATGGAGCGCCGCGACCGGCCGTGACTTTACCCGACCCCGTGAGGCTGCAGGAGAAAATCGCCCTGCGAAATCTCCACGATCCGCAAACTATTTGCGTTCCATAGTGTCGCCCTCAGCCAGCGGAGTGGACTTCGCGCCGGCTTGCGAGTCCCCACCCTCACCTTCGACCATGGAGCACGAGTACCACACCCTCTCTGGCGCGGCTTTGGATCAGCAAGTATTGACGAAGTTGCCGGAGTCGTCGATATTGTCGTTGTAGCACCCGCGCCAGCTTTCGATCACGCCGCTCGCGCCCCCGCCGCCTACTATGGCAGGCAGCCCTCTGTGCTCGGGGTCCAGGCGGTCCACGTTGGCCGAGTCCGCGATGTAGATGCCATGCAGGTAATCACCTTCGGTCCCGGCATCGTCGCCGTCGGGGCTGTCCGGGTCGCCGGCGCCCTGAGCGTACACGTAGCCGTTTACGTCGATCTCCCTTCCCGGGTCGTTGCGACCGTCGCCCGGCTCATCTGCACCACCTCTCCGTCAATGAACTCCATCCGATTGTCCTCGGAGAGCAGGCCGGTCTCGCCCATCCCGTGGTACTCCTCGACGGTGAAACTCGCGCCGGCTCCGTACGAAGATGGCCGGAGCGGTGGAACAGATGGCAACCCCGATCAGGAGCAGGTGGTGTTGTAGTCCCCGTCAGCTCCAGAGACAGAAACGCTCTGGCTACCCGTTCAGTGGATCGAGCACAAGCACGCCGTCGTAGGCCTGTCCGGTGTTGAGATCTTCGGAATAAAGAACGCCGCAACCGAGGGCGCGGGCGCTGGTGAGGATCATGGCGTCCCAGAAGGAAACGTCTGCCTGCCGATGTAACTCTATCGCGGAAAGAACGTCGGCGGGCTGTGGTGTATGAACCCTCCAGCGCGAGATGTCAGAGATGAGAGTGGTAGCTTCCTCCGGGGGAAGAGGCTTCGGGACTTTGCGAGTCAGGTTGACGAAGAGCTCCTGCAACACCTGTATGCTCACGCAACCCTCGCGGGACTGCCAGAGCTCCGAGATCAAAGCCCGCGCACGCTCGCGCTTGTCGCCCGCCGTCCGGTCGTGAGCATAGACGAAGAGGTTAGTGTCCACGAAGCATCGCCCACCCTCCCGGCGCGGATCATCGCTCATGCAACTCGTCCCTGCCCCATTGAATGTCCCCGCCGGTCCCCAGGTCTCTCCCTGACTCCATCTGGGCCAGCCCCCTCTCCCTGGCGAGCGTATATCCAGTCTCCCGCTCGACGAGCTCACCGAGCGTCCCGGCGAGAAGCGCCGAGACGGAGGTTCGCCTGCGCGCAGCGAGAACCTTGACCTCCTGCAAAAGTTCCTCGGGCAGCGACAACGTTATGTTCCGGGTCTCCACGAACCTCACTTCCATATTTTCACGTAAATAAGTGTATCACGTTTTTGCGTGAGGACGATTCTGGGAAGGAGTTTCCCAGTTTCCAAGGAAACCGGGATAGGGATCTCCAACCGATCAACCCCAACCTGGAAATAGCGGAGCGCGAACGAAAATCCTGGTCGGCGCGGCGCCCCCTTCATCGAGCACGAAGCCCGTCTCGCCACCAGAGCCGGACCCGACGCCCCGACCGCAGCTGCCGCAGTAGAGAGCAAGCCAGTATCCCCTATCCCGTGGTCCTCCTCGACGGTGAAACGATGCCTCTGGACCTCTATGCACGGTGGCTTCCGCGAACATCAGGATAATGCACAAGAAGCAGCGGCTACAAACCAAGATCGGTTCAGGTCACTATACGGCGGCCGCTCGATTTGGGCGAGGACGGTCCCTACTGGTAAAGCTCTCGCCAGCTAGTGGTTCCCGGGACTCCATCGAAAGAAGGAAGTGAGTTGAGGGCCGGAACGGAGCCTGCGCCGGGGGTACCCGAGATCGTTATGTTCCCGGTGGAGTTGACGTAGCCGGTGAGGTCGCCATTGCCGCTGGCCTCGAACGTACCTCTGCTCGCGTTGACCGGGTTCGTGTACGTGATAATCCCACCCTCGAACTTTCTTGGACCCTCCATTTTGAAGTTCCCGTTCACCACGACGATTACGCCTTTGTATGATGAGTTCGTGCCACAATAGTTGACTGGGGCACGTGAAGTACTATAGCTGCTGAACTCGTAGAACACGACGGTATCGTAAGTCGAACCGGCAGGCCAGGTACTGAAAGTGCAAGTATTGTTGGCGGTGGAGTAATTCAGCCGGTAGTGGTCATATCCGGTTGCGGCTTCCTGGTCTTGAGCCCTCTGGCGCAGGGCGTTTATGTCCGAGGTCAGGCGGGTCATCGAAGTGTCGAAGGGGAAGGATACCTTCCGGTTCGCCGCACAGGTGCTCGCCGCCCAGTCCGCAACCATCTTGATGCCGGAGCTGCTCGTGCAGCTTGTCGTACCCGAGTAGACCGGCGCTCTGCTCTCGTACCAACTAGCAACGGTCCCCAGGGCTCCGACCGCCGCCAAATCGGAACTTCTGGCGGTCTTGTTGTACGGGTTGGGGTACGAGAGGCTGTCTCCGGTTTCGGCCCATTTCTTGAAATATTCATCGTCTCCCGAGAAGTCTCCGGACGACCCCGACTTGGTCACGTTGCCAAGCGCGAAGAGGCTAATGTCCGTCGTAGAGACGGTCCTTTCGAGTCCTATGTTGTTCCGGCCGAAGTACGTCGGTGGTATGCCCACGCCTCCTTCCAGCTTGAAGATAGCCTCGATCTTGCGCTTCGCTCTGCTGGAGGCGCAATCGGGTATGCAGCCGGTGGAGATCACCCTGTAAGAACCCGCGGACGGCACATCAGACCGGATCTGCACGTTGGCCGAGCTCCCGTCCATGCTCAGGTTCTTGCCACCCTTGCTCTCGGCCCAAGGACTATCCACTACGCCGACGTCGGTGCTGTCGTACTTCATGCGGTTGGAGTCGGCATCTAGCTGCGCCTTGGCGGCCTTGATCCCGGCGTCGGCCATCTCGAAGGCGCGCTGTCCCCTGTTGACCTCGATTACGGACTCCAGGTCGCGCTGCACGAAGGTGAGTATCCCGGCCCCCATGACCCCGATGAGCACTACCATAAGAACCGTCAGGGCCATCGTCATTCCCGACTCATCTTTCGCAAACCGCCCGAGCACCTTATTCCTCCCTGTTCCTCAAAGACACTTCCGTCACCAGCGTCTGCGTGGCTTCATCCCGGCTTCCCTCGTCAACGCTGACGTCAAGCTCTATCCGTACCGCTTTGATGTATGGTTCGTCGGCGGTATTGGTGGTTGGGTCCAAGTCCGTGCCGGCGTCTGGCCCATCTGCCTTGAGGTAGGTAAACCTGAGCCCTCCTTCGTATGCGGGCGATGTAGTGGGAGCCCGGACGAACTCTACGAGCCGCGAGAAACTACTGCCCTTGGACCTGTACACCTTGCAATCACTATCGCCCGGATCGCACGGGTCTACGGGAAAGCTTTCTTTAAGCAACCTGTACCGGATCACCTCTCCCGTTTCCACTGCGTAGTCACCATCAAGATCGTTGCCAAAGGCGATTTCGTTGCGGGCCATCGTTGTCAGCACGCGGGTGTCAGCGGGCTTGTTATAAGGATACGCCGCCCTGATCTCACGCTCCATCCGCTCCAGACCCACGCGAGCTTGCTCCACGGCCTCGACCTTGTTGTTGCTGAAGCTGAAGACACGCAGGCTCATGTCGAAGATGCCGTAGAGAGCGAAAAGGACGATGATCATGATCATCATGGTCACCATCATCTCGACCAGGGTAAACCCGCTCTCCTCTCTCAGAAGACGTGCCTTCAGCCTATTTACCGTCATTCGGAGACGACTCCCGTCGTGCTGTAAGAGTTGCCAGAACCCCAGGATGCAGTGACGGTTACCTTAATCAGCCCCTCGTCTGTAGACGAATCGGCAAGTTCTTTGGAGATATACCGCTTGGTAACCGTGTAGGTAAAGCCTGCGGGAGCGCCGCTCGACTGAGACGAGGACGTGACGGTTGGATTTGGAGCAGGGGTGCCGCCTGGAAAACTGGTCTCAACAGTATCATATGGCAAGCTTTTCGCTTCCTCAAGCTTCGTATTCGCCAATGCCCGCGCCTTGTCGTAGTTGCTGCCCGTCATCGCCGCGCGAAGCCCCGCGTCGAACATGCCGACCATCGGGATGATGGCGATGGAGAGGAGCATGATGGAGACGATCACTTCCACCAGCGAGTATCCTGACTCGTCGTTGAGCACCCTGCGGATCAATCTATCCTCACTCTCGCGGTAGCGCTAGTAAAGAACACCTGGTGGCTCGGATCGCCATCGAGGGAAGTAACACGGAACCGCCCGCCAATACCGCCGAGCGTGCGTACCGTGCCGTCGGAGTTGGCTTCCATCGTCATGGTCTGACCCAAAACACTCGGAGCAACGGTCTGGGTAGCGCCAGTATCGGCCGAAACCGTGGTTCTAGGATCGGGCAACGGCGCATAAGGCGTTATCAGCGTGCCCTCTGGCAGGTACCGGGGCATCGTCTGATCCACAGTAGGCGAAGCAGCTCCCGCACCACCCTCATACACTTCCGCCAGCTCGACCATGCAGTAGTCGGCCTGAGTGCCTCCGCAGTTGACCTTATTCAAGATCCCACCGGGGTCGCTGCCTCTGAAGACTACGCGCCAGTCCGTGAGTTGGTTGGTCGCTCTGCCGTGCGCCAGCCGCAGGTCCGCAGCAACCTGGTTCGCCGCCGAATCCACGCGGCGGCTCTCCACGATGCCAAACCAACTTGGAATGGCTATGCCCGCCAGTATGCCCAGGATGACGATGATGATCAGAACCTCGGGCAACGTGAAGCCCGCTCCGTCTTTCCAGGCGCTTTGGTTTCGTAGTTTTCGCACTTCTTCCATGCATTGGTTATCGGCACGCTTTCGGAAAACTTTAACGGGAACGATGACGCCTCGACCTCGTTCCCGGAGATATGGCCGTCACCTCTGTAGAAGGCAACCGATGGAAGGAGAATCCGACGGGTGGTTCACGGCGGATCTCGCACGAGACCCGGCCTCTCGACTACGCCGTTCCGGTCAGGCCGTGGAGCGTGCGGCGGAGTCTATTCGCCCATCACGAAGTCCGAACCGGACCTAACAGGGAGAGCGGCGGAACCTACTGGTAAAAGCTCGCGCCAGAGCTGGGCGCACTCTATCAAGCAAGAACTCTAAATCCGCCCGGCAAGCGCGAGATGCCATGGAAAAATCTTGCTCTTGGCATCACGTATAATTTTGTATAGTGATGTATAAAATCGTGGTGGATGCTGACGGATTGATCAAGCTCGGCAAAGCGAGGTTGCTCGAATCGTTGTTGGAGAACCAGGAAGTTCTGGTTCCGGCTGAGGTCTACGAAGAGGCGGTGGTGAGAGGCAAGCTGGAGTTGTACGAGGATGCCAGGGAGTTGGAGCGGACTTTGGAGAAGAACAGAACCCAGATCCACCCGGCAAAGGTGGACCCTCGCGCCGAAAGATTGCTGTCGGGAACTTCATCGCTCGGAGCGGGTGAACGCGCGGCATTGCACCTGTACCATGCGGAGCACGCCGCCGCGATACTGAGCGACGACCGGGTCTTTCTGAGGTTTCTGAGCGAGAACTCCATCCCCTATCTCACCCCGGCCAGCGTGATCTCGAGGTTCGTGGAGATAGGGAATCTCGGTCACGAAGATGGGCTCGCCGCGTTGGAAAGACTCAGGGAACACATCCGGGAATCAGTGTATAGCAAGGTCAGAGAAGACCTCGAACATGGGAGAGGAGGCGGTGAAGATGGGTAGATCCTATCCGTTACGCATTCCAGAGAAGGTGCTCGAACTAGCTGACTCGAAGGCCCGCGACGAACGAACCGACCGGGCGACGGCCCTGCGGCGTTTGATCTATGCCGGCGTGGAAGACTACGTTATGAATCTCCTGGAGCAGGAGCGCATAAGCGTCTCCCGAGCCGCCGAGTTGCTGGATACGAGCCCTCATCAGATACATCGCCTGGCGCGAGGTCACGGCGTTGATACCGGCTCCACACCAGAAGATCACGAACAGAGCACAAAGACAGCCCGGAAGCTACTGAAATAAAGACTCCGGAAAACCGGGAAAACGCTACCCCCAAATGCGATTCTTCTCCACCGAGCCCCACGCCTTCCATGCCGAAGCTCTGACAAAACCGCGGAGCTTCTGACAGGAACTCTTACCGTGCGAACACCTTTGCTATACGGAACCTCGCACCGGAACCAGCCTGGGTTCGTGCAAGAAGAGGAGCGGTGGAAGCTACTGGTACAGTTCGCGCCAGCTCCAGAGCTTTATGTCAAAGTAGGTGTTGAGATTGGAAAGTTGATCCAGCGTGAGGGTAGGGCTTACGTTTCCACCTATGGTCATATTACCGCTGGCGCTGACGTAGCCATTCAGTTGGTTGTCACCCGTCGATGTGTACGTACCTGTTGAAGTCCCATTACCTATAACGATTACTATGCCTGTGAATGGGTCAGACGCGTTGTTGAAGGCGAAGTTTCCGTTACGCACTACAATGATTCCAGATGAATATCCGGTTCCCTTGTAAGTCACATTCCCTCCACTCGCGTCTACGAAGACCGTGAAGCCATTGCCAGGCCAAGGAACTGAGCCTGGTCCTGACCCGAGAGTGAAATTGCCGGTTGGGGTGAAATAGGAGTTTGTGGTGACGGCCGACATCCGCATCTCGTCCAAGAAGCCTGCGTCAACTATAGTCGAGGGATCTGTGAGAGCAGTACCAGGATCAAAAGGAAAGGTGATCTGTTTCGTCGGGTCAGTCGCTTTAGCGACAAACATCTTCTTCTGCCCGTTAAAACAGTTCGGAGTAGCCGCTGAACTCCTGCCCGAGCAAAGTACGTTGGTGGTGGGATGGTAGCCGGTGGTCGAGTCGTAATCATTAATGCCGTCAGCGGCGCTCCTAGATGGAGCGTTACAGTTGCCGAGGTTTGATGATCCACACACATACCCCACGGCACCAAAGCCCGCTCCTGTGATCGAAGTCCCGCCGGAATTCACGCGCGGTGTAGTGTTGTATGGAGGGATATATGGCGAAACCCAGTTTCCATAGTAGGCAGGAGAAGTGCGATTGGCTATGGATGTACCGGCTGTAGTGCCTTCTACTCCAGCGATATTCTCACCAGCAAAGAAACTCATCTTGCTAACGTTCATACTACCGCCACCCGTGAGGCGAATGTTCTTCGGGGTCCAGTAAGCAATAGGTGAGTAAGTCCGCTTGGAGGTAGTGTAAACGGCCTCTATCTTTCGGATCGCTCCATCTCCAGTAGAAGTGTCGTAGCCGATAGAGGTAATTTTGAAGAACTTTGTATCTTTGGCCTCCGGTGACGATGCGGAGGTCGAGGGTATCGGAGCGTCTCCCGCTCCTCCATCACAAGGGTCAGAGGTTCCAGTTGCATCATTTCGTTGGTCAAAGCACTCTATCGCTACGTGGAACCTGCCGCCGTTGAAGGTCTTGGTAACTCCGTATTGTTCTGGCCATGGCGTGGAAGTGACATCGGTCGGGTTCGAGACTGGTCCGGCACCTCCACACTCACCAGGGTTAGGATTTGTCGCATCCGGCTCCCAATGGTACAAAGCCTTTGACCAGTTCTCTATGCCGATACGTGCACCGTCTGCAGTGCAATCGTTCGCCTTGGTCGAGTTTGTATCGTAGTGTTGGCGTACAGAGTCTAAACGGAGATGCGCCTTCGCCGCCTGTACCCCCGCTTCGGCGATGTCCATTGCTTTCTGGCCCTTGTTTACCTCTACGACGGATTGGAGGTCCGACATGACGAAGGTCAGGAGCCCGGCGCCCATTACTCCTATGAGCAAAACCATAAAGACTGCAAGGGCCATAGTCATGCCCGACTCGTCTCTTATGAACCTCTGGATCATTGCTCGCTTCGATTCCTTAGAGTCACGTCGGTCGTAAGAATCTGGGTCACGGGTGCTTCCTGGATCCCACGGTCCACCGCCACCTCGAGCTTTATTCGTACCATGGCGATGTCGCCCTCCGTCCCGGTGGTGGAATCTCCCGGCACCACTTCTGAAGTACTATTGCTCTTGAAGTATTTGAAGGTCAATGGAGTATTGTCTCCATCCCCTGTGTCCACCTCTTGCAAGAACTCGACCACCGGCTGGGGGGTTCCGGCGCCGACCGTCCTACGGAGGGTAGTGCCACTCAAGTCATAGGTGATCTGTTCGTTTGGGGTGGTATCTACCTTGTAATTTCCGTTGGAGTCGTTCGCGAAGGTGATTGAGCTAGCGGTAAAGCCTCCTGAGGCAAACAGATAGTCGTCGGCGGTGCTGACGTTGGTCCTATCATACGGATAAGCTGCCCTTATCTCCCGTTTCATCTTTTCCATGCCCAGCCGGGCGTTCTCGACGGCCTCGACCTTGTCGTTGCCGAAGCTGAAGACTCGCAGGCTCATATCGAATATGGAGTACAGAGCGAAGAGGACCATGATCATGATCAGCATCGTTACCATCACCTCGGAGAGGGTGAAACCATTCTCCTCCAGCAAAAGCCTTCTCTTCACAGCGTTCCTCATCGCGTTTTGAGCCCGGTGGTCGTGTAAGGGCTGGTGCCTTGCCACTGGACCGTCACTACTACCTTCACCTTGGTGGTGACGCCGGTAGCCTGGCTAAAATCGTCATTCACGTAGGTCGTCGTCAGGGTGCAGGTGAATACGGAGGGGGATGGGGGGCTGCAAGAAACTGGCTGGCCTGCCGCAGGGTTACTGGCTGTGATTGGAGCGTTTATGGGCTCATAGGTAGCTGTCGCACCTGTCACGCTTAAATAAGGAAGCGCACGGACCTTCTCCAGGTTGGTGTTGGCGAGCGCCCGCGCCTTGTCGTAATTGCTGCCCCTGGTGGCCGCGTTGAGGCCCATGTCGAACATACCGACCATCGGGATGATGGCGGCGGCGAGGATGAAGATGGAGACGATCACCTCCACCAGCGAATATCCGGATTCTTCTTTCGAGAGCTTGCGGATCATCTTTATCCCAGTCTGCGTAGCCGTAACATTTATGTCAGCCCATTATGGTTTCGGGATGAATGACGTATCCATATGCCAGATGGCGTATTTCCGTCGGATGGGGGGCCTGTTTTCGGGTGCGGAGATCACATTTGTCCCCGCTTCCCGCCGCATCCGGCCAAGATCCGCTACAGGGTTGGAGAGCTTCCTTCCGAACGGTCTCCCAAGCTACGACCCTCCGAACCTTACGGTAAACTGCCCCACCAGGGACTCTACCTCGGGGTAGATGCCGGGTGACAGCCTTTCTTTCCAGGACTTCGGTGAGATGCTCAACAGGAGATCTTTACAACGTATAAACGAGCGGCCCAGGAACCTTAAACGCTTGGTGTGAAAGATCACGTCGCTGCCCTTGCCGCCTCCCAGGATATCGTTGCCGCCCAGACCATGGACGATGTCCGATTTCCGGGTCCCGGTAATGTTGTCGTTGCCGTTGGTGCCCCGGAGCGTCGCCGCAAGCGCCACCCCGCTCGCCAGCAGCACCGCTATGCTCGCCAGCGCTAACAGTAGAATGGTCTTTTTCATCCCCATCACCTTTCTCTAGCGGGGCAGAGAACGAAGGGTGAACGCCTCAGCCCCGTTGTTGTGCATATATGGCGACCTACGGCCTGTTTAGTAAGCATAGAGACAAAGGCGAGCCAGCGTATCCCCCAAACGGACTATTTTATGGACTATCTATGGACTATTTTCCGCCGGTCGTCTCTTTCCGTAAGCGTGTCGTTGCAGCGTTCGAGTGGAGG
>Ga0136617_10003141_pt1 | contig 14747 bp, 15 predicted proteins | sample AntDrymUQ3222106_2_FD_129672 | JGI IMG/M metagenome (GOLD analysis project Ga0136617, IMG submission 129672) | Polar desert sand microbial communities from Dry Valleys, Antarctica - metaG UQ322 (21.06) | ecosystem: Environmental > Terrestrial > Soil > Desert | place: Antarctica: Dry Valley... | reverse complement strand
TTTGAACACCCTGCCCAGATGCACCTGCCAGCGCCCCGCCACCGGGCCTGCACGGCGGCTCCCTGACCACCTTCGACAAGGTCAGCATCGTCGCGCAGCACGGCGAACCAGAACGCCAGGTACGGATCCGAGATCTCGTACAGCGGATCGGCGGAGGCAGCGCCGCCGTGCGGACGAACCGCCTGCACGTAACCTGCCCGGCGCAACCGGTCCAGTGGGTAGTCGATGCGCTGCTGCGCGCGGCTTGCGATGCGCGACCGTCTGTGCGTATTGGCTCCCAACGCCACGAGAACCCGCTCGTACCCTCCGCGCCAGTCAAGATCCTCACTGAGGATGTCCAGGGCGTCGCGCAACAGCAACCCACCCGGTGTGAATGCCAGCTCGTGCAGATTCTCCGGAGTCGAGCGGGCGGTATCCACCGTCGGAGATGCAACGGGTAGCCCCCGCAGGCGGCGTACGCCTCAACGTAGTCGGCAGGCGCGAGCTCGGGAAGGAACGCCCGCGCCTCAGCGAAGGAGAACGGGTCCAGCCGGTGCTCCCAGGTCGCCCGCCGGTGCAGCCCGCCCTGCGCCCCGAGCATCTGCTCCATGACCGACACCGCCGATCCACTCAACGCAAGGAGCAGGCGAGTGCCCGCTGATCGCCCCTCCCACACGGCGGAGAGCAGGTCGGCGAAGTCCGGCCGTCCGGCCAACAGCCGCGGCACCTCGTCGAGCACGACGAGCAAGGGCCGGTCCGCGGCCATCCGGACGGTGAATCGCAGCGCCGCCTCCCAGTCGGAGAAGCCCCCGCCCATCACGTCGGCCACGTCCTCGCCGAGCTGCTCTCGAACGGCCTGCGCATAGCGCTCGACCTGCCGCTGCTCACTGTGCTGTCTCGTGGCGGTGAAGTAGACGACGCGCTTCCCGGCGCCGCAACGAACGGCACTGTCGTCCGTTAGGTGTGGACGACAGTGCCGTTCGTTGCGTTCAGGGCGACCGGGAGCCCCCTGCATCCGTGTGCGAGGCCAAAAGAGTGTGTGCGGGCGGGGACGGGTGCCGAGTCGCCGACAACACCCGCGACCTGCTCGGCGGCAACGGCATCCTGCTGGAGCACCACGTCGTGCGGCACTGGGCCGACATCGAGGCGATCCACACCTTCGAGGGCACCGAGACGATGCAGACGTTGATCGTCGACCCCGACATCGCCGGCATCGACGCCTTCGCCTAAGCGGGATCGTCCACGGGCAGGCCCGCCGCTTTCCATGCCTGGAACCCACCGTCGAGGTCGGTTGCCCGGTGCAGGCCGAGGTCCTGCAGCGATGCTGCGGCGAGACTGGAGCTGTACCCCTCGGAGCACGCGATGATCCACACGACGTCATGGTCGACAGCCGCGGGGATCCGGGCATCCGACGTCGGGTCAAGGCGCCATTCCAGGTGGTTGCGCTCGACCAGCAGCGCCCCGGGCAGCTCGCCCTCCTCGGCGCGCTGCCACCCCGGCCGCGTGTCCACGAGAATCGCGCCGTCAGCCATCAAGGCGGCCGCACGGTGCGGGTCCACCCGGTCCAGCCGGGCCCGCGCCGCGGCAAGCAGGTCGTCGATCGTGCGGGTCATCCCACGTCCTCTCCAGAGCCCGGGCCGGTGAGCACCGTACGGGTCCGGCGCAACCGGGCACCTGGCTCGACTGTGTAGTACGACATCGCGGTGAGCGGCGGGGAGTAAGCATGGACGCTGACCGCCGGCCGCACATCAAGATTCGCCACGTCGTGCACGTGGCCCAAGGGGAAACCCGCACTTCGCCCGGACGCGATCCGCCGTGATCGCAGGCCACCGGACACCCAGCGCTGCTCGATCAGGCTGCCGGACACCACCGTGAGCGCACCCAACGAGCCCGCGTGATCGTGCAGCTCGGCGGCCTGCTCGGTGGCCCAGCCGATCAGCCAGACGTCGACGTAGTGGTCGCCGCGCAGCCTGGCGTACCAGCGGCGCGACGGGCTGACATGGACCTGATGCCGCCCGGCGAGCACCTCTGCGGCGACGCGGCGGGTCAGCTCGGTGAGGTCGCGCAAGTTGAGCGGAGTGGGCGCGGTGGGACGCGGGGCGTGCAGCAGCACGGAGTGCTCCAGTGATGGTCGGGGATGAGCGGACGCGGACGTCAGCTCACGCGACAGCACTGGTCGAAATGGTCAGCTCGACGGCAACCCCAGATGGGGTCGAGGAACGCCGCAGGCGACATGACGCACATCTGAGCACATCGGGCGCCATGGGTGCAACGCGGTTCGTCGCCACGCCGTTCGATCGCCCGCACACACTTCACGACGGGTGTGCGAAACACATCATTTCGCGCGTGGACCAACTGGCGGCTCAGCGGCGGGCGTCGAGCCACTCGCGAAGATCGGCGAGCGGCCAGGCGCACTCCGGCTCGTTGAAGATCTCGTGCCACAGGCCCTCGTACCAGTGCACCGTCTGGTCCGGTGATCCGCTGGTGGACTCCAGCAGGCGGGTGCCCGCCGGGTCGGTCACCTCGTCGACGGTGCCCTGCATGAGCAGCAACGGCAACCGCAGCGCCCTCGCCCGCTCCGGCAACGACTCCATCTGATCGTAGAGCGCAGCGCCCAGCCGGAGGGTCGGATTGCCGTGATGGACCAGCGGATCGGCCCGGTACGCCGCGACGACGGCTGGGTCCTTGCTGAGCAGCGACACGTCGATCCCCGCGGGACGCCAGGTCGGGGCGACCCTGGCCAGCGCCCGCAGCACCGGCACTGCTGTCTTTGGGACAGCCTTGCTGGCCAGCGCAGGGGCGGACAGCACCAGGCCGCGCAGGTCGTCCTGGTGGTCGAGGGCGTAGGCGAGCGCGATCTGGCCGCCCATGCTGTGTCCGAGCAGGAACACCGGCAGCCCCGCGTGTCGGGCGAGCACCAGCAGGCGGAACGTGTCGAAGTCGGTGAGCAGGGCGTCGTAGCGATCGATGTGGACACGCCTGCCGCCCGAGCGGCCGTGGCCGCGCTGATCGAGCGCGTAGACCGCCCAACCGCCGGGCACCAGGGCGTCGACGACAGAGGTGTAGCGACCCGAGTGCTCGCCGAGGCCATGGCAGATGAGCAGCACACCCGACGGCGGGTCGGCCGGCAGCCAGCCCTGCCAGAACAGGTCGACCTCACCGACCCCGTCCAGCCGGCCCTCGACCCGCCGCAGCTCAGCCATCCTCGGCGCCCGCTCCCCCGGGATCGCTGTCCGTCACCGGGCGGAGGAACACGTCGTGGCGTCTGTCGGCCCCCTCAGCCACCTGTAACTCCACCGAGATCGGTGCGCAGCCGGTAGCCGTGGCCGACAAGCAGTACTCCCCAGCGGCGAGATCTTTGAGTCGGTACGCCCCGGTCGCATCGCAGTGCGCGGTGTCGACGAGGTCGCCGCCCTGGATCAGCAGCACCCTCGCGTCGGGTACCGGTCCGTTCTCGCTGCGGACCGTGCCGGACACCCCAGCAGATCGGGCGAGCAGCACCTTCACGTCGATCGGGACGTCGTCGATCGTGAGGGCGACAGCGCTGGGCTGATGGCCCGGGGCGGTGGCAATGAGCAGGTAACCGGCGCGCTGCGGAGCGTGGAGGTCACCGCATCCGTCGCGGTCAGCAGTGGCGGCCGCGGCTGCTCGGCTGCGGTCGCACAGCGTGAGGACCGCGCCGGCAACCGCGCCGCCGTCCCGACGCCGCACCCGGAACCGGACCGGCTGCCCCGGTGCCGCGGCCGGCTCAGGTTGATCGGCACCGGTCATCCATGCCACCCGGCGCCACGGCGCCACGACGCTGCTCAGGCCGAACGACGGCACTTCGCGCACCGGAACCGACTCCGCGTCGATCCGATCGGGCGGCAGCACGTCGAGCCGGTCGGGCGGCGGCACGGCGATCCAGCGGGCAGCGGGCGGGATGGGAGATGTCTCGCCACGCGGCTTCGACGCTTCCGCCACCGCCTCGACGACGCCGCCGCGCGGGGCGAACGGACGCTCCTCCTCGGTCGCCACCACGACCTGTTGCGCGCGCATCCGAACGAGGTCCGCGACGGTTCGCTGAGATGGTGGGGCGGCGAGGGGCGGATCGACCCGCCGAGGGCGCAGCGAGAGCACCCGCACGACCAGGAGCAGAACGACGGTGAGCGCTACCAGCAACGCGACCAGATCCAGCGTGCTCATCCCGGCTCTCCTCGCGCATTTCCCGAAGCCCGCCTGCGGGCATGAGACTCCGACGGTGATCGACGGTAACACCCGACCCGGCCGCCCGGCAGGCAACGAACCCAGCAACGATCACGAATCGACATCGTCTTCGGTTCGGGGAGGCGGCACTGCCGTCGGTCCGCGTCGGATCGACATCGACCGGGAAGGTATCAGCGTGGACGAGGACCTGATCAATCTGGCCGCGGCACATGGCGTGGCCACGGAATATCGCGATGGAGCGCGGCGGCCGGTGACCGTCGACGCGGAGGTGGTCGTCCGGGTGCTGGGGCTCCTGGGGGTCGACGCGGGCACACCGGCGGTCCGGCGCGCCGCGCTGGCGACGGCTCAGGCGAAGACGGCGGCCGGCCGGTTGCCGGGCACGATCGCGGTACGCACCGACCGGCCGTATCCGCTGCCCGGGCCGGGGGTCCTCGTCGACCAGACCGGGGACCGCCGCACCGTCGCAACGCAGATCCCGGCGGGCCTCGCACCCGGCTGGTACCGGCTCGAGACCGGGGAACAGCTGGTCGCCGTCGTGGTGGCACCGCCGGCACTGGCCGACCCGGCGCGCGGCTGGGGCTGGATGGTGCAGCTCTACGCGCTGCACTCGCAGGGTTCGTGGGGCATCGGCGACCTCGGTGATCTCCGCAGCTTCGTCGACTGGACCGGCCGGGAGCACGGTGCCGGCGCGGTACTGCTCAACCCGCTGCACGCGATCACTCCGGTGCCGCCGGTGCAACCGTCGCCCTACACACCGTCCAGCCGGCGCTTCGGCACGCCGCTGGCGTTGCGGATCACCGATCTCGACGCCTACCGCCGGGCGGGCTCGGTAGTCCGTGCCGAGGTCGACGCCTTGCGGCCGCTGACCGTCGGCGATCGGATCGAGCACGATCGGGTCTGGGCGGCCAAGCGGTCGGCACTGGAGCTGCTGTGGCGCGCTGACGGGTGCCCGGAACCCGGGAACCATACTGCCGCGCCGGGCCTCTGGGAGTTCGCCACCTTCTGCGCGCTGGCCGAGCGGTACGGCGGCCGGTGGAGCCGCTGGCCGGAAGGCCTCAGATATCCGGCGGGCCCGGGCATCGCGGTCGCCCGTGCGCAGCTCGCGCCGCGGGTGGCGTTCCACGCCTGGGTGCAGCAGCAGGTGCAGCAGCAGCTCGGTGCCGTGCGGGATGTGGCGCGGGCGGCGGGGGTGCGGGTCGTGCACGACCTCGCGGTGGGTTGCGACCCGGAGGGCGCCGACGCCTGGGCGTGGCAGGACGTGCTCGCCCTGGGGGTGCGGGTGGGGGCGCCGCCCGACGCGTTCAGCCAGCAGGGCCAGGACTGGGGGCTTCCCCCCTGGCGGCCCGACCGGCTCGACGCCACCGGCTACGCCGCCTACCGCGACCTGCTTCGTGCCCTGTTGCGCCAGGCCGACGGGCTGCGCATCGACCACGTCGCCGGACTCTGGCGGCTGTGGTGGGTGCCACCGGGTGAGCCGGCCGACCACGGCACCTACGTGCGCTACGACGCCGAGGTGATGCTCGCGGTGCTGACGCTCGAGGCGCACCGGGCCGGCGCGATGGTGATCGGGGAGGACCTGGGCACGGTGGAACCGGAGGTGACCGAGGGCCTGGCGCAGCGGCGGATACTCGCGTCGTCGGTGCTCTGGTTCAGCCGTGACCTCGACGCGCCGGGCGAGCCGCTGCTGGCACCGGAGCGCTGGCCCGAACTGGCGGTGGCGACCATCTCGACCCACGACCTGCCGACGGCGTCGGGATTCCTGCGCGCCGAACACGTCCGGGCCCGCGCCGAGCTCGGCGTGCTGAACGACGTGGCTGCGGAGGAGTCGAAGGCCAGGGCCGAACGGCTGGAACTCGTGGAACTGCTGCGCGAGGAAGGGTTGCTGAGCAGCGACGACCCTGCCGAGGAGCAGATCGTGGTCGCGATGCACGCGTTGCTCGCGCGCAGCCGATCCCGGCTCGTGCTGGTGTCGCCCTACGATGTCATCGGCGAGGAGCGCCAGCCGAACCTCCCGGGCACGGTCGACGAGTACCCCAACTGGCGACTCCCGCTCCCGCTGACCGTGGAGGAACTCCGCGACGATCCCCGCGTCCGCGCCGTCACCGACGCCGTACGCCTGCAGCGAGGCCGACCGACGCAGGGCTGACCGGCTGAGACCGCCGCGACCTCGAACCCGGCTGAGCTACCGGGGAGTGATCTCGCCCATCTCGCCCCAGCCGTCCTGCGGAATGTCGGCGTGAATGATCTGCGGCTTCTCAGCCCTTCGGTCTCGGGCCCACCAGCAGAGACACTGGCCCGGCGCCCCGCATGGCGGGGAACCGGGCCAGGGAGGAGCGCGTCAGGCCTTGGCCTGCATCGAATCCCGCGGGGGGTTCGCCTGCTCAGCCTTGGGATCCTTCTCGCCCTGCTTGGCACGAACACCTGCCTCGACCTTGTCGCCGAGGTTCTTGTCCACGTTGCGCCAGTACGCGAAGGCGCGCTGCAGCACCGGCTCGCTCACGGCGTTGAGCAGGTGACCGACGATGTTGTCGACCAGCCGGTCGCGGGCGGCATCGTCGAGCACGTGGCGGACCATCGTGCCGGCCTGGCCCCAGTCGTCGTCCTCGGCATGCAATGTGTATGCAGTGCGCACCATCTCCCCGTCGGTGGACCATCCCGCCGGCTCACCACAGCGGGCGGTGTCGGCCTTCGGACCGCCGTAGGAGTTCGGTGCGTACACCGGGTCCGACACGTTGTGGTAACGCATCGCGCCGTCCTTGCTGTAGCTGTGCACGGGCGAGCGGGGTGCGTTCACCGGCAGTTGCTTGTAGTTCGTGCCGATGCGGTACCGGTGGGCGTCCGCGTAGGCGAAGACCCGGGCCAGCAGCATCTTGTCCGGACTCGGGCCGATGCCCGGCACGAGGTTGTTGGGCTCGAACGCCGCCTGCTCGATCTCGGTGTGGTAGTCGGTCGGGTTGCGGTCGAGGGTCATCTTGCCGACCTCGACGAGCGGGTAGTCGTCGTGCGGCCACACCTTGGTCAGGTCGAACGGGTTGAACCGGTAGGTCTTGGCGTCCTCGAACGGCATGATCTGCATCTTGAGGGTCCAGCTCGGGAACTGACCCGCCTCGATGTGCTCGTACAGATCGCGGGTGTGGTAATCGGTGTCCACCGCGGCCATCTGGTCGGCTTCGTCCTGAGTGAAGGACTCTATGCCCTGGTCAGTCTTGAAATGATATTTCACCCAGTATTTGGCACCATCAGCGTTGACCCACAGATAGGTGTGCGAGCTGTAGCCGTTCATGTGCCGCCAGGTGCGCGGGATTCCGCGGTCACCCATCAACCAGGTCACCTGATGCGCCGACTCCGGCGAGAGGCTCCAGAAGTCCCACTGCATGTCGTGGTCGCGCAGGTTGTTGTTCGCGCGGCGCTTCTGCGAGCGGATGAAGTGCTGGAACTTCAACGGGTCGCGGATGAAGAACACCGGAGTGTTGTTCCCGACCATGTCGTAGTTGCCCTCGGTGGTGTAGAACTTCACCGCGAAACCGCGGGGGTCGCGCCACGTGTCGGGGCTACCGCGCTCGCCGGCCACCGTAGAAAACCGGATCAGTACGTCGGTCGTGGTGCCCGGCTGGAAGACTGCGGCCTGCGTGTAGGCGCTGACATCGCCCGTCACCTCGAACCGGCCGAAGGCGCCGCCACCCTTCGCGTGCGGCTGCCGCTCGGGCACCCGTTCGCGGTTGAACTGCGCCATCTGCTCGATGAGGTAGTGATCGTGCAGGAGGATCGGTCCATCCGGACCGACCGTGAGCGAGTGCTCGTCGCTCTCGACCGGGATACCGGCATCCGTCGTGGTCGGCTTGGGCTGGATGTCCGTCATTGTCAGGCCTCCTCGTGATGGTGGGTTTCTCAACCCGGGCAGTGTGACACCGACCCCCGGAACTCCACCTCGGACTCAGCTGCGCGACGACGCCCATACCGAGGCCGGGGACAGCGTCGAGGACACCGCCCCGTCACGATCGGGGCGTGACCCTCACCTCATGCCGGCTACGTGCGTGGCCTCCTTCACTACCCCCGCATCGACTGGGCTACTAACTTATTCCCGTTGTCCGTGCACCCCACGCCGGCTTGATCGAGTGAATTGATCAACACCAGGATGGTGTGCAGCCCGGCAGTGATGATCGTCCGGTGAGGAGGCTGCCCAGGGGAGGTAACCACGACAACCGGGACTCCGGCCTCGCCACCGGCGCGGGTGGCCGCGAGCAGCACCGTCAACCCGGCGGCACCCAAGAAGCCGACCTGCGTCAGGTTCACCACAACCGATTGCGCCCCGGGCGCGGCTGCCGCCTCGCTCAGTTCCTGGTCCAACTGTGGGGCGGTGGCGAGGTCGATCTCGCCAATGACATGCACGACGATCTGGTCACCGACCAGCTCACGACGGGTACGTAACAGCTCACTGCTCACTTTCGCCCTCCCGCTGGGGGTGTTGGCGTGCTCATGCAGCGCCAGGGTGCGCCGCATCAGGTCTGGATCGCACTGTAGCGGCCGCACCGTGGGAGTGCATCGTTTAGGCATCGTTTCAGCGGGTACATCGATGAGGATGGCCGTCAGGAACGGCCACCGGACAGCACGGGTGAGCATGAAGGTTGATCTACGTCTGATGATCTACATGTTCATGCTTGACCAAGAACGTCTTACCCTCGTCGTCTCTTCAGGGAGAGCCACATGAGTACCATCACCGAGTCCGTCGACGTCGCGGTCGATGTGTCCACTGCCTACAATCAGTGGACCCAGTTCGAGTCCTTCCCGCAGTTCATGGAAGGGGTTGACGAGATCCGTCAAGTTGATGACACCCACACCCACTGGATGACCAGCATCGGCGGGATCGCCCGGGAGTTTGATGCCACCATCACCGAGCAACTACCTGACGAGCGGGTCGCTTGGCGCTCCGACAGCGGTCCCGAACACGCCGGGGTCATCACTTTTCATCGTCTTGACGACGCCGCCACTCGCGTCACCGCCCAGATCGACATCGACCCTGAGGGGTTCGTCGAGAACGTTGCCGACAAGCTGGGAATCCTCGACCAGCGCATCAAGGGCGACATGCGCCGGTTCAAGGACTTCATCGAGTCCCGCGGCGGCGAGGAAACCGGGGCCTGGCGCGGCAGCGTCGAACGTCCGGGCGTCTGAGCGCTCGAGCTCTCTGTTGAGCACGGGCATTGATCACCTGGGTCGATACCCTGCGCTTGGGTTCATCGTCGCCGACAACCAGGATCGGCGACGATGAACTCATGAACGCAGCACTCGTACCCAGCTCAGGCCGCGGCCACGGTGGAGCGTTGTGGACTGCGGGCGCGGTCGCCCGGCTCCTGGGTATCCCGGCCTCGACCCTGCGCAGCTGGCACCGCCGCTACGGCATCGGCCCCACCGGGCACCACGCTGGGCATCACCGCCGCTACACCGATACCGACATCACTGCCCTGACCCGTATGCAGCACCTCATCAGCGGCGGCATGAGCGCCGAATCCGCCGCTCACCTCACCCATCACCCCGACAAACCGGAATTCCCACCGACATCACCTGACGGATCCGACGCGCTGCTCGCCTCCGCGTTTCGGCTTGACCTCGACATGGTGCTGTCCACCCTGAGCACCCACCTCATCACCCACGGCGTGATCGCCACCTGGGATCAGCTCTGCCGCCCGGCCCTGATCGACCTCACCCAACGATCTGCCAGTGATGGCCCAGATCAGTGCATCGATGTGGAGCACCTGCTGTCCTGGGCCATCACCGTGACCCTGCACCGCGCCCCCACGCTACCCGCGCTGTCCGCCCCGCCCGTTCTCCTGGCTTGCGTCGATGGTGAACACCACACCCTGCCCCTCGAAGCGCTACGCGCTGCCCTGGCCCACCGCGCTGTACCCACCCGCTCCCTCGGCGCCGCGGCCCCCACCACCGCACTCCACCACGCCCTCCACCGCACTGCACAACCGCCCGTCGCGGTGGTGCTCTGGGCACAGACAATCCATACCGCAGACCCTGTCGCACTCCATTCCCTCGCCGACACCGGAATCACCACGATCGCAGCCGGACCCGGTTGGGACCACGTCCCACTCCCCGAGCACGTGACCCACCCGACCAGCCTGCGCGCCGCACTCGACCTACTCTCCGTTCCCGTCCGGCGGGTGCCCCCGACACGATGAGGCCCTCGGCCGGTCCACACTGATCGGAACCGCACTCACTCGGTCACTTCTCCCGGCCTGCCGCGTCGAAGCCATCTCCGGGTTTGCCCCGCACCACCCAGGGCATCCATTTCCCAAACCGACCGGAGGAGGACGCGTGCGCATCGTGGTGACCGGCGCGAGCGGGAACATCGGGACGGCGCTATTACGACAGCTTGCGCTCGACGATCATGACATCATCGGGGTATGCTGGCGCCCGCCCCCCGGGGGCGCGCCTTACGACGCGGCGTCCTGGATCGCCGCCGACCTCGCCGCCGTGGACGCTGAACAGACGTTGCGCTCCGTCGTCGCCGGGGCGGACGCGGTCGTGCACCTCGCATGGGGCTTCCAGCCGTCCCGCGACGCCGACTATCTCGGTCAGGTCGGGATAGGGGGCACCCGCGCCGTGCTCTCAGCCGCGCGGGCGGGCGAGGTGCCCACCTGGTGCACATGTCCTCCCTCGGCGTCTACTCCCCCGGCCCGCACGACCGGCGCGTCGACGAGTCATGGCCCAGGAACGGCATCGACTCACTCCCCTACAGCCGCCACAAGGTCGCCGCTGAACGCCTACTCGACGAGCACGAACACGCCGGTAATCGCGTCCCGATCATCGCCAGGATGCGGCCCGGCGTGGTCGTGCAGGCCGATGCCGGCGGCGCTCTGCTCCGCTACGGCCTCCCGGCCTACCTGCCCGCCGCGCTCCTGCGCCACGTCCCGCTGCTGCCCGTCGACCGCAGCCTGGTGATGCCGATCGTCCACAGCGAGGACGTCGCCGACGCCGTCGTCCGGGTCCTTGAGCGGCGCGCCACCGGCGCGTTCAACCTCGCCGCGGAGCCTCCGATCACCCGCGATGTCATCGCGCGGGCTCTCGGTGCCCGCCCGGTGCACCTGCCCCGCGTGATCTTGCGCACCGCCGCGAACCTCGCCTGCAACTACACTTGCAACCGCTGGACCCGGGCTGGATCGACCTTGCCTTCGCGGTGCCGTTGCTCGACACCGGCCGAGCCCAGCGCGAGCTCGAGTGGGAGCCCTGCGTCACCGCCGACACCGCTCTCGCCCAGGTCCTATCCGCAATGATCGAGAGTCGCGCAACCAGCAGCCCCGCCTTGCGATCGCGCTCGGTCGCCGCAGGGATCTCAGCGCTCATCCGCCATGGCCCGGTCGCCCGCCGACGGCTGCCCTGATCACGCCGACCCCACCTCGACGGTGCTCGGCACGAGGTTCGGTTCGGTCGAGTGCAGTGCGTTCACGGATGAACGCCCTTGACGGATTGATCAGTTGGATCACGCTCGGTGCAAGGTCGAAGGCCGTGGTCGAAGATCTTCAGGTTCTGCTCGACCTCGGCGGTCACGCCGTCCGGTTCAATGCGGCCGCCGATGGCGAGCGGTGATGCCCGTACCGTAAACATTCACCGCCGGTGCGGTTCTGTTGCGGTGTGTGACGATCTTGGTGGGCTGGTCGGGTTGTTGCGACACGCCGGGAACCTGTGGGTGCGTGCGTGAACCCGCTGGTTGTGGTGATCTTCTCGGGTGCCGGACCTGGGTGAGCTGTCGCGCGAGGAGCTTGTCGCGCTGGTGGGTGCCTAGGCCGAGGAGATCGCGAGGTTGCGGGCGGTCAACACGGAGTTGGCGGCGCGGTTGGCGCGGGTGGAGCGGTTGGTGTCGCGTAACAGCGCCAACTCCTCGATGCCGCCGTCGAAGGACGGGGAGCCGGGCAGGACGGTACCGGACGAGCCGGTCAAGAAGCGACCTGCCGATGGGGAGGGTCGCCAGCGGGGTAAGCAGCATGGGGCGGCGGGGGCGAACCTGGCGTGGCGTGCGGATCCCGATGCTCGGGTGCACCGGTTCCCCGAGGGCTGCTGTGAGTGCGGCGCGGAGCTGGGCGAGGCAGCCGATCTCGGGGTGAGCGACCGCTTTCAGCAGACCGAGATTCCGCTGGTGTCGGCCACGACCACCCAAAACACCTCCGGCCGGCTCACCTCCGAGGCCAGAACCCGAGACCGCTACCGCATCCGCGGAGTGATCTCCACCGCCACCAAACACGGACTCGACCAACTCAAGGTCATCCGCGACGCCCTCACCGGCCGAGCATGGATCCCCCCACTCCCAGTCCCCACCTAAACAACACCCCCAGCGACCACACCACGACCCCGCAAGCGACAGACGGGGCCGTCACACACCGCGACCCCAACGCCACGTCGGATGGCCGGGTGAATGTTTACCCCGTACCCATCGTCGGCAATGATTCTCGGGTCGGCGTATTGGACCGGGGTCTGATCTCGAATCCCGGACCCTGCTCCGATGTGCGCGCGCCCCGCGCGCGGCAGCATTGCTGGTATGAGCGAGGTACGCGAACTGACCAAGGACATCACGGAAACCCCAGTGCGGGAGCTGACCGAGCGTTTCGGGGGCGATGTGTTCGTGCGCTCACCACGCCGCAGCGGGTTGACCAGGGTGCTGGCCGGCATGGGTGCGACGGTGCTCGCCGAACCCGGCGGTGGGCTGTCGGTCACCGGCTTGGACGCAGGGAGGATCGCGTCCGCTGCCGCCGCGCACTGTATGCCGATCCAGGAGCTGACGCCGCGCAGCGCGTCCCTCGAGGACGCTTAGTCTCATCCAACCCAAGCGCTCCACGGGATGTAACTGATTGGGAACGACGCTACTGGTGTCGGCAAAATAGTATTTGCCGACAGTGCCCGCCAAGTTTGCTTTTTGGCGGGCACTGTCGGTGGGCGTCAAGGTCTAGCCATTCACCCGATTCCGATTACAAGAGAAAGCCGAGAAGGCCCCCGTTGTTGTCATCGCAGTCGTCGTCATCGCAGTCGTCGTCATCGCAGTCGTCGTCATCGCAGTCGTCGTCATCGCAGTCGTCGTCATCGCAGTCCTCGTTGGAGACAAGAACGAACGGCGTCGATGTGGAGTTGACGCTGTCCGTGGCGCCGGTCGGGACTGCAGTGGCCATGCCGCCAAGGACGAACCCGCTAGCTATGGCCGCAACGACCAGCAGCCGGACGATGATCTGTCGCATAAATGTGCCTCCATACCTCGTGATGAGAACAGGTCGGTAACTAAGTACCCCCATCCTAGGCTTAGGTACACAAATACTCTTCACCGTCACCCATCGTGTGCCGGATATCCACACGATCGAGTGGTCCTTCTGTCAGGGAGGTTGGCTACAGTTCATCGCTTCTCTGTTCGGCATGGGCTAGTGCAGCGCCGCAGAAGTCCTTCGAGCCTGGAGCACGTCGGTAGCCTCGGCCAAACTCAAGATCACCGGCCTGGCGCATTCTCCGGTCGGATCTGGCCGGAATTGCGCCGAATCGGTGATCATGGCGACCTGGAGTTAAGCAGTGCGGTACAGCAGAAACCCTGGCCGCTGCGGGCCGGATTCATGCTGCAACACGGAGGGTGGCAGCCATGACTGCGTTGACCAGGGTGTGCGACGCGGAATGGAAGACCGCCGACCGGGCCGCCGCCTGTGTGCCCTACACGGCGTGTCCTTCGCCGACATCCGCACCGCCTGCGGAGTGTGACGTGAGCGATATCATCGCAACGCTGGACGCAATCCACCTCGAGCGCCTGAGCGTGCAGGGCCAGATCGAGTCCGGCACCTACATCCCAGCCCGTGCCTCCGCCTTGGCGGAGCTGCTGGACAAGGAAGCCGCGCTCTGGGACGCGCGCACGGAAGTTGACCCGCGGGGTGCTGCCCCCGCCGCGGTGGGTGGTGTCCGGTCGGCCGGCGTGGTCGTGGACCCGCAACATCGAGCCGTGGGCGCGACGGACAGGTTGAATGGACAGGGACGATCCACTCACCTGAGGGCTTCACCGTCCGCGGGGCCGGTCGCGCGGATATCGATCAGCCATTGAGCGGCGTCGGCGAGGCTGCGTAGGCGACGTGGCCAGCGCTGCGTGCCGACCCGGCGGTGCTGGCCCGGACGCGGATGGTTGCATGACGTCTCCATTCTCGCAGGGGCAGGTCCCGAGGCCAAGTGGAGCGCTGCCGGTGGATGTCACGGCGGCGCTCCACCTCTCGCCCGGGTCGCGTAGCGGTGGATCTAACCGGGCCAGACGTGCTCGGCCGGTCTGCCCACCAACTGAACATCTGAGCACCGTGGCACCTGGCACGGGCGCTGCCACACCGCCCTACGGGGATTCCGGGTGACGATCCAGCACGGAATGCAGTGCTGCGGTCCGCCAACGCTGCTTCGGCGGTGGCGTCGTCAGCAGTTCGTCGCACGACCGGCAGCGCTGATCGGGTGGGTGGCCATCGCGCACACCAGCACCAGGTGGTTGCAGACCGCGCGGTAGGTGCCCTGGCCCGCGGCAATGCCGGCTTCCATCTCCTCGAGGGTGACGGCGTGAT
>Ga0136617_10003140_pt1 | contig 14748 bp, 13 predicted proteins | sample AntDrymUQ3222106_2_FD_129672 | JGI IMG/M metagenome (GOLD analysis project Ga0136617, IMG submission 129672) | Polar desert sand microbial communities from Dry Valleys, Antarctica - metaG UQ322 (21.06) | ecosystem: Environmental > Terrestrial > Soil > Desert | place: Antarctica: Dry Valley... | reverse complement strand
GGGTGCTCGTCGCCGAGCAGCCGCCGCCGCGCGGCGAGCGTCTGCTCGTGCAGCGTCCGTGCGGCGACGTGATCGCCCAGCGCCCCCAGCGTCACGGCGAGGCTGCTCCTCGACGTCAGCGTGTCGGGGTGCTCGTCGCCGAGCAGCCGCCGCCGCGCGGCCAGCACCTGCTCCTCCTGCGTACGCGCGAGGCGGTAGTCGCCGCGCCGTGAATCGTGGAACGCGACCGCGTCCAGTAGGAACGCGTAACGCGGGTCCAGCAGCGGCCAGGCGAGATGGCGCGCGTGTGCCAGTGTCGATGCGCCCGCCGACACGCCGCTCGGGACCGCCGTGGTCAGCTGATCGATGAGAACCTCGATCGCGCTGTCGGCAAGTGCACCAGTGCGCGTCGAGGCGCGCTCCAGCACGGCGATCGTGCGTGAGATCAGCGTGTGCACGCGCTTGTCGCCGGTGTCGTCGGTCGCGTCGGCCAACGATCGCTCAGCGGTCTCGTGCATCGCCGTGACCGCCCGGTCGCGCGCCTGGTCCTCACCGATGTCGTCGACGTGAGCGAAGACGCTGACGACCAGCGCGGCCGGGATCGGGTCGACCGCGAGTCGCGACGCGAGCCGCAAGAAGTCCAGGGCCGGCTCGGTGAGTTGCCTGATGCTGCGCGTGAGCGTCGCGGCGATGCTCGCTTCATGACCGTCGGGCAACTCGCCGACCAGCGCGGCCGCGACCTCGAGCACAGCGATGTCATCCGCGAGCGCGCCTCGGTACTGCGCAAAGGACCGCACACCGCGCTCTGCGGCCAACGCGGCGCCCGCGACATCCACCGCCAGCGCGTGAGCGCCGAGATCACCCACGAGCCGCCGCGCGGCCTCCTGCTCGCGATCTCCATCCGGGACACGGTGCTTGACGAGCAGTTCATATCCCTCGTCGAGGCTCAGCACGCCAATATCGATCTGCGTCCCAACCCCGCGATACTCGTGAGTGCGCGTCGTGATCAACGTGCGACCAAAGCGTCCGGGCGCATACCACGACTCGAGCGCCCGGCTGCCGAGCCCCGGCGGGACGTCGTCGACGATCCACAAGAACGGCTGCGCGCGCCGGTCGACCTCGCCGCCAATCACACCGGGCAGCGCCTCAGGCGCGAGGTCTGTCACGTCGATTTCGAGATGGCGTGCGAACGCGAGCAGCTGCGTATCACGTTCGGCATCCCGGGTCTCGTGGGTCAGGACGTCGCCGCGGTCATCATGGCCGTGCGCGCGCAGCCAGAACACGCCGCCCGGATACGCTGCCGCGAAGCGCAGCGCGTACTCCTGCGCCAGCAGCGACTTGCCGATCCCGCCCATTCCCGTCACCTTCACCGCCGGATCGCCGCCGTGGGCACTGGTGATCAACCCCACGTCTCCCGCGCACAGCGCGCTGTGGACGCTCCACATGTCCTGGACACGACCAACGAAGCGCGACGCACCGACCGGACGGCGCCCGACCAACGGCGAGCGGGCCGTGACGCCCAACGCGCCCAGCTCGCAATCGATTCCGGCGAGATGCTCGGCGATGCGGCGCGCGAGTGCCTCCAGCGCGGCCGCATCGCCTGGCGCGGGGGCGGGCGCAAAGCGCGCGTCTCGGAGCTCCACGGGCTCGATGTGGCCGGCATCCCGCTCGGGGTTGATGACCAGCACGCGGGCGCGCGGATCGTCATCCGCGCGCTGCGACGCCAAGAACGCCGCCGTCAGCTCCCATTGACACGCCCGACGCGTCGGGTAGATCTGCGAATAGAACGCCAGCAGGACCTTGCTATGTGCCAAGGCGCTCTCGATCGCGGCGCTGATCGACGCGAACGTCTCGATCTCGCGATCATCGAGCCACACGCTCAGCTGCTGCGCGTCCAGCGCGTCTCGCAGCTCGAGCACCCGCTCACGATCGGCATGCGCGTAGCTGACGAACACATCAAATGCCTTCACACCCCCAGATCCTTATCAGCTGGTCGGGCTCAGGCCCAACGGCATTACAGACGCCGAGATCGAGGTGGCGCCAGACCGACTCGTGGGCCTGCGTGCCCTCCCGTGCCCGCGTGCTGTACGGGCAGCACGGGCAGACCAACCGGCGGCGGCGCAACGCGACCCCCAACCAGCACGTGGTCAGCCTCAAAGCACACCGACGTGACGCGCACCCCATCAAGGCGCAGCAGACGACACAATGCGGTGGTGACGCGCATGGGAAACGACCTCCGGCTCGCAGGACCTCAACACCCCGCAGCCTAGGTCGTGACCTGTGCGCGTCTCAGGGCCGGCCCCAAAGCGTCAAGAACTGCTGCATCAAAAGGGAGTCCACCGACCGCGGGTCCCCGCTGAATGCGCCGCCGTATGCTGGCCGCTCTGTTCGCCCGTCTGTACCGCTGGTTCGATCGGCACCCGTCCGCGGGCGATTACCCGGTCGCCGCGGTCACGGTGCTGCTCGTCGCGGGCGAGCTGACGTCGGGCCGACTGTTCTCCTCCGACACGTCGGTCGCGCTGACGACCGAGGAGGTCGTCGTGTCGCTGGCGTTAGTCGCGCCGCTCGCGTTCGGACCCCGCGCGCCGGTCGCCGTCTTCGCGACCGTAATGGCGACCTGCCTGGTCCAGCTCGCGGTCACCGAGCACGTGCTGGTGGCCGACCTGGCGCCGCTGGTCGCTCTCTACTACCTGGTCGTGCACGGGCCGAGCCGGCTCAAGCCGATCGGGCTGGGCGTCGCGCTCGGCGGCGGCGCCGTGATGTCACTGCGAGCGTCGTTCCCCGGCGTGCTCGACGGCTTCGTAGTCGGGACCGCCGTCGTCACCGCCGAGGTGCTGCTGGCGGTGCTGCTCGCCGACCGGGGGGTCAGCCGCCGCGCCCGGCTGGCGGCGCTGGAGCTCGAGCGCGACCAGCAGGCAGAGATCGGGGCGGCGCAGGAGCGGGCGCGGATCGCGCGGGAGCTGCATGACGTGGTGGCGCACTCGGTCGCGGTGATGGTCGCCCAGGCCGACGGCGGCCGCTACGCCGCGCCCGATGATCCCGACGCGGCGCCCCGAGCGCTGGCGCAGATCGCCGAGACCGGGCGGGACGCACTCGCCCAGATGCGCCGGCTGCTCGGCGTGCTGCGGGCGGGCGAGGAGGACGCCGACCTGTCGGGCCTTGTCCGCCGGCTCGCCGGTGCGGGGCTGCCGGTCGAGCTCGCGGTCGAGGGCCCGGCGCGCGAGCTGGCGGCCGAGGTGCAGTCGTGCATCCATCGGGTCGCCCAGGAGGCGCTGACGAACGTGCTCAAGCACGCGGACTCACCGCGGCGCGTGGAAGTGGTGCTGCGCTACCTAGATTCGGAGGTCGAGCTCGCCGTCCGCGACGACGGGCGCGGGATCGCCGTCGGCGACGGCCAGGGCCATGGCCTGGCCGGGATGCGCGAGCGCGTCGCGCGGCACAGCGGCACGTTGCACGCCGGACCGCGAGCCGGCGGCGGCTACGAGGTCCGCGCCCGGCTGCCGGCGTCTTCGGGCGATGTCGCGGAGCTACGGGCGTGACCCGCGTCTTCCTGGTCGACGACCAGGCGCTCGTCCGCGCCGGTCTGCGGATGGTGATCGACTCGCAGCCCGACATGACGGTGGTCGGCGAGGCCGAGGACGGCCGCGAGGCGCTGGAGCGGCTCGCGGTCAGCACCGCCGACGTCGTGCTGATGGACGTCCGCATGCCGCGGCTCGACGGGGTCGCGGCTACGCGGGTGCTGATCGAACGCGACGGCGACGAGGGCCCGCGGGTGATCGTCCTGACGACGTTCGACCTGGACGAGTACGTGTTCCCCGCGCTGCGCGCCGGTGCCAGCGGCTTCCTGCTCAAGAACGCCGATCCTGAGGAGCTGCTGGCGGCGATCCGGGCGGTCGCGTCCGGCGACGCGATCGTGGCACCGACGGCGACGCGCCGGCTGCTCGAGCACGTCGCGGGCACCCTGCCGGGCGCGCCGGTCGACGATTCGCGGCTCGCGGCTTTGAGCGCCCGCGAGCGCGAGATCCTGTTGGAGGTCGCCCGCGGGCGGTCGAACGCGGAGATCGCGGCCGCAATGCACATCGCCGAGGCCACCGTCAAGACCCACCTCGGCCGGCTGCGCGCGAAGCTCGACGTGCATGACCGGGTGCAACTGGTGATCTTCGCGTACGACAGCGGGCTGGTGGCGCCGCGGCGGTGAGCGGCGCGTGTAGTCCCGCGGGCGTACAGCGGATCGAGACCGCGGGCCGACGATTTCACGCTCAGGCGTCGGTAGCTTCGGCGCACCATGAGAGTTCACAACGTTCACTCCCGCGAGCTGCCGGCACCGATCGAACGCGCCTGCGACCTGGTCGCCGTTCTCGCGAGCGAGCACGACGCGCTGTGGCCGATCGAGCGCTGGCCGACTAGCCCGATCGAGTTGGACCGGCCGCTCGGCCCCGGCGCCAAAAGGCGGCCACGGCGCCATCCGCTACGACGTCGAGCGGTACGAGCCGGGCCGACGGGTTGTGTTCAGTTCGCGCGCAAATCGGGGCTCGACGGCATCCACGTGCTCGAGGTGAAGCCGATCGATGCGCGGCGGTCGCGACTCACCCACACGCTCGACCCGCGCGTCGGGTGGAAGCTGATGGCGCTGCATCCCGTGCTGCGCGCGGCTCACGACGCGCTGATCGAGGACCTGCTCGACAACGCGGAGCGCGCCGCCGGCGGCAGCCCCGCCGCCGCCGCTGCCGCGGCTGCTCCGGGTCGCCAACGCCGTCGAGCGCGGCGTCATCCGTCTGCGCCGCAACCCGCTCGCTGGATCGTCCCCGGCACGTTGGGGGGCGATCGCCGCCCTGCACGGGGCCTGGGCGCTCGGCTACCGCTGGCCGGGCGGGAGCGACCAGGCGCTGGCCGACCACTGGTCGGCCACGGCGCCGAGCTGCCGCCGGACTGGCTGACCTGGCTGGTCGCCGCGATGCTGCTCACCGGCGCGGCGATCGTCCGCGCCGGGGCCGGCGGCGCCCGCGGGCGGTTGCGGCTTGCCGCGTGGGCGGTCGCGGGCGTTCTGCTGGCACGCGGCGCCGTCTACGTCCCGATCGATCTGGTCGGCGGCCTCGACGACACCTACTCCGGCCTCGACCTGGCGATCTACTCGCCGCTGTGCCTGGCGCTCGGCGCCGGAACCGTACGGCTGCTGACGCGCGCTCCCGACGCCGTGACGCCGAGGATCAGCTCGGCAGTCTCCAGCGGGCCGTCGAGCTGAGTGATAGGTCTGCACATGAGGCTCCCGAACACCGCGCACACCTCCCGGTCCTTGGCGGATCCACGAGTGCACCGGCGATTCCGGCTGGAGGACGTCTGGGCGCTGCCGACGCCCGGGTGGGCCGGAGCCCACGGGCCGATGACAGCCGTCACGCTCCTGCTCGGCGCCACGGTGGTCGACGTGGATGAAGGTTCGGTCTCGGTGCGGTCCTCGGACCACCACGCGGTCGAGGGAATCCCCGCCCGGACCGCGATCGCGCTCCTCGTCGTGCTCGCCAGAGCGTCATGACTCACGCGATCGACGGGGACTGCTGTTTGGATGGAGGTCATGAATGAGGCTCCCGAACACCGCGCACACCTCCCGGCCCTGGCGGATCCACGAGCTCACCCGCGACTTCCGGCTCGAGGACGTGTGGGCGCTGCCGACGCCAGGGGGCCCGGACGACCTCCCTCGGCTGGTGCAGCAGATCGCCGCGGGCGACACGTCGACGAACCCCTCCCGCGCCGCCCGCGCGCTCTTCGCGATCCGGTGGAAGGTCGGGGAGCTGCTCGGCTGGGATGACCCGGACGCCGGCAACGGCTCGCAGCGGCCGACGCTCCGCGACCGGTTGCCGGTGGATCTGCGCGAGGCCCCCGGCCCGGACTTCGACACGCTTCCCTTCACCTCGCTCTACCTGCTCGACGACGAGTGGGCGGCGGAGATCGTCAACCGGACCGTTCACGGGGTGATGCACATCGGCTGGGTTCCGGACGGGACCGGCGGCTACCGCGGCCAGATGGCCGTTCTGGTGAAGCCGAACGGGATGCTCGGGACCGCCTACATGGCCGCGATCATGCCGTTCCGGCACCTGATCGTCTACCCGCCGCTGATGCGAAAGATCGGGCGGGATTGGCGGGCGAGCGGCGATCCGACACCGGCCCACGCTTAGATCGAGATGCGAGGTCAGTCGGGCAACCGCGTGAGCACGGCGGCTCGAGCCAGTTTGCTCCTCGCCGCCGGGCGCATCCTCCGCATGGCGGGCAACGGCGTGGCCGGCGCGCTGCCGGCGGACGATGTGGGGGCGCCGTACGACTGCAAGCGGCGGTCTACGACCGCGTCGTGGGCGCCCGTGCCTACAACCGAGTCGTGTGGGGCGGGAGCATCGCGGTCTATGCGAATTTGCGTCCGAGGCGCTCGCCGGTACGCGCCCGATGCTCGACGCCGGAGGTGGGAGCGCCGTGTTCACTGCCAGCGTCTACCGCCGGGCCTCGCGGCCTCTGGTGCTCGTCAACCGCTCGGTCGGAATGCTGCCCGCGCGAGCGGCAGTCTTGAAGGGGCTCCAGCGGCGCTCGTGCACACTGACCTGAGTGACCTGCCCTTCGCCTGGATGCGGGTCGTCTCCGCCGACACCGACAAGACGCCTGCTCGGGACGAACAGCGATCGTCCCGACGTCGTGTTGCGGGCGCTTGCTTTCTGCGCGAGGCGGGAGCGCGCCGAGCGCGCGTCGAGGTCGGGGCTGCCCGGTTCGCGGTCGTGCGCGGGTAGCCGCTGCGTGGCGGCTAATACCCGTCCTCCCGTCGCTTCTTGTGTTGGTTCCGTCGGGGGTGGATCTAGCTTCGCGGCATGTCGCGACGTGAGCCTTGGTGGGATCTGATGCGCTCTGGCGCTCGGCCGGAGTGCGGTCGTCATCCGGGCTCGCGGGTGCAGTTCTTGGGCGCTACGGCGCGCCTGGCCGCGAGCGTCAGCGGTTTCGTTGCTTTCCGTCGGATGGGCCGGCGCACACGTTCACCGAGCCGTTGCCGCGCCGGGTCGCCGCTCACGACGACTGCGTGGAATGCGAGCGCACGATCGCGGCGCATCAGGGTCTGCAGGCACCGCGCTGCTATCGGTTCCCTGCGCGCGGACGCTCGTCGGGCTCGGGCAGGGTCAGACCTACCGGCAGGCGGCCGAGCGCGCGCGAGGACGGCTCGCCGGTGCGGCGACTCGCGGCATGGACAGCTCGCCGCCGACTGGGTCGAGGTCTGGGAGCGAACAGTTGGCTCGGGTGTTATCAGAAGCCCGAGCACGGCCACGAGGACCAGCCCGAGGAGGAGCACCAGGGGCCGCAGACGGTCAGCACAGCGACCAGCACAACCGGCAGCCCGACGACGACTCCCACGACGACCGAAACGCGCGGAAGGCCCGCGGTGTGTGCGGGAGCAGCAGGTAGAACTCGTGCAGCCTGAAGCGTTGTCGACCCGTGCGTCGCATGCCCGCCGCGAGCCAGGTCAGCCAGGCGCGAACCTGCTCTGCTGTTGCATCGCGGTAGCTGTCAGCGCTGCTTGCAAGCAGCAGTTCCCATAGCCGTCCGCGCGCCTGGGTGAGGGGTAGCGTGAGCAGTTCGCTGGGGTCGCGGTCGCGGGAGATCTGCAGCGCGATCCCCAGCCGCAGCGGGCTGCGAAACAGCTCGTTGATCACGGGGTCGCCGACCGCCTGGCGTTCGCGCAGCGCGTTCCACGCTGGTCGCCCCGTGATCTGCGATTCGGCGAGCTTGACCTCGATCTGATCGGGCTGCAGTCCGACAAGCACGAGGCGCTCGTCATCGCGGACCCAGTCGGGCGCCAGCTCGTAGTACTCGCGCGCGCGGCACGTCAATACGAACGGGCGGTGCGGCTCGCCGCGCTCGGCATACGCATCGATCGCAGCGACGCACGCACGGCGATCGTCAACGTTCGCGATCTCATCCAGGCCGTCAAGGACCGCCAACACGAGATGCGCGTCGACGAGCTCGCGCGCGACGTCCATGTCGAGCTGGGAGTGCACGAGCGTGAGCTGCGCGGCGAGCCACTCACGAAACGGTGCTGCCGGGTGCTCGCCGCGCCAGCGCTGCCATTCCGGCAGCGCGGTGAGCGCGTCGACGGCGAAGCGCAGGTCCTGGAGGTTGACGCGGTACTCGAGCCCGAGCCGAGCGATCCACTTCGCCGCGGCGCGGGTGAACGCCCGATCGTCGGCGGCCGCCATGAGCAGCACGATCACCAGGGCGTCTCCGAGGTTCAGCGACGGGATCCTGTCCAATCGCCGCCGGCATTCCGCGCCGGCCGCGATCGTCCATCGACCGCCTAACGATGCCTTGGATCCACGCGACCGGCGGCGCTCGGCCACTCGTCGAGATCGCTCTCGAGCCGGTTGACGAGCGGATGCCGGGGAGCAACGCGCAGGAGCATGTCCAGGCTCTCTCGGTAGTGCTCCAGGCGCATCTGGTGATAGTGCTCCAGGCGGTCGCGGGCGCGGCTTCCACAGCGCGTGTCAAAGCGTGCCCAGTCGCGTCCCATCTGGGCGGGCAGCTCGCGCAGCTCGGAGATCTTGTCGGCGGCGAACAGCAGCGCGGCGTCGTCGCCCGCGTCGCGCACCTGCTCGCACAGCACCTGCTTGCGTTGACGGTAGCTGTGCACGCACGAGTCGTCGGTGACGGCCTGCACGAGATCCGCGACCACCGTGCCGAACCGCGCCGCCAGCTCGTCCGAGCTCACGTGGGTCTGTGCCATGACGTCGTGCAGCAGGCCGGCGGCGACGAGGACATCCGGGCAGCCGGCGTCACGCAGCAGCCGCGCGACCTCCAGCGGATGCTCGATGAACGCGGCACCGTCGCTCTTGCGTCGCTGGCCGGCGTGACAGTGCACCGCAAACCTCAGCGCCGATCGCGCGAGCGACGACCCTCGTTCGGTCGTGGCGCGATCGACGACGTCCGTCGCGCCCTTCGTCAGCGTTCGCCGCGGGGCGGCGGGCGCGCGAGCTTGCATCGATCCGGCCGGCCGCGAAACCATGAGTGCTCCCTCCTGCGCTCGTCACCAGTCCGCGTGGTCCTGGCGCGTGATCGCGAGGTGGTGTTTCCGGCGCTCGCCCCACCAATGAAGGCTCCGCCGCGTCAGCTCAGGTATACCAACCTGTCGCCTACCAGTGCACGCCCTTCATGATGTTTGCCATCGCGATCTGCTCGACGTTTGCGCGTTCTGCGGCGTCTGGTGACTTCTCGCCCTTCGACGCCGCCGAATCCGGGAAGACCTTGTAGGCCATGTGGAGGATCTGATCCATGATCTTCGGGGCGAGCGCGTGGAGCACCTCGCCGGCGGTCCCGAGGCGCGTGTTGATCTCCTTCGGGCGCGTGCGCATCGCCTCGCAGATGAGGTCGGCGGCCTCGTCGGGGCTGATCGTCGGGAAGTGGTCGTAGAGCTTCGTCGGCGCGATCATCGGTGTGCGGACGAGCGGCATGTGGATCGTCGTGAACGTGATCCCGTCGCCGACGACCTCCGACGCGACGACTCGCGTCCACGAGTCCAGCGCCGACTTCGACGCGACGTAGGCGCTGAAGCGCGGCGGGTTGGTCTGCACGCCGATCGACGAGACGTTGACGACGTGGCCGGACCTGCGCTCGCGCCAGTGCGGCAGCAGCGCCATGGTCATCTTGATCGCGCCGAAGTAGTTCAGCTGGACCGTGCGCTCGAAGTCGTGGAAGCGATCCTCCGAGAGCTTGATCGAGCGCCGGATCGAGCGCCCCGCGTTGTTGACGAGGAAGTCGATCGCGGGGTGGTCAGCGAGGATCCGCTGGACGACGTCGTCGATCGCGTCCATGTCCGACAGGTCGGCGCTATAGACGTGCGCGGTGCCGCCGAGCGCCTCGATCTCGTCGCGCAGCGCCTCGAGCTTCTCCATCCCGCGCGCGACGAGCAGCGGGATCCCGCCCGCCGCGGCGACCTTCAGCGCGGTCGCGCGGCCGATGCCGCTCGAGGCGCCGGTGATGATCACCGTGCGCCCGTTGACGACGCGCTCGAACGAGCTGTCCTTGAAGAGATCGGGATCCAGGGAGCGCTCCCAGTAGTCCCACAGCTTGTCGGCGTACGTCCCAAGCTCAGGCACCGCGATTCTCGAGCCGGCGAGCGCACGCTCGGTGTCACGCGTGTCGAACTGCGGCCGCAGCGCCATGTGCTCGATGACCTCCTCGGGAATGCCGAAGTCGGCGAGCACGGTGCGGCGAATGTCGCGCAGCTGGGGCAGCTTCATGAGCATCGACAAGGTGCCCTTGGGCAGCGCGTCGGTCAGGCGCTTGTCGACGCGGATCGCAAGCTGCGGCGCGTGCGCGGCCTTCGCGAACGCGTTCAGCGACTCCCCGACGCGCATCGGCTTGGGATTTGTCAGGTGGAAGGCCTGGCCGTCGAGTCCGGGCTGGTGGGCGATGTGGTCCAGCGCGTCGGCGACGAAGTCGACCGGCACGATGTTCGTGTAGCCGAGCTCCGGTCCGACGAGCGGAAACCACTCCGGCAGCGCGAAGCGCGCCTTCTGGATCGCCTTGAAGAAGTAGTAGGGGCCGTCGATCTTGTCCATCTCGCCGGTCTGCGAGTGGCCGACGACGACCGCCGGCCGGTACACCCGCCACGGGACCGTCGCTCGCTCCCGGACGAGCTTCTCGGACTCGAACTTCGTGCGGTGGTACGCCGACGGCAGCCGCTGGCCCTCGTCGAACATGTCCTCGCGAAACAGGCCCTTGAACTCACCGGCCGCCGCGACGGACGAGACGTGGTGCAGGTGCTCGGCGCCCAGCGCGTTGGCGAGATCGACCGCGTTGCGGGTGCCGCCGACGTTCAGGCGCTCGTTGACCTCCTCGCCGGCCGTCATGTCGTACAGCGCGGCGAGGTGGAAGAAGTGCTCGATCTCGCCGTCGAGCGCGGCGATCTGCTCGTCGCGGAGGCCGAGGCGCGGCTCCTGCAGGTCGCCGACGACGGGCTTGACGCGCTGCGCGGCGCCGGTGCCCCAGCGCTCGACGAGCGCGTTCAGGCGGTCCTGAGAACCCGCGCGGACGAGCACGTGGATGTCGCCTTCGCGCTCGAGCAGCCGCTCGACGAGATGGCGGCCGATGAACCCGGTCGCGCCCGTCACGAAATACGCCATTGCTCTCCTCTTCCGTGTTGCCGCCGCCGGAACGGGCCTAGCCTACCGGCGCGGGCGACGCGCGATTTCCGCTGGCGTCCGGCGACGAGCCGCACGGTCTTCGGCGCGGGCGGCCAGCACGGGTCGACGCCCGCGTGGCGTGCAACTCGAGCCCGGAGGCTGCGAGACTGGCGCCGATGCCATCCCGTCGGTTCCGCCCCGCCACGCGAGTCGCGCTCTTCCTCGCCGCCGGTGGCCGCTGCGCCGAGTGCGGGATCAGGCTCGGCCCTGGGTGGCACGGCGATCACGTCGTGCCGGTCCTCGCGGGCGGCGACACCACGCCGGCCAACGGCCGCGCCCTGTGCCCGCCGTGCAACCTGGCCAAGGGCGGGCTAACGCCGTGACCGTCGCGCCGCGCGCCTGGCAGGCGGCGTTCCTGGCGCGGCACGCAGCCGCGGCCGGTCGCGACTTCCTGCTCGTCGCAACTCCGGGCGCCGGCAAGACGCTGGCCGCCTGCCAGGCGGCGCGCGCCGCCGGCTGCGAGCAGCTCGTCGTCGTCTGCCCGACGACCGCCCTGCGCTCGCAGTGGGCCGACGCGGCGGATCGCGTCGGCGTGCACCTCGACCCGCGCTGGCGCAACGCCGACGGCGCCTGGCGCGCTGATGTGGACGGCGTCGCCGTCACCTACCAGCAGGTCGCGTCGGCGCCCGACCTGTTCGCCCACCACCTCGCCCGCCCGACGTTCGTCGTCCTCGACGAGATCCATCACGCCGGCGAGGCGGCGACCTGGGGGACCGCGCTGCGCGCCGCGTTCGGCGACGCGCGCTGGCGGCTGGCCCTGTCCGGCACGCCGTTTCGCTCCGACGCCCGCGCGATCCCGTTCGTGACCTACGACGAGGACCGTCGTTGCGCGCCGGACTTCGTCTACGGCTACGGGGAGGCGGTCGCGGATGACGTCTGCCGCCCGCTCGCGTTCCGGCTGCTGGACGCGACGCTGCGCTGGCGCGTCGACGCGCAGGAGACGATCGCGGCGTTCGCCGACGAGCTCGACCCGCAGGACGACGCGCGCCGGCTGCGCACCGCGATCGACCCCGCGACGCCGCTGCTGCCCCAGATGCTGCGCGACGCGGACGCGCTGCTGGTCAAGGCGCGCGTTGTGGTCGCGGACGCGGCCGGGCTCGTGCTCTGCGACAACCGCGGTCACGCGCGCGCGACCGCGGCGCTGCTGCGCACGATCGCCGGTGAGAAGCCCGTCGTCGTCGTCAGCGACGAAGCGGGGGTCCACGCGCGGATCGAGCGCTTCGCTCGCGGCGGCTCCGGCGCGCCGCGCTGGATCGTGGCCGTGAACATGGTCAGCGAGGGCGTCGACGTCCCGCGGCTCGTGGTCGCGGCATACGCGACCGTCAAGCGGACCGACCTGTTCTTCCGCCAGGCGGTCGGGCGCGTCGTGCGCCGGCGCGCCCAGGACCCGGACGATCTCGTCGCGACGGTCTTCCTGCCCGCCGATCCGACCGTCAAGGGCTGCGCCGAGCGCGTCGAGGTGGAGTTGCGCCAGCAGGTCTCAGACGAGGTCGGACAGGCGTTCGAGGTGCAACCGCCGCTCGGCACGGGCCGGCGCGCGGATTTCCAGGCGCTCGACGCCGAGGTCGTGCCCGGCGGCATGATCGTCGCCGGGGTGCACTACCGCCGCGAGGAGGTCGACGCCGCGCGGCGCCTGCTGCGCGAGCTGGGCCAGCCCGAGCGGGCGCTGCGCTCCGTGCTGGAGTTCGTCCGGCGCGAGCGCGTCGGTGGCGCGCAGCCCGCTGGGGCGGGTTCGGCCGGGGTTGCGGGCTCGCCGGCGGTCGTGCCCGCTCACCGTCGCGTCGAAGGCAAGCGCCGCTCGCTGGATCGCCTGGCGCGGCGCTGGGCGCAACTGCGCCGCGAGATCGACGCGCAGTACACGTGGCCACAGGCCCAGGCGCGCGTCAACCGGGCGATGGGGGTGGCGCGGCGCAGCGATGCCGGCGAGCGCGAGCTCGACGACGGGCTGGCGTTCCTGCGCTCGGAGCTGACGAAGCTTGCCGCCGCGTATCCCGAGCAGGCCGAGCGCCTGCGCATCCCCGCCAGCCTCGAAGCGATCGACGAGCGCTTGTCGGCGGCGATGCTCGAAGGCTGATCGCGGCGGGGCGCGCAGCCTGGCGCGGCCTCGCCGTCCGGTCGCTGTGCTGACGTTCAAGCCATGATTGATGCACAGTTGCTCGATGACGTACGTCGCCTGCGCGCCGCGGGCGCGACCCCGAAGGAGATCGCGCGGGAGCTCGGGGTGCGCCCGGCGGTCGTCGCTCCGCTCGTTCGCCATGTCGCCGCGGAGCGGGATCGAGGTCGCACCGGCGAGGCCGATCTTTTCGGGTGCTGGGTGAGCCCGGGCTGGAGCCGCGAGCTGCTCGTCGCGTCCCGTGAGGGATGGGACGACGTCGATCTCGGCGACGACGGGCCCGCGGGCGTCGCGCTCGCGCTCGTCGCGCGCGCAGAGCGCGGCGATCGCGTCACCGTGTGCGGCTTCCTCGTCGACACGTTCTGCCTCGGGGTCAAGGACGCGATCGGCCCCGAGCGCATGCGCGACCGCGATCTGCCGGCGTTCGTGCGCACGTACTTCAAGGTCTTCCCGTCGCCCCCGTTGAGGGCGCCGATCGAGCTTGCCCGTCACCTCGTGCTCGGCGCTGCCGAGTTCGCGTCGGGCCTCGGCTTCGCGTCGCATCCCGACTTCGAAGCGGCCCGGGGGCATCTCGGCGCCGGCGAGCTCGACGGGCCGTGCGCGATCACGTTCGGTCGCGAGGGCCGGCCGCTGTACGTCCAAGGGCCCTACGACGACCCGATCGCGATCGTGGCGACGCTGCGGGCGACGATCGGCGCCGAGGGCTTCGTGATCGCGGCCTGACGATCGGACCGGTCGCCCCGACATCGATCAAGCAGCAACGATGACGCGCACCCCGACCGTGTCGTAGGTGGCCTTGGCTCGGGCGTCGCGGGTCACCGCGCAAGCGCGTGAGGACAGAGTACGTCTCCGCCACGGCGTATCCGCTGAGCGCAACCTCCTGACCGCTCCACCAGCGACCGACCGCGGCGTGCGCCCGGTGGGTGGCCACGAGCAGCGGGATCGCGACGCTCGTGTCCAGCGCGAGCGCGGTCAACGCCGTCCTGTGTCGATCAGTCCGAACACATCGTCGTCGATCGCGGTGTCCCCGGTGGCGACGAGCACACCAGACTCATCGACCAGCCGAGCTGTACGCCCGGTCGGGAGCAGTTGCAGCCCGGCGCCGTAGCGAGAGATGTCCACCGTCGACCCCGGGGTGAGACCGAGCGCGTCACGCAGGGGCTTAGTGCTCCCCGCCGCAAGTTCTGTCGGCTTGAAGGAATGGCGGCCTGGTTGACGAACGTTATGGCGTGGGACGGGTGGCGACAGCGATCAAACTCGACAGCGAGGTCCGTCGCGAGCTTGAACGTCGGGGTGGCAGCCTGACGTTGTTTTACCGCGTCGTCGTCCGGGCCAAGCTGGTGCTGCTGGCGGCCGACGGTCACACCAATCGTGAGATCGCGGCGCGTGTGGACATGTCTGCTGATCGCGTCGCTGACTGGCGAAAACGGTTCGCCGCAGAAGGCATCGAGG
>Ga0136617_10003139_pt1 | contig 14748 bp, 8 predicted proteins | sample AntDrymUQ3222106_2_FD_129672 | JGI IMG/M metagenome (GOLD analysis project Ga0136617, IMG submission 129672) | Polar desert sand microbial communities from Dry Valleys, Antarctica - metaG UQ322 (21.06) | ecosystem: Environmental > Terrestrial > Soil > Desert | place: Antarctica: Dry Valley... | reverse complement strand
GAGTCTCGCGCCGCTCCACTTCGGGCAGCGTTTCGAAAAGATGGATGATCTTGTCGAGTTTCGGCGGGTACATCGGGAAAAGGAAATTACCGCGGATTACGCGGATTTAAACGGATGTCTGAATCTGCGTTATCTGCGAAATCCGCGGTTTAAAAATTCCTACGCACCCTTCTCGATCGGCGCTCCGACCTTATTGCCCCACTCCGTCCACGAACCGTCATAATTGCGGACGTTCTCGAGTCCTAGGAGGTAGGTGAGGACGAACCAGGTGTGGCTCGAACGTTCGCCAATCCGGCAGTAGACGATCGTGTCCGTGCCTTGCTTCAGCCCGCAGCCTTCGAGATAAATTTTCGCCAACTCGGGCGCTGACTTAAAAGTGTTGTCGTCGTTCGTGGCCGTTTTCCACGGGACGCTTTTCGCGCCGGGAATGTGGCCGCCGCGCAGGACGCCTTCCTGCGGATACTCGGGCATGTGCGTGACGTCGCCTTTGAACTCACCAGGCGAGCGCACATCGATCAATGGCTTTTCGCCCTTACTCTGGGCGAGCGCTTCGTCGGCGAAAGCGCGTACCTCTTTGTCATAACGCTTCTTCGGCACCGGATAGTCAGCGGGAGTGTAATTCGGGACATCACGCGTCCAGGTGCGGCCATCGGCCCTCCACTTATCACGACCGCCGTTGAGAATTTTCACCTTCTCGTGACCGAACAAACGAAAGGCCCAGAGCGCATAGCAGGCCCACCAATTCGCTTTATCGCCGTAGAAAACGCAGGTTGTCTCCGGCGAAATTCCGTTGTTACTGCAAAGCGAGGCGAACTTGTCCGGCGAGATGTAATCGCGAATCACCGGGTCTTGCAGATCGGTCCGCCAATCGATGTGGACCGCGCCGGGAATATGCCCGGTATCGTAGAGGAGGATATCTTCGTTCGACTCGACGATGCGAACATCGTTGTCCTTCGAGTGTTGCTCGAGCCAGTCGGCGTCGACTAAGGCCTCGGGGTGGGCGTAGGAGGTCGGTTGCGTAGCCATGCGGCTAGCTTGAATCCGCAAGGCACTGGCGGCAAGACGATTCCGGAGCACAGCCGTCCCGGCTGTGCGGCCGGCGGGCGTCTCGCCTGCCGAATCGTGCGCCTACAGAGAGACCAGGCGAGACGTCCAGTCGCCACACAGCCGGGACGGCCGTGCTCCGCTACTTCTCCACCGGGAAGCCGGCTTTCTTCCACGCCTGCCAGCTCCCGGGAATGTTGTGCACGTCCTCGAAGCCTTGCTGCTTGAGGATGCTGGCCGCCAAGCTCGCTCGATAACCGCTCGCGCAATAAACCGCCGTCGGCTTTGTCTTGTCGAGTGCAGCGCTCTTCTCGCGCAGCTCCGGCAGGAATAAATGCTGTGCGCCTGGAATGTGGCCCTTCTTCCACTCACCCGGTCCGCGCACATCGAGCAGTTGGAATTTCCCATCTGCTTGCTGGATTTCGTGCACGCTCATTTGCGGCACTTGCGCGACAGGGAGCCCGGCCGCTTCCCACGCTTTGATCCCACCGACCAAATAACCGGCAAACTTCGTGTAACCAGTCCGGATAAAAAGCTTGAGCACCTCCTCGAGCGCGTTGTCTTTCTCCAGGACCAACAACACTGATTTCGCCGGGTCGAGCAGCCAGCCAGCCCAGATCGAGAGCGAGGGAGACCCGCCGAGATTGAGCGCACCAGGAATGTGCCCGCCGCCAAAAGCGAGCATCGATCGTGTATCGATCAGAACGTTGCCGGCATCTGCCATCGCGGTCTTAAATGCCTTTACCGGAAGTGCCGCCACGCGCGGCAGGTTGCCGATGATCTCCGGTCCCTCCGCGTTCAGTTTCTTCATCCGCGGATAGTAGGTCGGGACCGGTGGCGCAGTGCGCAGCGCGTAGTCGGTGAACTTCTCCACGTCATCGAATTGCAGGAACGGATTCGTTCGGCGTTCGTAGCCGATCGTGCTCTGCAGGCGGTCGCCGATATCCGCACCGCAAGGCGACCCCGCTCCGTGGCCGGGATGAATTATGACGCTATCCGACAGGCCGAGAAAATATTCATTCAGAGTCCTGAACTGTTGTGCGGCGAGCTGCTTGGTGTGCGCGCTTCCGAGAAGGTCCGGCCGCCCCGCCGAGCCCACGAAAAGTGAATCGCCGGTTAGCACTCCCCAGGGCTTGTCCGGGGTGTCGGCCTCTGCGACTTCGAAACTGATATGTTCCGGCGTGTGGCCAGGCGTGTGCCGCACCGTCACGAGCATGTCTCCAAAGGTGAACGTGTCACCATCATGCAGTTGCTCGGTTTTGAAGCCATATTTCGCACCCGCTTCATGGCTGACATAGATCTTCGCCGAATCGGCACGTGCGCAAAGCTCACGCGCGCCGCTCACCAAATCCGCGTGAATATGCGTCTCGAAGACGTGGGTGATGGAGACGTTCTTTTCACGCGCCAGCTCGATGTATTTTTCGACATCGGGAGTGGGATCGAAGACGGCCGCGATCCCTTCGTCATCATCGCCGAGCAAGTAGGAGAGCTCGGCTATTCCCTCTGTTTGAATGCGTTCAAAGACAAGTGACATGTAACAACCGAGCCTCGACGATGGTAAGAAAGGTTGCCACGAGGGGCAAGCATTGTAGCCACGTGCCGTGCGGGGAAAAGCTGCGATCACAGCCCGCGCTCGCACGTCCCGCAGGGACGTGGCTACATCTAACGCCGCCGCCGCCCGTAGGAATAACCGCCGTGGGTGCGACCGCCGCCGATCGCGCGTTTGCCCGAGCCGGTGACCGACTCTGGCTCGAAAAGCGCAGTGTAAAGATAGGGAAACCCTTCCAGCTTAAGCCGCGGAATCTTCGCTCCGATAAACCGCTCGATTGCTTGCAACGACCCAAGCTCTTCGCCGTTCATAAGCGTGAAAGCGTCGCCCACTTTCTGCGCGCGGCCCGTCCGACCAATCCGGTGGACGTAATCTTCGCTATGCTCCGGCACGTCATAGTTAATGACATGACTGATGCCCGCGATATCAATCCCGCGGGCCGCGATGTCGGTCGCGACCATGATCTCGTACTTGCCGCTCTTGAACCCCTCGAGCGCTTCCACGCGTTCGCGCTGCGTCCGGTTCGAGTGCAAGACCGCGACAGAGTGCTTCCCCTGTTTCAGCTTCACCGCGATTTTGTCGGCGCCGTGCTTGGTCCGGGAGAAAATGAGCGCACTATCGAAGTTCGTTCGTTCCAGGAGCGCCATCAGGAGGTCGAATTTCTGCTCGGCCGCCACTGGATAGACCGCGTGGGTCACGGTTTCCGCAGGCATGCGCTGCGCTCCGATTTCGATCGTCTCGGGATTGCGCAGGACCCACGACGCCAGACGCTCAATTTCCGGCGGCAGCGTAGCCGAGAAAAGCAGGGTTTGTCGATCGGTCGAAATTTGCTCGACGATGCGACGCACGTCCGGGAGGAAACCCATGTCGAGCATGCGATCGACTTCATCGAGCACGAGCACATTCACGTTGCGCATGTTGATCGTGCGTTGCTCCATGAGATCGAGGAGCCGTCCCGGTGTCGCGCAAACGACGTCCGTTCCCGCCGCCGCTTCCTCGCGCTGTTTTCCGTAGCCGACACCACCGTGGATCAGCGAGACGCGCAAATCGGTGAACCGTCCGTAGTCGCGAAACGCCGTTTCAACCTGCGCCGCCAGTTCTCTCGTCGGCTCAAGCACCAGACAACGAAACGCGCCGTGCTGCGCGAGGTTCGTAAGAATCGGAAGCGCGAAAGCCGCGGTCTTCCCGGTGCCGGTCTGCGCGGTGCCGATCAGGTCCTTGCCCGCGAGGACAATTGGGAAAGCACGCAGCTGGATCGGTGTCGGGTCGGTGAAACCCATCGCCTGGGTTCCGCGGATGACCTCCGCGGAAAGGCCGAAATCCTTAAATGACACGCGCGGACGGTAGTGCAGGTCGGGCCATCGCACAACGGAGGCGGCCGCATTGCCACGGATGTCATCCCGAGGCGGCGAAGCGCGCCGAGGGACCTCGCATCGGGCCCGAAGGCAATGCATGTCCGAATCGCGCCGCTCAGCGCCCTTTGCGTGATCCTTCGCCGTCTACGCGTCTCATGATGACAACGTACTCCGCGCGCTCGCGTCAGGGAATCGCCCTGCGCAATTCCTCAGCGAAACAGCCGCACGCAGGCGCGCAAATGCGATGAATAGATACTATGTTTCGCGTTCTCTTCAGACTCTTTCTCTTCAAGATGGTGCTCCGGTTTGTCGGTCGTTTTATCGGCTCGCGCTCAGCGCGAGGACAGGTCACGCCGCGGCGCTGACGGGATCGGAAAATACGCGGCTGTCTCGTGTCGGACAAAACGCGCAATTATCGGCCCTAGAACCGAGAGCGGTCGCTCAATGCGGTTCCTGTTTTCTCTTTTAGATCGAGCAAGATTCGAGTTTTATCTGGCCTGAGTGAAGCATCCCACAGACGCGGCTGCCCTGCGCGCCCTCCGCCAGATGCCAAACGTGGGACCGTCGATCGCGCGCGATTTGTTGTCACTGGGGATTCGCCGGCCCGCGAAGCTGAAGGGGCGAAACCCGAAGCGTCTCTACGACCAACTTTGCGCGCTGACGGGCCACCGCCCACGATCCCTGCGTGCTCGATACATTTATGGCGACGGTGGATTTCGCCAAAACAGGAATTAAGCGCAAATGGTGGGAGTTCACCCCAACCCGCAAGCAGCGCTATCCCGCACTTTGAGAGTCCGAAGTCGCCGAGTGACGGGTTTTCGGGTGAAAGGGTGATCGTGCTCGACGCTCCACGACCGCGCGACCATGAATAAATTCCTGCGCATTCTTGTTTTAGCTGACACCCATAATCACCTCCCGCCGAATCCGGAGCGGCTCGCAAAAGGCGCGGATGAAATCTGGCATCTGGGTGATGTCTGCGCGCCGAGCATCCTCGAGAACCTGAGGCAGATTGGTCCGCCCGTGACCCTGGTGCGCGGGAACTGCGACAGCGAGGACGATTGGCCGCTGGTGGTGGACCTCCAACGCTGCGGAATCCGCTTTCGGCTCGAGCACATCCCGCCGCCAAAGCTGCCTACAAATGTGGATGTGCTTCTGCACGGACACACGCATGTCCCCCGGGACGAGATTCGCGGCGGTGTCCGCTTTCTGAACCCGGGCTGCGTGACGCGGCCGAATCGCGGCGAGCCAGCCAGCGCGGCTGCGCTCGAGATCAGCGCTGAAGGGAAACTGCGCTGGAGTTTGATCCGGTTGCGATAGCGCGATCGATCAACGGCGTTGCTTTGCTTCGGGTTTCAATTCCCACAACACGTTGACGATCTGCCAGCGACCGTTGAACCGCGTTAGGTGCAGGTAGTCGATCCAGTCCTTCGCGACGACCCGGGGCCGTGGCCGCATTCTCAAAGAGATCGAGAACCGTCACGTCTTTCTGCTGCTTCTCCTTCGGTGTGCGCGCGACACCCGCGCGCGTCAAATCAACCAGCTCCATCGCACCCATCTGGTCTAGTCTAGACGCGACCCATCTCATTCTCGCGTCGGCATGGTCATCAACCTTCCACTCCGTGCCGTTGAACGCGTCGACGAGCGTGGCGTCCATGCGGGCGATCGTCTTAGACAGCCCACGGGAGGCCGCCTTCTTGTTTTCGCCGCCGCCTGCTGCGCATCTTGAGTAGATAAAGCCGCGCTCAACCGGATGTTGTTCGTCAGCATTCAAAGTAGAAGAGACGCTTCGACGTTCTTCCGAAGTGTCGGCGGCGGAATGGGCGCCTCAGGCCAAAACTGAAGAGGTCAGCAGGTCCTCGATCTTGATCGGTAATTCGCGCACGCGCACGCCGGTGGCGTGGTAGGTCGCCGCCGTGATGGCGGCGGCGATGCCGGCGAGGCCGATCTCGCCGATGCCGCGGGCGCCGAGCTCGTTGATCTCTTTGTCGGGGAAGTCGAGGAAATGGACGTCGAGCGGCGGCACGTCGGCGTTTACTGCCATCATGTAGTCGGCCAAATTGCTGTTGATGGGCGCGCCGTTGCGCGGGTCGTACGAGGTTTCTTCCAAGAGCGCCATGCCGATTCCCATCACGACTGCGCCTTCGATTTGGTTTCGGCCGGCGAGCGGGTTGAGAATGCGGCCCGCATCGATCGCGGTCACGACGCGGCTGACGCGCAAGCGCGCGATCGCCGGCTGCCACGTGACTTCGACAAAGTGACAGCCGAAGGAGTGCGTCGAGAATTTCGGTTTTGGATTACCGAAGGTCGCCTCCGCTTTGCCGCTGCCGGTCACGAGCCGAAGGTTCGCGCGCCGGAGTAAATCCGCGAAAGCCACGCCCTCAGCGGAACCATTGGCCTTTACAAAAACCCGGCCGCCCTCGAAGGCGAGTTCGTCGGGCTTACGTTTCGCGAAAGGCGAGCCGGCGGTGCTCGTAGCGATGGTGAACAATGATGCGATCGCTTTGTCAGCCGCGGCAAAGACGGCCGGCACCACCGATCCGGTGACCATCGAACCACCCGAGATCGGTCCTGGCGGAAGTAACGTGTCGCCGAGCACCACTTCAATCTTGTCCAGGGGAAGGCCGGTCTTCTGCGAAGTGAGTTGGGCGAGGATGGTGTAGGTGCCGGTGCCGATATCCTGAGTGCCGCAGGCAACGCGCGCCGTGCCATCGTCGCGGAGCTGAACGTTCGCCTCGGCCGGAAAGCGTGCCGCGACCACGTGCATCCGGCCATTCCCCAGCCGAGGACCACCCCATCCCGTTTCATCGAACCGACATCGGGAGCGCGCTTTCTAGCCGAGTGACCGGTGAGTCACCGCCACGGCGAATTCGAAACGATCTAGCCGCCGACGCGAGACCATCGCGACAATCACGTCGCCGCCATCCAACCTGCCGTCACCCGTTCCTTCCGCACGCACCGAACAGCCACCTGAACGCTCGCGTACGCGTGACCGCGTGTCGCCGATCCGCGCACCTCTGATCAACGCACATTCCTATGAACAAACAGATCAACCTTGTCATCAATGGAAAAGGCGGAGTTGGAAAGAGATTCTTCGCGAGATCAGGGATTGACGAGGGGCGGCGAAATGATGCAGTAAGCGCGATGAAGAATCGCCGCTACAGCATCGCCCCGTCCTTCCTGTCCGGGCTGCTGTTGCTGCCTCTGCTGAGCAGTTGTTCCATCATCCCGACGCCCTCGCACGCCGTGACTCGCAATCGCGCCTTCATTTCATACACGCCGCCGGAGAACAGCACGCAGCTGCGCCTGGCCGTGAAAGATCTGATCGACATTAAGGGACAGGTGACCAGTGCCGGTTCGCAATATTTATCCAGGAACAATCCGCCGGCCACGGAGGATGCGGAGTGCCTCGCCCTGGCGCGGTCGCGCGGTGTGCAGATCGTCGGGAAAACGAATCTGACGGAATTTGCGGTGACGGTTTCCGGGAAGAACCGTTACTTTGGCACACCGGTGAATCGGCTGGACGGGAAGCACAAATTCATCCCAGGAGGTTCGTCCAGCGGTGCCGCGGTGGCGGTCCAAGACGGGATGGCGGACATCTCCTTTGGCACGGACACGGGGGGTTCCATCCGCATTCCGGCCGCTTGTTGCGGCGTTCTGGGTTTGAAAACGACGTACGGGCTCGTTTCCACCAAAGGCGTTTTTCCCATCTCTCCGAAGCACCTCGATACCGTCGGACCTTTGGCCAGGGATATGACTCATCTGGTGCAAGGGATGGATTTATTGCAGGGAGGATTTGCCGGCCGCTACCGGAGCGCTGTCGCCGCGGAACCGTCGGCCGGTGGGATTAGGATCGGGCGGCTTTATCTCGATGGCACCGATCCGGAGATCGACAAAGCGATCGACAATAAACTGGCCGAAAAGGGATTTCGAGTTGTCAGGCTGAGTGAAGCTCTGAAAGCGAAGTGGAAGCAGGCCGAAAAAGATGGACGGGCCGTGGCGATCGGTGATGCCTGGCTGCACGACAATCAATACACGGACAAACAGGGAGTCGGGACCACGACGAAGTTAGTCATCGCCCAGGGCGCCCAGGAATATCCGAACAATTTCAAAGCAGCCTTGCAACGGCAGGCAGGCTGGCAGCGTGAGTTGCGTCGGGTCTTTCGGAAGGTGGATTTCATCGCCCTGCCGACAATGCAAAGCCTGCCGCCGAAGCTTCCACCTTTCAACGCGTCGGTTGCTTTTGAGTTACTCGTGTTCAATCTGCAAAACACCCTCGCGGTAAATTTTGCGGGCAATCCGGCGCTGGCGATTCCGGTCCCGATGCCGGTGAAAGAACATGCCCGTCCTATCGTCACGAGCCTGCAACTTATCGGGCCGCGCTTGAGTGAGGCGCAACTGTTGAATGCCGGCCGGCTGCTCGAAACCAAGCGCTAAACTTAACGGGCGGCCAGCACCCAGTCATAGGTAGAACCTAACGACCTCCCAAGCCATGCCACTTTCCCTCCCAAGCAAAGTATTTCTGATGGCGACGGTGTTCCTGTTGAGTTGCGTTCCCAGCTGGTCGCAAACGGCCGGCGAACTCATGGAAAAGGGCGACGCCTTTGACGCAAAATTCGAAGGCGACGAGGCGCTCAAGTCCTATCTGCCGGCCGAGAAACTGGAGCCAAAAAATGTGCGACTCCTGGTGCACATCTCGCGAGCGTATCGCTATCAAGTGAGCGAAACCGCGAAGACAGCGGAGAAGCTTCGACTTGGCGCGCTCGCCGTGACCTATGCGGAGCGTGCCGCCACCTTGGGGCCGGATGACGCCGACGCCCAACTGGCAGTGGCAATCAGCTACGGCACGCTGCAGCCGCTGGTAAACTCCGGGGAAAAGGTACGGACTGCGCGCATTATCAAGAGTCAGGCGGAGAAGGCGAGCCGGCTCGATCCGCGAAACGATTTAGCCTGGCATGTGCTAGGTCGCTGGAACATGGGTTACGCCGAACTTGCAGGTCTGAAGCGGAAGTTAGCGGAACTGACTTACGGCACGTTGCCGGCGCCTACTTATGCAGACGCGGCCAAGTGCTTTGAGAAAGCCATCGCGCTGAATCCCGCCCGGGTCATTAACTACATCGAGTTAGGACAAGTGTATTCTCAAATGGATCGAACGGCCGATGCGCGGCGGGTTCTAAGCAAAGGTCTGGGGTTGAAGCAGACAGACAAGGACGATCCCGAAATGAAGCAACGCGGACGCGAGTTCCTGGCGAAGCTACCGTAAGTCGAGTTAAGCCGGCGGCGTCAACCGCGCTGCTTCTGTGATTCCGGTTCGCGTGGGTAAGTCCGACAACGAACCGTCGATGTAGGTGTGGTGCCAGAGTTGGGTCGCCACGACGGCCACCAATCCCATTTCCACTGAGAGACGCGGGAGGGAACCGGCGCGCATTTGTCGGAAGGCTTTCCGCCAATGTTGCACGGCGGCGACGTCGAAATAACCGGTGCGACGGAGAGATTCTTCGCTCAGGAGCTGTCCTACAAACGGAGGTTCCGGATCCATGTGGAAGCTATCGAGCGGAGCGCGAAAGATGACCTTGTGGCGCCGGGCGATTTCCTTCGGCAGCCAGCGCTCGGCGACGAGGCGCAGGAGATACTTATCGCGCAAGCCGCGCAGCTTCCAGCGAGGGTGCAACCGCGAGGTGAAATCAAAGACATCCTCATCGAGAAATGGATAGCGCACCTCCACCGAGGAATGCATCGCGACGCGATCGCCCTTGGCTTGAAGGAGTAACCCAGCCAGTGTTACGCGGGCTCCGACCCAAAGGCCGCGATTCAAGGGAGCCCATCGCTTCGCACGTCCCAGGTTCATTCCCAGTGCCGCCCAAGGCTGGTTCTGCTCGAGTACTTCCCGCATCGGCGGGGCGTAGAAAAGAAGCTTGGAAAGCCCCAGCATCCCGTAAGCTTCGACCCAGGCGTTAGGGCCACCGACCGAAGCCTCTACGTTACGCCGAAACTCGGGTGGGTATTGAGGGATGTGACTTAGACCTAGATAAGCACGGAGTGCCAGGCTACTTAGCCTTAGTCCTGGTATTACATCGAGGTAGCCGAGAAGCTTCGCTGCCTTATACCACGGATAGCCGGCGAGCCACTCGTCCGCTCCTTCTCCAGTGAGGACAACCTTCTGCCCATTGGCATGCACGCGGCGCGCTAACTGCAGCAAAGCCGCGCACGAGGTATCGATCACCGGGGACTCGGCAGCCTGGATCAACTCCGGATAAGTTGCCAGTGCATCGCTGGCACTGAAATCCTGCACAATGGGAGGCTTGGTGCCGATATGCCGGGCGGAAAGACTGGCCGCGCTCAGCTCATCGAGAGAAGGATCGTCAACGCGGACGGTATACGTATTGATCGCGGGCCCTTTGAGCTTGCAGGCCATGGCCACGATCATGCTCGAATCGAGGCCGCCGGAGAGATAAGCGCCGACCGGCACATCGGCGCGGAGCCGTTTCTCCACCGCTTGGAGGAGCAGTTGCTCGAACTCATCGACCAGCCGGCGAGGATCGCCCGGGTCTTCCTCGCCTTGATCCGGGAAATCCATCTCCCAGTAGGCGTGCTCGTCGATCACGGAGTCGGTGCCGTTTTCGTGGCCGGGAGTGATCTGCAAGTAATGACCGGGCCGCAAGAGCTGAACCCCCTCAAAACAGGTGATCGGCCCCGGCATGGCGGTAAAGGTGAAGATGTGATCGATACCGCGCCGGTCGGGGCGGGCCGGCACCATGCCGGAGGCGAGGAGGGCTTTGATTTCGGAGCCGAAGAGGAGCCAGTCGCCTTGTCGCGACCAGTAGAGCGGAGCGATGCCGAAGCGGTCGCGGCCGAGAATCAGTTGCTCCCGGCGGGCGTCCCAGAGCGCGATCGCAAACTGGCCGCGCAAGCGCTCGAACATGCCTTCCTGAGATTCCTCCCAAATGTGGGGAATGATTTCCGTGTCGCAATGGGTAACGAAACGATGCCCGCGCGCTTGCAGGTCGGCACGCCTCTCGACGTAATCGAAGAGCTCGCCATTGAACACCACCTGCACGCTCTGGTCTTCATTCGCCATCGGCTGCCGGCCATCCGCCAACCCGACGATGCTGAGTCGGCGCGAGGCGAGCGCGATCCCCGGTCGCTGGAGAAAGCCATCCTCATCCGGCCCGCGATGGACGATCGCCCCGGCCATGCGCCGAATGACATCGTCCGGCACCATTCGCCGCCCGGCCAGATCGATGACACCTGCAATTCCGCACATGACGCGATTCCTTTAGTTCAGACCTCTCTCGAGAGCCACTCCGATTTACGTAAAACGTGTTCAACTGGTCTGAAAGAAGCTGGAGCCGAATAGAACAGCCATGCGCCCGTCCAAAATACCTCACATTCCGTGGATAGAGTGTGTCTCGCTCCCAGGATTTAGAATATGCACCCGACCCGCAGAAAAGGTTACCGCCCGTTGTGCTCGGCGTCCGCTTCGTGTATTTTTCGAGCTATCGAAACCTCCTGGCTCCGCAGGAGAGATCTCCTCGGGCGCTCGACCGGGCGGCTCATTTTCCGATAAAATCATTATACTTTGGAATTCCTTGCTTCAGTGCGTGCTCCTTCCCTGCCAGTCATGAACGAAGAGGGAATCGCCATCATCGGAATCGGCTGTCGCTTCCCCGGCGGCGTGAACGATCCGGAAGCGTTCTGGAAGCTGCTGGTCGAGGGCCGCGACGCCGTCTCCGACGTGCCGTCCGACCGCTGGAACATCGATCGGTTTTACGATCCTGAGCCCGGCGTGGCCGGGAAATCGATCGCCCGGCGCGGCGGATTCGTGTCCGGGATCGATCAGTTTGATCCGCAATTTTTCGGCATCTCGCTCCGGGAAGCGCCTTTCGTAGATCCGCTGCAGCGGCTGCTCTTGGAGACAACTTGGGAGGCGATCGAAGATGCCGGCCTCGTTTTGGATTTAGAGAAAGGGACGGACATCGGCGTGTTCGTCGGGCTTTCCCACAGCGATTACCAGGGGCTCCAGGACCGCAGCGGCATCGGCGCGCACACTTCCACCGGCACCGCGCATAGCATCGCGGCGAATCGCATTTCCTATTGCCTGAATCTGCGCGGCCCGAGCCTGGCGCTGGACACGGCTTGTTCGTCGGCGCTGACGGCGGTGCACCTGGGTTGCGAACAGATTTTGGCAGGGCGTTGCAAAGCCGCGGTCGCCGGTGGCGTGACGGTGCTGATTTCGCCGGATGGGTTCATTGGATTTTCCCAGGCCGGGATGCTCTCGCCCGACGGCAAGTGCAAGGCGTTCGACGCCTCGGCCAACGGTTTCGTGCGCAGCGAGGGGGCGGGCATGGTGCTGCTCAAGCGCCTCTCCGACGCCGTGGCGGATGGCGACCCGATCTACGCGGTCATCGCCGGATCGGCGGTGAATCAGGACGGCCACACCAACGGCATTTCTCTGCCCAGCACCGAGGCGCAGACGCGGCTCGTGCGCGACGCCTGCGCGAACGCCGGGATCGATCCGGCGCAGATCGGATATGTCGAAGCGCACGGCACCGGCACGGCCGTCGGTGACCCGATCGAAGCGCAGGCCCTCGCGGACGCGCTCTGCGAAGGACGCACAGAGGAAAACACTCTCGTTATCGGCTCGGCGAAAACGAATCTCGGTCACTTGGAAACCGCGGCCGGGATCGCCGGCTTGATCAAGACCGCGCTGGTCCTGAAGCACCGGCTCATCCCGCCCAACCTGCATTTCGACACGCCCAATCCCAACATCGATTTCGCTTCCTTGAAATTGCGGGTGCCGGTGGCGAGCGAGCCGTTTCCGGCAAAGGATGGCGTTCGCCTGGCGGGCGTCAATTCGTTTGGGTTTGGCGGGGCCAACGCGCACGTTGTCCTGACGGAAGCGCCCGCGCTGCCGAAACCGGCCCGTCTCGAGGCGGCGACTGACCGCGCCTGGCCGGTGATGCTTTCCGCCCGTTCCGAGGAAGCGCTGCAGGCGTCGGCTCTCGAGTTGGGCGCGTGGCTGGAGGATCAGGTAAAGTTAAACGGCAAGTCCGTCTCGCCGCAGCTCCCCGACCTCACCTACACGCTCGGCGCGCGGCGGAATCATCATTCGCACCGGCTCACGCTGACCGCCCGCTCCGTCTCGGAGCTGGCCCAGGAACTGGCCGCTTTCTCCACGGGACAATCGGGACCGAAACTGCGCACCGCCTTCACCCCGCGGCTGGAAAAGGCGGCACGCGTCGTCTTCGTCATGAGCGGCCAGGGTCCGCAATGGTGGGGCATGGGACGCGAGCTCATGCGGCACGAACCGGTTTTCCGCCGGACGATCGAAGCCTGTGCCGAAGCGATGTGTCCGTGGGCGCGCTTCTCGTTGTTGGAGGAACTGGCGCGCCCGGAAGCCGAGTCGCGCATTCAGCGTCCGGAGATTTCGCAGCCGGCCATTTTCGCCATGCAGATGGCGCTGGCGGAGCTTTGGAAATCATGGGGCGTGCAGCCCGCTGCGATCGTCGGCCACAGTGTGGGCGAAGATGCTGCGGCTTGCGTGGCCGGGATTCTCACCTTGGAACAGGGAGCCGAAGTCATCGTGCATCGCGGACGCTGCATGCAAGATTACGCACCATCGGGCGGTGGCATGCTCGCCGTCGGCATGAGCGCCGACGAAGCGCGCGCGGTGATTGCGCGGCATGATCGGAACATCAGCATCGCCGCGTTTAACGCCCCGCGTTCGGTCACGCTTTCCGGGCTGCGGACCTCGCTCGAGGCCATCGCCGCCGAGCTGGAGGCGAAAGAAATTTTCGCCCGGTTCCTGCAGACGAGCCTGCCTTTCCATCACGCGCTGATGCAACCCGCGGCCGACGCGCTCCGCGAGGCGCTGTCTGGTTTGTCGCCCGAAGCCGGGACCGTGCCGTTCTTCAGCACGGTCAGCGGCGAGAGAATTGCGGGAACATCCTGCGATGCCGCGCACTGGGCGGAAGGCGTGCGCGAGCCGGTGGAATTTGCCAAAGCGATCGCCTCGCTCTCGGAATTCGGCGCGGACGCCTGGCTGGAAATCGGCGCGCATCCGGCCCTGGGCCGTTCGATTCAGGAATGCCTCACGGAGCGGGGCGACAAGGGAACCATCCTCGCTTCGACGCGCCGCGAGCGGGAACACGAGTCGTTGCTGGAGACAGCGCTGGACCTGCACCTCGCCGGGGTGAAGCTCAACTTTGCGGCCATCACGCCTTCTCGTCGGTTGCTCTCGCTGCCGGCCTATTCCTGGCACAAAAGCCGCCAGTGGCACGAAACGAGCGACCTGCGCGAGGGCCGGCTGGCGCCGGGTGGTCGCGGATTGCTCGATTGCAAGTTGCCGCGCGCGACCCCGACCTGGACTGCCCGGCTCGACAGCCGGCACATGGCTTTTCTGAAGGATCACCGGGTCGAGAACCTCGTGGTCTTTCCGGCGGCCGGTTTTGTCGAGATGGTGCTCGAAGCCGGCACGCAATGGTTCGAGGGAAAGCCGTTTGCGATCGAGGATTTCGAAATTCGCAAACCGCTCATCCTGCCGGACCCACCCTCCGGGCTGCTCCTCGAGCTTTCCTACGAGCCTAACGAACGCACGTTCGCGATCCAGAGCCGGTTTGAAAACGCCGCCTCCTGGTCGGTTCACGTCGTCGGGTCGATGCGCGGCGAGCGCACCGAATCACCCGTCGCGGCCTCGACATGGGGGAACGCTTCGGGGCCAGACTTGGAAAAGGTCCACGTCGACACTTTCTACGGACAAATGAGCGATCTCGGCCTCCACTACGGCGATGAATTCCGGCCGAT
>Ga0136617_10003138_pt1 | contig 14750 bp, 13 predicted proteins | sample AntDrymUQ3222106_2_FD_129672 | JGI IMG/M metagenome (GOLD analysis project Ga0136617, IMG submission 129672) | Polar desert sand microbial communities from Dry Valleys, Antarctica - metaG UQ322 (21.06) | ecosystem: Environmental > Terrestrial > Soil > Desert | place: Antarctica: Dry Valley... | reverse complement strand
CGGACGGAACACCTCGCTCGGGATGAACGACACGCACAGCGCGCCCAGAGCAGAGCCGACCAGCGCGATGCCGGCCATCGGCAGGGCGGTGCGCAGGTCGGGCCTGACCTTGCGGTAGTAGGTCGCGGCGGCGACCGAGGTGCCGCAGACGCTCGCGAGCTTGTTCGTCGCGAGCACCTGGATGGGAGAAGCACCAGGGAGTACGACGAGCAGGGCCGGCAGCTGGATCAGGCCGCCACCTCCCGAGACAGCATCGATCCAGCCGGCGAAACCGGCAGCCAGGCACAGCAGCAGGACGTCACTGAGCTCCGGCACCGATCAGGCCCCGGCGTTCCAGGAATCGGCGTTCCATTGCTCGATGACTCCGAGCAGGTCACCGAGGCGCTGCACCACGGCGTCCGGGTCGCCTTCGACGTGCCCGCGCTGGTCCTGAGGGATCTCGCTGTGCGGCACCAGCACGGCACGCATGCCGACCTGCTTGGCGCCGTGCACGTCGTCGTAGGGCCGGTCGCCCACGAACACGACCCGGGCGGGGTCGTCCACGCGGACCGCAGCCATCGCGGCGCGGAACGCCTCCGGGTGCGGCTTGGTCCAGGGGATCTCCGAGGTGTAGACCGCGCCGTCGATGAGGTCGAGGACGCCGTCGCGGCGGAAGACCTCCTCGTGGTAGTCCCGCGGCCAGAGGGTGTTCGACAGGACACCTACCTTGATGCCTCTCTCGCGCAGACCTTTCAGCAGCGGCGGCGCCTCAGGATCGATCAGCGTGTGCGGGGCCCAGAAGTCCTGGTAGGCCGCCAGCGCCCCGGGATGCCGTTCGGAGGTGGTGTCGATGCCTGCCGACTGCAGCAGCTCGTCGAACGTGCCTGACCGCTGGTGCTCGCGTGCCGCCCGCCACGCGTCGGTCTCGGCGTCGAGCAACAGCCCAGCGAGCTCGTCGGCACGCGACCCGTCATACTCCCTCGTGTAGGCCGCCCACTGCTCGCGCAGATCGATCGAGTGCCACGGGGTGAGCGTCCCGCCCCAGTCGAAGATGACCGCGTCGATGCCCACCGGCCGCACGGTACCGGGCTGTGGACGACGGCCCCCAGCGGTGGGGCCGCTCCTGGAAGCCTTGACGGATGCCGGACGGGAGTGGGCACCATGGATCCTGTGAAGTCACTGACCGCGCGCGACTGGACGGTCGCCGACGCCTACGAGTTCCTGCCCGAAAGCGGGACGCGGCGCTTCGAGGTCATCGACGGTGAGCTCTTCGTGAGCCCCGGGGCGTCGGAGGTCCACCAGTTCCGCGCGTTCGAGCTGGCCAGCATCCTTCATGCGGCCTGCCCCTCGCACCTGCGCGTGTCCGGCGGTTCCATCAACCTCGATATCGGCGACCGTCGCCATCTCGAGCCGGATCTCGCTGTCAAGCGGGTCGAAGACTTCAATCGAGCCGAGTCGGTGCCGCTGCTGGTCGTCGAGATCCTGTCGCCGTCGAACTGGCGGCACGACACGCACCGCAAGCGCGAGGTCTACCGCGAGCTCGGCATCCCGTCCTACTGGCTCGTCGACCCGCTCGAGTCGACCGTCACCGTCCTCGACCTGGTCGACGGCGACTACGTCGAGACCGCTCGGGTCGGACCCGGCGATGTAGTCGAGGTGACCAAGCCGTTCCCGGTGCGGATGGCGCCCGGCGAGTGGGCACCGCTGGACTGAGCGGGCTTTCAGCCGCGGACGGCCGCAACGACGTGGGCAGCGGTGTCCGCCACCGCGATGTCCTCCCGCTCGCCGCTTCGGCGGTCGCGGACCTCGATCGTGCCGTCGGCCAGGCCCTTGCCGACCACGACGATCGTCGGCATGCCGAGCAGCTCGGCATCCTTGAACTTCACGCCGGGCGACACTCCGCGACGGTCGTCGAACAGCACTGTCAGGCCAGCGCCTACCAGCTCGTCGGACAGCGTTCCCGCCGCGTCGAAGACCGCCTCGTCCTTGCCCGTAGCGACCAGGTGCACGTCGGCCGGGGCGATCTCGCGCGGCCAGCACAGGCCGAGCTCGTCGTGATTGCCTTCCGCGATGGCCGCGACAGCACGGGAGACCCCGATGCCGTAGGAGCCCATGGTGACCACGACCAGCTTGCCGAACTCGTCGAGCACCTTCAGCCCGAGCGCCTCGGAGTACTTCCGGCCGAGCTGGAAGATATGTCCCATCTCGATGCCCCTCGCTGCTTCCAGCGCTCCGCCGCACACCGGGCAGGCGTCACCCGCACGGATCTCCGCCGCCTCGATCACGCCGTCGGCGGAGAAGTCACGCCCGGCGACCAGGTCGAGCACGTGGCTGCCTTCGGTGTCGGCGCCGGTCACCCAGCGGGTCCCCTCCACCACGCGCGGGTCGACGAGATAGCGGATGCCCGAGCCGTTCTTCTCCCCCAGCACGCCCGGGCCGATGTAGCCCTTGACCAACGACGGGTTCGCGGCGAACGCCGCCTCGTCGAACGGCTCCACCTCGGCCGGATCGATCTGGGCCTGCAATCGCTTCTCGTCCACCTCACGGTCACCGGGCAGCCCGACCGCCAGCGGCTCACGGCTGCCGTCGGGGTGGTGCAGGATCACGAGCACGTTCTTGAGGGTGTCCGCCGCCGACCACGGCCGGTCACTGCGTGGGAAGCGCCCGTTCAGATGGTCAACCAGTGTCTGGATCGTGGGGGTGCCCGGGGTGTCCTCCGCGTGAGCGGGAGGGACGTCGTCGTACGCCTGCGCCGGTGGCGCCGGCACCCGCACCGCCTCGACGTTGGCCGCGTGGTCGCAGTTCGTGCACCGGACGTAGGTGTCCTCGCCGACATCGGACGTGGCGAGGAACTCCTCGCTGGCCGAGCCCCCCATCGCCCCCGACATGGCCGCCGCGATCACGTAGTCGAATCCGAGCCGGTCGAAGATGCGGATGTAGGCGTCACGGTGCGCGGCGTAGGAACGCGCGAACGACTCGTCGTCGATGTCGAAGGAGTAGGAGTCCTTCATCACGAACTCGCGGCCGCGCAACAGGCCGGCGCGCGGGCGCTGCTCGTCCCGGTACTTGGTCTGGATCTGGTAGATCCACAGCGGCAGGTCCTTGTAGGACGCGTAGAGGTCCTTCACGAGCAGGGTGAACAGCTCCTCGTGGGTGGGCGCGAGCAGGTAGTCCGCGCCCTTGCGGTCCTTGAGCCGGAAGATGCCGTCGCCGTAGTCCAGCCACCGGTTGGTCGCCTCGTAGGGCTCCTTGGGCAGCAGGGCCGGGAAGTGCACCTCCTGCGCGCCCATCGCGTCCATCTCCTCGCGCACGATCCGCTCGACGTTGCGATAGACCCGCCAGCCCAGCGGCAGCCAGGTGTAGCCGCCGGGCGCGGCGCGGCGGATGTAGCCGGCCCGCACGAGCAGCCGGTGGCTGGGCACCTCCGCGTCGGCCGGGTCCTCGCGCAGGGTGCGAAGGAACAGCGTCGACATCCGCAGCAGCACAGGCTCTCCTCGGGGTTCGGTCCCGTGAGGATAACGAGGCGTACGCCGGGTGGCCGCCCGGATTCACGAGCGGTCACGTGCCGGGCGTCGTGCCTCGCCGCGCCAAGATCTCCCGCAGCGTCGGCAGCACGCGCTGGTCCTTGAGACGGTTCGCGGCCTGCTTGCTGCGGATGACGTCGGCGAGGCTCGCGACCTTGACCACCACACCGAAGATCCGGGTGTCCACGGCATCGCGGTTCAGGTCGGGATAACCCTGGGTGCCGGTCGGGACGAACGAGATGTCGAGGATTCCGTTCGGAGTGGCGAGGTTCCACACCTGGACGGCAGCGAGTGAGGCAGCGTCATGGCTGAAGGGCAGAGGTTCGTCGACCTCCGCTGCGCGGACCATGGCGCCCATCTCCCTCAGTGCGTCCGAGAGCCGAGCCAGGTTCTCGGAGGATGCCTCTGGGGTGATGTCCAGGTCTTCGGTCGGGAACGGCGAGCCGTGCACGACGGCTGCCAGTCCGCCTATGAGCACGAACCGCACGCGGTGCTTATGGAGGACCGAGAGGATCTCTCCCGCCTTAAGCTCAGGCAGCTCCACCCCGCACCACCTCGCCTGCCCGCCGGAACCCGAGCATCTCCTTGACGACTCGCCCGTGCCGCTCCAGCCGCTCGTCGGGCGTAAGCCGAGACAGCGCCTCGGCCTGCCACATGTCGGCGTATTCGCGCTCGACGAGCATGACGTCGAGGTCGAGGCCGCACGCCCGGACCAGCGACAGCACGGTCTCGAAGCTGGGCGCCGTCCGTCCGCCTTCGAGCCGGGCGATGGCCGACTGGGTGGTGCCCGCCTTCTCTGCGAGCTCCCGCTGGGTCAGTCCGGCCCGACGGCGCGCCTCGCGGACGAGATCGTTTCCCATGCCCATCCTCATAGCGTACTCGCTATGAGGGTGGGCATGGCCCGTCTGCACAGCCGAGATGTGCAGCCGGGCCCGGGTGCCCCATGCTGGGGGCCAGGAGACTCGCGGACCCGAGCAGGGGAGAGACATGAGCAGTGGTGGCGTCCCGGCCGACGGGCTGAACGAGGCGGACCTGCTGCGCGAGCTCGAGCACCTGCACGCGACCCGGCACGAGACGCTGCGGCACGGCTCGGAGGACTCGCTGCGCGCCCACACCGAACGAACGACCGCACTCGAGGATGAATACCGGCGGCGGTTCCCGCAACGCGAGGTCGATCCGGGGCGGCTGCGCTCCGGCTCCCGGGAGCGCAACGGGCAGACGCCCTAGCGCCGGTCCAGCCGGCTCCCGACCCGCAGCAGCTAGAAGAGGACGGACATGAACGTGCCGCGGTCCTCGAAGCCCACGCGACGATAGGTCGCCCGCGCCGCCGTGTTGTATTCGTTGACGTAGAGGCTGACGACCGGGGCCACGTCGCGCAGCGCCGCATCGACGACCGCGGCCATGCCGCCGGTCGACCGGCCCTGGCCGCGCAGCTCGGGCGGCACCCAGACGCCCTGCACCTGGCAGGCGGCGTCGGTCACCGACCCGATCTCGGCCTTGAAGAGCACCCGGCCGTCCTCGATCCGCGCGAACGAGCACCCGGCCGCGATCAGCTCGGCCACCCGGGCGCGGTAGGTGGCCCCACCGTCACCGGCGGCCGGTGAGACACCCACCTCCTCGGTGAACATCGCCACGCAGGCCGGCAGCAGGAGGTCCAGCTCGTCGGGATGCACCCGGCGTACGCCCGGGTCTGCCGGCACCCGCGCCGGTGCCGACGTGGCCATCAGCGGCTGGTCGGGGCGCACGTCGCGAGCGGGACCCCAGGCGGGCTCGAGCTGCTGCCACATCGCGGCGACCGCGTGCCGGGGCCCGACGATCGAGGCGCAGCGGCGGCCCTGGCGGCGAGCCCGGTCGGCGAAGGCGCGCACCGCCTCGGGCCCGGCCTGCACCGGGACCAGGTTGGCGCCGGCATGGCAGAGGGCGTCGAGCCGGCCGTCGACGACGTGGCCCCACATCTCGCCACCGAGACGCCAGGCCTCCAGGCCCACGGCGCGCACCCTGGATGCGACGAACACGTTGGCGACCGGGTCGCGGTCGAGCAGGTCGGTGACGGCAGCAAGATCGGGCGGGCCGAGGACGCGCAGCGCCGACGTCCGGAGCACCGGCGCCACCTCCCCAGCTCCCGTCACCCAGCGCCTGCGGCCAACGACTATCGGACGTCGACGGCGGGCTGGCCAGAGGCTACGCCGTCGGCCTCCATCTGGTCGGCGATCCGCATCGCCTCCTCGATCAGGGTCTCCACGATCTGGGACTCGGGGACGGTCTTGATCACCTCGCCCTTCACGAAGATCTGGCCTTTGCCGTTGCCCGACGCGACACCGAGGTCTGCCTCGCGCGCCTCTCCCGGCCCGTTGACGACGCACCCCATGACCGCGACCCGCAGCGGCACCGTCAGGCCCTCGAGGCCGGCGGTCACCTGGTCGGCGAGCGTGTAGACATCGACCTGGGCCCGCCCGCACGACGGGCAGGACACGATCTCCAGGCCGCGCGGCCGCAGCCCGAGGGACTCCAGGATCTGGTTGCCGACCTTCACCTCCTCGACGGGAGGTGCCGACAGCGAGACCCGGATCGTGTCGCCGATGCCCTCGGCGAGCAGCGCCCCGAACGCGACCGCCGACTTGATGGTGCCCTGGAAGGCCGGGCCCGCCTCGGTGACTCCGAGGTGCAGCGGGTAGTCGCACTGCTCGGCCAGCAACCGGTAGGCGTTGACCATGACGACCGGGTCGTTGTGCTTCACCGAGATCTTGATGTCGCGGAAGTCGTGCTCCTCGAAAAGTGAGCACTCCCAGAGCGCCGACTCGGCCAGCGCCTCGGGTGTCGCCTTGCCGTGCTTCTCCAGCAGCCGCTTGTCCAGCGACCCGGCGTTGACCCCGATCCGGATCGGGACACCGGCCGCCGACGCAGCCTTGGCGATCTCACCGACCTTGTCGTCGAACGCCTTGATGTTGCCGGGGTTGACCCGCACCGCGGCGCAGCCGGCGTCGATGGCGGCGAAGACGTACTTCGGCTGGAAGTGGATGTCGGCGATGACCGGGAGCTGGGACTTGCGGGCGATCGTCGACAGCGCGTCGGCATCGTCCTGGGTCGGGCAGGCGACCCGCACGATGTCGCAGCCGGTCGCGGTGAGCTCGGCGATCTGCTGCAGCGTCGCGTTGATGTCGGTGGTCTGGGTCGTGGTCATCGACTGCACCGACACGGGCGCGTCGCCGCCGACCAGGACGCCGCCGACGTTGATCTGCCGGGACTTCCTCCGTACGGCGAGCGGGCGGGCCGGGACGGCGGGCATCCCCAGGGCAACGGTCATGACACCAGTATCCCCGCTCAGCTGAGGCGGAGCGGGTTGACGATGTCAGCCGCCAGGGTGAGAACCGTCAGGCCGCCGAAGAGAAGCAGCACCACGTAGGTGACCGGAAGCAGCTTGTTGTAATCGACGCGGCCGGGGTCCGGCCTGCCTCGCCGGGCTGCGAACCAGGAACGGACCTTCTCGAACCAGATGATGGCCACGTGACCACCGTCCAGCGGCAGCAGCGGGAACAGGTTGAAGACCCCGATGAAGACGTTCAGCCCACCCAGCAGGGCGAGGAAGACGATCGGCAGGCCGAGCTCGGCCGCCTCGCCACCGATCCGGCTGGCCCCCACCACGCTGATCGGCGTCTCGAGGTCGCGCTCCTGCCCGCCGATGGCGTCGATCAGCTTGGGGATCTTGGACGGGAAGCGGGCGATGGCCTGGAAGGTCTGCTCGACCGTCTGCCCGACGTACCAGACCGATGCAGGGACCGCATCGACGACGCCGTAGCCGAGGGTTGCCGATGGCGTGGCGACCGAGACGCCGATCGCCGAGACGGTCTCCAGCTGGCCGGTCGACTCGCCGACCGGAGGGCGCTGGGTCGCCAGCAGGTCGGTGGTGACGGTCCGGCGCTCACCGGCCCGCTCATAGACCACCGCGACGGAACCGGCCGGGCTCGAGCGGACCTCGTCGACCACATCGCCGTAGGTCGGCGTCGGGACGCCGCCGACGGACACGATCCGGTCACCGGCGCGCAGACCGGCAGCCTTCGCCGGTCCGACCGGGTCGCCGGCACGGCACTCGCGGAAGCCGTCGTCGAAGTCCTGGACCACGCAGTCGGTGACGACGCCGATGACGGGGGACGCCTCGGTCGCCTGGAACGTCGCGAGGGCGGGGTTGGGCAGACCGGTGGTGAAGGCCATCGCGAAGAAGATGAACATCGCGAGCAGGAAGTGCGTGGCCGAGCCGGCAACCAGCACGATGGTGCGCTGCCAGACCGGTGCGCGCCAGAACGCCCGGTGCTCGTCCTCGGGCGCCAGCTTGTCCTCGAGCGGGGTCATCCCGAGGATCTTCACGAAGCCGCCGGCCGGGATCGCCTTGACGCCGTACTCGGTCTCGCCCCTCTTGAACGACCACAGCGTCGGGCCGAACCCCGCGAAGTACTGCGTGGCCTTCATGCCGAAGCGCTTGGCGGTGACCAGGTGACCGGCCTCGTGCAGGCAGACCGAGACCATGATGCCGAGAGCGAAGAGGAACACGCCGAACCAGAACGTCATGCGGTGGAGCTCCCGGAGGTGAGGTGGCGGGCGCGCTGACGCGCCCAGGTCTCTGCAGAGAGAACATCGGCCACGGACAGGTCGTTCCCAAGCCCATGGTGGTCCCCGTCGTCGACAAAGGTCCCGTGCTCGTCGAGAACCGTGGCGACCGTGTCGGAGATCGCCGTGAAAGGCAGGTCGCCGGCGAGGAAAGCTGCGACGCACTCCTCGTTGGCGGCGTTGAGCACGGCGGGCGCCGTGCCGCCGGCGAGGCCGGCCCGACGAGCCAGCCGTACGGCGGGGAACGCCGTGTCGTCCAGGGGCAGGAACTCCCAGGTGGACGCCTGCGTCCAGGCACAGCCCGGCGCCGCCCCGGCCACCCGGTCCGGCCAGCCCAGCGCGAGCGCGATCGGCAGCCGCATGTCGGGCGGGCTCGCCTGGGCGATCGTCGAGCCGTCGACGAACTCCACCATCGAGTGCACCACCGACTGTGGGTGCACCACCACGTCGATGCGGTCGTAAGGGACGTCGAAGAGCAGATGGGCCTCGATCAGCTCGAGCCCCTTGTTCATCAGCGTCGCCGAGTTGACGGTCACGACCGGTCCCATCGACCAGGTCGGGTGGTCCAGCGCCTCGTCAGGGGTCACGCCGGCGAGCTCGTCGCGGGTTCGACCACGGAAAGGGCCGCCGCTCGCCGTCAGCACCAGCCGGGCCACCTCGCTCGGCGTACCGGACCGCAGGCACTGCGCCAGCGCGGAGTGCTCCGAGTCGACCGGCACCAGCTGCCCGGGGCGCTGCACGGCTGCCTTGACCAGTGGCCCGCCGGCGATCAGCGACTCCTTGTTGGCCAGCGCCAGCGTGCGCCCGGCCGCCAGGGCGGCCAGCGTGGGGGCGAGCCCGATCGACCCCGTCATCCCGTTGAGGACGACGTCGCAGGGCCACGCAGCGAGCTCGGCGGCCGCGTCGGGCCCGGCCAGGATCTTCGGCACCCGGGACTCGCCCGAGCTGAAGCCGGCGGCCTGCGCGGCGGCGTAGAACGCGAGTTGGAGGTCCTGGGCCGCGCTGGCCCTGGCGACGGCCACCACCTCGACGCCGAGCTCGAGGGCCTGCCGCGCCAGCAGTCCGACGTCGCCGCCGCCAGCACCGATGCCCACGACCCGGAACCGGTCGGCGTTGCGGCGCACGACGTCGATCGCCTGGGTCCCGATGGACCCGGTCGACCCGAGGATCACGACGTCACGCACCCGCCCAGTGTCCCCTACTCGCCCCCGGTGCGACGCCCTCCAGCAGTCGTCAGCGGGCGTCGACGGGCTGCGGGAGCTCGCTGCGCTGCGGCGGTAGGGGCGACGCGTCGTTCTCCCGGAAGCCGTAGCGGTCCCAGAACCGGGCGAGCGGGCGCGGTGCCCACCAGTTCCACCGGCCGAGCAGCCGCATGCTCGCGGGCACGAGCAGCGCCCGCACGATCGTCGCGTCGACCAGGATGGCGATGATCATGCCGACGCCGATCATCTTGATGAACACGATGCCCGAGGTCGAGAACGCACCGATCACCACCATCAGCAGCAGAGCGGCACTGGTGATGATCCGTCCGGTCCGCTGCAGCCCGGTCGCGACGGCGAGCGTGTTGTCGCCCGTGCGGTCCCACTGCTCACGGATGCGCGAGAGCAGGAACACCTCGTAGTCCATCGACAGTCCGAACGCGATCGCCAGCATCAGGATCGGCTGGGTCGCCTCGATGAAGCCCGTCGACGTGAAGCCGAGCAGCGCGGACAGGTGCCCGTCCTGGAAGATCCACACCAACGCGCCGAACGACGCCGACAGCGACAGCACGTTCATCACCACGGCCTTGAGCGGCAGCACCACCGAGCCGAACGCGAGGAACAGCAGCACCAGGGTGACACCGACCATGAACAGCCCCATCCAGGGCAACGTCCCCGACAGGCTCGACAGCAGATCGCGCAGCTCCGCCGCCCGTCCGCCGACGAGCACCTCGGCGCCCTGCGGCGCGGGCACCGACCGGATGTCGGCGACCAGGTCGCGCGCCTCCGACGAGAGGCCCTCGAAGCCGTGCCGGACGCTGACCTGCGCGGTCGGACCGGACTGTCCGGTGATCTCCGCGGCACTCACCCCGGGCAGAGCGCCAAGACTTTCGACGTACGACGACAGGGCTGGCCCGTCGAGGGTGCCGCTGTCCGCGGTGACCACGGCGTCGATGGTGGTCGTGCTGCCACCCGGGAAGTCGCTCAGGAGCGTCTCGCTGACGACCCGGCTCTCGGTGCCGGCCGGGAGCGCACGGTGGTCCACCCCGCCGAACTCCACTCGCAGGAAGGGGCTGCCGAGCACCAGCAGCAGCGGGATGATCACCGCCACGTAGGCGATCGGCCTGCGCATGACGCTGTGGGCCAGCCGGTACCACCCGCCGTGGTGGTCCTCGGGCGCGCCCGGCGGGTCGGTCCGCCGGCGCCACCGGGGCAGCGGGATGCGCAGCGAGTCGACCCGGTGACCGAGCATGGCCAGCAGTGCCGGCAGCACCGTGAGCGCACCGACCATCGCGACCAGCACCGCAGCCATTCCGCCGAAGCCCATCGACCGCAGGAACACCTGCGGGAAGAGCAGCAGGGACGCCAGTGCGATCGCGACGGTGATACCGGAGAAGGCCACGGTCCGCCCCGCGGTGGACATGGTGCGGACCAGCGCGTCCTCGGTCGTCGCGCCCGGCCGGCGCATCTCCTCGCGGAACCGGCTGACGACGAACAACGCGTAGTCGATCGCGAGGCCCAACCCGAGCATCGTGACGATGTTGATCGAGAAGACCGAGACGTCGGTGACCAGGGTCATCAGGCGCAGCAGGGTGAACGACCCGAGGATCGCCAGCCCGCCGATCGCCAGCGGCAGGCTCGCCGCCGTCAGCCCGCCGAAGATGACCACGAGCAGCACCAACACGATGGGCAGCGAGATCGTCTCGGCCCGGGCGATGTCCTCGCCGACCTGGCTGGTGATGTCGCTCGCGATCGCCTCGTTGCCGCCGAGCTGCACGCTCACCCCGTCGGGGGCGTCCCGCAGCTCAGGCTCCACCGCCTGGTAGGACTCCATCAGCTCGTCGTCGTCGGCGCCTACCAGCTGCAGGACGGCATAGGTGCTGGTCCGGTCCTGCGACACCAGCTCGGCGGCCTGTCCGGCCGTCCAGTGGGTGGTGACGCCCGCGACCAGCTCGACAGGGAGGTCCTCGAGGTGCTCCTCGATGGCGGCCCGGAAGGCCGGGTCGTCCACCTGCGTCTTCTCGTCGGCTGCGCCTTCGTCGCGATACAGCACGACGACGTCGGCGGCGCCGCGACCGACGGTCTCCTCGACCTGGGTCAGCGCCCGCGCGGACTCGCTGTCCGGCGTCTCGAAGCCGCTGTCGGTCATCGAGGCGAAGACCCCGGTGCCCCATCCGGCGCCCACGGCCAGGAAGGCGGCGGCGAGGACCAGGACGAGGCGACGGCGACGGAAGGTGAAGTGGCCTAGCGACGCGAACATGGCGGGCTCCCCTACGATCAGGCTGACAGTGATTGCGTGAGTGAACGATGTTCACTATGCTGACACTGTTCACACTTTGTCAAGGGGTACGGGAGAGCGCGGATGTCGGTGTCCGGCGGGGCCGGGGGCAGCAGGCGCGAGCGCCTTCGCGACGCCACCATGGCCGAGATCAAGGCGACCGCCCGCCGACACCTGGTGACCGCCGGTCCGGAGGCACTCTCGCTGCGGGCCGTCGCCCGCGACATGGGGCTGACCGCGCCTGCGCTCTACCGCTACGTCGACAGCCGTGATGACCTGCTGACCGAGGTCAGCACCGAGCTGTACGACGAGCTCACGTCCTCGCTCGAGGCTGCCCGCGACAAGCAGCCGGCCGAAGCGATCGGCCCCCGGCTGGTGGCGGCCAGCTGGGCGCTGCGGACCTGGGCACTCGCGCACCCGACCGAGTTCGGATTGCTGTTCGGCAGCCCGTTGCCGGGCTACGCCGTCCCGTCAGAGGGAGTCCTGCACGAGGCGGGCCGGCGGTTCGGCCTGGTGTTCGCCGCGCTGTTCGCCCAGCTGTGGGAGCAGCGGCCGTTCCCGTGCGACCGCACCGAGGATCTCGACGCCGCCCTGGTGGGCCAGCTCGCGGCCTACGCCGAATCCATGGGCAGCCCGCTGCCGCCCGGCGCCGTCAAGGTCTTCCTCGAGTGCTGGGTCCGCCTCTACGGCCTGGTCTGCATGGAGGTGTTCGGGCACCTGAAGTTCGCGCTCGACGACGCGGAGGCGATGTTCGCGGACATGCTGAGGACCAACGGCGTCGCGCTCGGCTTCGACGAGCCGCCCGATGCTCGCCGCTAGAGATCGAGACCGGTCAGCACCAGGACCCGCTCGTAGGTGAAGTCCTCCATCGCGTAGCGGACACCCTCGCGGCCCACGCCGGACTCCTTCGCGCCGCCGTAGGGCATCTGGTCGGCCCGGTAGGACGGGACATCTCCGATGACCACACCGCCGACCTCGAGTTCACGGTGGGCGCGGAAGGCCACCTGCACGTCATGGGTGAACACGCCGGCCTGCAACCCGAACCGTGAGTCGTTGACCTTGGCGAGACCGTCGTCGAGGCCGTCGAATGCCGACACGACCAGCACCGGGCCGAAGACCTCGTCGCGCGCGACCCGCGCATCGGGCGGGACGTCGGCCAGCACCGTCGGGGCGTAGGTGCAGCCGTCACGGACCCCGCCGGCGAGCACTGTCGCGCCGGCCGCCACCGCCTCGTCGACCCACTCCTCGACGCGGCGCGCCGCCGCCTCGTCGATCAGCGGGCCCACCTCGGTGGCCTCGTCACCAGGGTCGCCCACCCGCAGCTCCCCCACGGCCTTCACCAGTCGCGGCACCAACCCGTCGTAGACCGGCCGGTCGGCGAGCACCCGCTGCACGGCGATGCAGGACTGGCCGGCCTGGTAGTTGGCGAACGTGGCGATCCGGGTCGCCGCCAGGTCGAGGTCGGCCTCCGAGCTCCAGTCGGCACATACCACCGCGGCTGCGTTACCGCCGAGCTCGAGGGTCACGTGCTTGTGCGGGACGGCCTCGCGGATCGCGTGCCCGACCGGCCCGGAGCCGGTGAACGACACGACCGGCAGGCGAGGGTCGGCGACCAGCGCCGGCGCCTGCGCGTCGGCCACGACCAGCACCGCGACCATCCCCTCCGCAAGTGCGGTCTCGGCCAGGATCTCGGCGAGCAGCAGCGCGGAGAGCGGCGTCCTGGGAGCGGGCTTGACGACGATCGGGGCGCCGACGGCGATCGCCGGAGCGACCTTGTGGGCCACCAGGTTCAGCGGGAAGTTGAAGGGCGCGACACCCAGGACTGGACCACGCGGGAAGCGCCGCACCACAGCCAGCCGGCCGGCGCCGACCACGTCGGTGTCCAGCCGCTGCAGGTCACCGCTCCAGCGCCGGGCCTCCTCCCCCGCCCACCGGAAGGTCGCAGCCGCACGGGCGACCTCGAGCCGGGCCCAGGTCAGCGGCTTGCCGCTCTCGGACGTGATCAGCCTCGCGACCTCGTCGGCCCGCTCGGTCAACCGGGCCGAGACGTGTGCCAGCGCGTCCGCCCGGACGTGCGCCGGCAGCGCCGCGGCGTGGTGACGCACCGCGTGGGCGGCGGCCACGGCGTGCTCGACCTCGGCCGGCGTCGCGAGCGGCACCTCGGCGACCAGGCTCCCGTCGTAGGGGTGGCGCACCTCGATGGTCGCCACGTCGGCAGTGGACACAGCCCCCCTCAACGGAATTCGTCGCCACAAGGCCCTGTCGCCTCGGATTCCGTCACAGTATCGTGTCCTGGGTGACCGACTCGATCGACTCGAACATCGACTCCGCCCTCCGCGGTGGGCCCGCTCTGGCGCAGGAGCGCCGCCTCGTCACCGCCATCCCCGGCCCGCGCTCGGCCGAGCTGTTCGCCCGCCGCGGCGCCGCGGTGGCCCGCGGGGTCGGGACCACGCTGCCGGTGTTCGTCGAGCGGGCCGGCGGTGGGGTGATCGTCGACGTGGACGGCAACTCGCTGATCGACCTCGGCGCGGGCATCGCCGTGGTGAGCGTCGGCAACGCGGCCGACGCGGTCGTGACGCGGGTGCGCGAGCAGGTGGCGCGCTTCACCCACACCTGTTTCATGGTCACGCCGTACGACGGCTACGTGCAGGTCTGCGAGGCGCTCAACCGGTTGACGCCCGGCGACCACGAGAAGCGTTCGGCGCTGTTCAACTCCGGCGCGGAGGCAGTGGAGAACGCCGTCAAGATCGCTCGCGCGCACACCGGGCGCATTGCGGTGGTGGTGTTCGACCACGCCTACCACGGGCGCACCAACCTCACGATGGCCATGACCGCCAAGAACATGCCTTACAAGCACACGTTCGGCCCGTTCGCCCCCGAGGTCTACCGGGTCCCGATGTCCTACCCGTTCCGGGACGGTCCCGAGATCGACGGTCCGGCGGCTGCGCGGCGGGCGATCGAGCTGATCGAGACGCAGGTCGGTGCCGGCAACGTCGCGTGCGTGCTGATCGAGCCGATCCAGGGCGAGGGCGGCTTCGTCGTGCCCGCGCCCGGCTTCCTGCCGGCGATCGCCGAGTGGTCCCGGCTGGCTGGGGCGGTCTTCGTGGCGGACGAGATCCAGACCGGGTTCTGCCGCACCGGCGACTGGTTTGCCTGCGACCACGAAGG
>Ga0136617_10003137_pt1 | contig 14751 bp, 12 predicted proteins | sample AntDrymUQ3222106_2_FD_129672 | JGI IMG/M metagenome (GOLD analysis project Ga0136617, IMG submission 129672) | Polar desert sand microbial communities from Dry Valleys, Antarctica - metaG UQ322 (21.06) | ecosystem: Environmental > Terrestrial > Soil > Desert | place: Antarctica: Dry Valley... | reverse complement strand
TTGCTTGTAATAAACAACTAATTAGTGGATGGCGGCAAAGAGTGATCTGCTTTTCGGGCCGTTCGACAAAGTCACGTCGTGGTCTAGACTGGTCTCCGAGCGATATGGAAGGAGAATGCCGTGGCTGGAGAAGGCATAGTGGGGATGTTCGAGAGGGCTGGATGGGAGGTCAAGGAAGAGGGCGATTCCGCAGAGGTGGTTGGCGTCGCGGGCCGGTACGAGATCCGGCCCGACGAGAAGGTGCTCGGCCACGAGACCGTCTTCGAGCTACGAGACGAAGAGCTGAGCATGAAGGCTTACGCCCGTAAGGTCCCGACCCCGGATTGGGCCGCGGAGTTGTTGGATCGCTACGGGGTGCCGTCCGGCATGTCGGACGCGACGCCGGGCAAAGTGCCCATGGTGCCGCCGGGCACGGAAGAGGACGACCGAGACGCCTGAACCGTCCGGCTCGAAGAGGGTCCGGCGCGGGAAAGTACGGACCTTCGCCGCCACGCTGAGCGCGCTCCTCGTCGCGCTCGCGTTCGGGTGCGGTGAAGACGAACGTGGCGAAATCGGTGAAAGAACAGAACCGGTGGGCACGCGGCCCAACATCGTCTTCGTGCTCGCGGACGACTCCGATCCGACGTTGCTGAAGGCCATGCCCGAGACTAGGGACGGTATACGGGATCGGGGCGTGACGTTGGAGAACGCGGTGATCTCCACGCCGATGTGCTGTCCGTCGCGGGCGACGATCCTGACCGGCAAATATCCGCACAACCACGGGGTCTGGTACACGAGGGGAATTAGGGGCGGGTGGCCGGCTTTCCAGGCCCGCGGACTCGACCGGGACACTGTCGCGACGCGGATGCGCGACGCTGGCTACCAGACATTCTTCGCCGGAAAATACCTGAACGGATACGATGACACCCGCTACGTCCCACCTGGCTGGAGCGTCTGGAACGGCTATCTGGGCGAGTATCCGGGCGAGACCTATCGCCTGAACGAGAACGGCGAGATAGAGACTTACGAGCGCGGCGAGATCCACGACACCGACCTCATCGCCCGCAAGGCCGAAGCTTTCATCCGCAACACGGAAGCGCCGTTCTTCGCGTATATCGCCCCGAACGCGACGCACAGCCCTTACTACGCCGCCGAACGTCACGCCGGCGACTTCTCTGACACCAGGTTACCCGAATCTCCCAACCGCAACGAGGCCGATGTCTCGGACAAACCCCGGTACGTGCGCGAGGGGCCGCTCTTGGGCGAGGAGCAGGCCGCCACGGAGGAAGACGTTCACCGGCAGAGGCTCAGGTCCGCCGCTTCCCTGGACGACCTCGTGGGCGGCGTCGTGGACGCTCTCCGGTCCTCCAGTGAGCTAGAGAATACCTACGTGTTCTTCTGGACGGACAACGGTTACCATCTGGCGGGCACACACCGCCTCCCACGCGGGAAGCATACCCCCTATGAAGAGGACATCAACGTGCCCATGTTCGTGCGGGGGCCGGGCGTGCCGGAAGGCTCCGCGAGAGAAGGGCTCGCGTCCAACACGGACATCGCGCCCACGTTCACCGCGATAGCGGAGGCCACCGCGCCGGAGGCGGTGGACGGGAGATCTTTGCTCCCTCTCCTGGACCGAAACCCGCCGTATAACTGGCGGCGGGCGCTCCTGGTCGAGAGCCGGGCCGGTTTCCGGGAGGAGCCGCCTGAAGACATGCCGGCATACGCCGCCGTGCGAACCGAAGAAGTCACCTACGTCGAGTACGAGACAGGGGAGAGGGAACTCTACGATCTCGCCCGCGACCCCTACCAACTACACAATCTCGTACGAACTTCGGAGCCTGGCGTGCTCTCCGGCATGCATGATCGGCTCGCGGCGCTCCGCTCGTGCGCCGGGCAGGGATGCCGGAACGCGGAGGACTGACGGCTCGAAGATACCGAAATCACTCATCCCTCAAACGCAGATACTCGTCCACGCGGAAAGCGAATCGCTTCTCGTGAGTGTTCCCGAGACCGTCTTCGACCACCAGCCGGAGGCGTGGCCGCCCGCCGTAACCGGCATCTGCCAGGATTCGGGCCAGAGGCCGGGTCTGCGTCCAGTACCGCGCCGTGTCTCCTGGTTCCAGTATATGGGGGAGATCCCGGTCGCCCTCGAGTAGCTCCACCTGAACCGGGTCGCCGTCCTTCGGCGTCACGTGGACTCTTGAGACCTCGATGGTTTCCCGGCCTGCGTTCTCGACCTCGAAGAACACGTACAAAGGCGAGATATCGCCTTGCTCGGGGCGGGTGAATGCACCGAGCGACTGGGCGAGGCGCAGCCGCGGTTTCTTGCTCCCTGGCATCCAACCGAACAAGGTCAAGCCTATGCGACCCTGATGACGCTGAATGGTGATTCAGAAAGCGGAGACCCAGCGCCACGCCCTCGGGCCTCCACGTCTAGCGAGTCGTACTCGAACTCGTGCTGCAGGGTCAAGTGTCTCTTGCCTCACTTCCATTTATTAGCTTTCTCGCTTAAACTCATATGCTAGTCGAGATCGGAGACGACGTTGGTCAGCGGAGCGGTGAATGAGTTGCGACAGGACGGTTTTACGGTGGCCGACCTCTTCGCGGGCGCGGGTGGACTCTCCGCAGGCTTTCATCTGGCGGGCTTCGAGTCCGTATTTTTCAACGAGATCGACGTACGTGCGGGCGAGACGTTCCGCAGGAATTTCCCCCGTGCGACTCCGTACCTCGGTCCTGTCGAGGAATTGACGGCCAAACGCATACGGAACGAGTCTTCACTAGGCGGTGACGACCTCGACGTTATGGTCGGCGGGCCTCCTTGCCAGGGTTTTAGCATCAACGCTCCGCGCCGCAGTGACGATGACGCCCGCAACCATCTGTTCCGGCACTTCGCCCGCATTGTGCTGGAGGGTATCCGGCCAAAGTTCGTCGTGATCGAGAACGTTCCAGGGTTGGTTTCGTTGGACGGAGGAGCCACCCTGCGAAACGTCGCGGCAGCGTTTGAGATAGCGGGGTACAGGGTCGTGTTTCGCATACTGAACGCCGCGCACTACGGAGCGCCGCAGGAACGTTGGCGGCTCTTCTTCATCGGCACGCGGCTTCCCGGAGTGGATCTGTCTTTCCCGCAACCCGTTCACTACAGTCGCGGGCGACCGAACTTCACGGGAGGTCGGGAACATATCTTCCGGTACGCTACCGAAGGCGGCGCGCAAGATAGCCTGTTCGGTGGTCAACTGCGAGCGCCGGTCACGGTGGGCGAGGCTCTGGGAGACCTTCCTCCGATACCATCCGGTGGCGGTGCCACCGAGATGGAGTATGTGCTCCCCGCCGAGAACGAGTATCAGCGTAAGATGCGAGAGGGTTCGGAGAGACTTTACAATCACGAATGTTCGGGAGTTTCGCCTGTCAACGTCGAGCGTATGCGCCACGTGAAGCCAGGCGGGTCCTGGCGGGATATTCCCCATAACCTTCTCCCGAAGGGCATGCAGCGCGCTCGGCGCAGCGACCATACGAAGCGTTATGGGCGGCTCCATCCCGACGGGCTTTCTCCCACGATCATGACCAAATGTGACCCTCACTGGGGCAGCGTGTTCCACTACGAGCAGGATCGCATTATCAGCGTGCGTGAGGCGGCACGGTTGCAATCTTTCCCTGATTGGTTCCGTTTCGCGGGGTCCAGGATCGAGCAGTACCGGCAGGTAGGTAACGCCGTGCCCCCGTTGCTGGCACAGGCGATCGCGGAGCACATACAAGCGTTGCTGATCCCAACCGGGCGCAGAGCGATCGTGAGCGAAGAGCGGAAGGTTTCATATTCCACGCGTTAACGGCAACGACTTCGCGGAACTTTTCGGCTACGCGCCGGATGACGTTTCACCACCCGCGCGCCGGCAATGGAAGAGCCAGAGATGTCCGTTTGTCGGTGGCATGTGCGTCAAGCGCATCAACCTTCCGGGTAGCGGTTGGGTCGTGTCCGGTGCTTGTAGTGTCGCCAACAGACTCAGAAACGGTGATACAGAGGAAGTGGTTATCTGCCTGCAACGCCTTTACGCTGACGATCATGGATCGTTGAGGGCGTGCGTTCATGATGCGTTGGGTACTACGCCGCCAGTTTATCTGGCTGATGAGTATTCCAGATCAAAGAGGTCTGGGACTTTGCCGAGCGATTACGTGGTGTTATTGGGGAAAGGTTCGGGGTCGGAGATTCAGGTGCGGAACTCCGCTGCCCAACTCAGTCTGGACTGGACCATGGCCTGCGTGGCGAGCGGTGAACTGGAGTCCGTGATCCCCTGCGAAGTCCAGAGCATCGACACGACGGGCAGCTATCGCGAGGCGTGGCGGGCCTACGCGGAAGAGAACGTTTCCGTGCCCGACGCGGCGCATGGAATGAACTGGGCTAATGTTTGGAAACGCCTCATCCCGCAACTGCTGTTGAAGGGCGCTGTCGCGTCCACGTCCACGCTGTGCAAGCGTGGGCTGTACTTTGTGGTGCCCGACCGCGTTTACGAGCAGTTCGAGAAGCTGGTGGGAGAAGTTCCGGAGGTCAGCGCCCCTGGTCCTGGAGTGCTTACGGTCATGACATACGAATTGGGTCCGCTGGTACCCAGAGGGTCGGTGCGTTCCCTGGTTCGTTGCCGTACTGTGCGAACCGCGATAACGGACTTCGCTGAATCTTTCGCGTCCGGTCGAGAGTTGCTTCCTCTGGGTTCGCAGCTCGATGTGAAAGTAAGAAGCGTGTTGGAGAATCTGTAGTACGTTTTTCGAGTGGATGCTGAACCCAATCAGCATGTTCCCTACTCGACGTCGGCAGGGAACTGGGCCTCGGAAGCGCCGGAGGGTTTCGGAGCCGCCTTCGCGGGGTACTGCAGTGCCAGTATTCCGGCGATTGCGAGGGAGGCAGGAAGTCACTATGGACAAGCTGAAGAGAGAGGCCAAGAGTGCCGCGAAGGGCGGCAAGGGCGGTAGCAAGACCGGCAGCAAGGGCGGCAAGAAGAAGGGGTCGTCCGGGCCTGAGCAGAAGGCCAAGAGCGCGGCTAAGAAGCTTCTCAAGTAATACGCTGGCCGCCGGTCCCGGTGGCCGCGCCGTCTAGCAGGCGCGGCGCCAGGGGCCGAGGTTTCTTTTCTTTAGCATGGCGTTGAAGCCCAGGTCTTCGGCTCTGGGGCAGAACTTCTGCCGGGTTATCCCGGTGTCCGTATACTCGGCGGCCAGCACGGCCTTATTTTGCTCGACGAAGGGGCTCATCTTCCCGCACCACCGTCCGTCGAAGCAGTCCTCGGTGATCGCAAAGTCGTAGTAGGGTAGCAAATCCTCCACCTGGGCCTCGTCGTTTTTCATGGCGATGGAGAGTCCGCGCTCGTGGGCCTCGTCGGCGAGCCACCTGTTGTAGCGGAGCTGGTCGGTGTAGGTGAGTGGGAAACCGGTCTTGTTGGTGTAGCCGTCCATATTGTCCGGCTCGATGGCGTCGAAGCCCTTCGCGGCGCACATATCAATCCGGGACTCCATGATCGGCCCGATCAGGTCTATGCGGCGGATGTCGAGCCACTTCTCCCCAGGCCAGCCATAATACTTGTTGCCGAGCACTTTCTTGGGAAATCGGCCTTTGTCCGGTCGCCAGTTCTCCCAACTCCCCACGCTCACATAGCATACGACCCGGCTGCCTCTGCCGTGTAGCCGGTCCACCGTGGCCTTGCTGTTGTCGAATCCGTCTATGTCGTATACGTCCGCGTTGTAGGACGTATCTACCTTGCTACCGCCGAGTTGCCATTGCCAGGAGACGCCGGGCGCGGGACGCCAGACCTCCGCCGGAGGCTCCGCCGTCTGGCCCGAAGAGGCCCCAGCGGAGACCCCGAACGAGGCGAGTACCATCGCCAGGATCACTACCTTCACCATGCTTCTCATCCTCGTTCTCCTCCCAAGCCATGTTTGCGGGCGCCTGCTCACCTGAGCCGGGACCGTGACGCCAGTTTGTTCTGCCCTTTCCCGGAAATGTAGACGGTAGCAAACGACCTCTTCACACGTTTTCACAACAAGAATGGTAGATCAGTCAAAAGCATTGCGCGGGACGTTACCGGATACGGTAAGATGCGCCTGCTTCGTGGGGAACCTGGGGAAAGGGAGGTAAGCATCGTGGCGCTGGCCCTGTTGCAGGCGAATGTTTCCGTGGATCAGACGTGGCTCGATTACCTGATAATCGGGATCTACTTCGTCTTCGTGCTTGGCATCGGCGCGCTTCTCAGGAGCCGGATGAAATCTTCCGAGGACTACCTCATGGCCGGACGGTCGCTGCCGAGCTGGGTGACGGGGCTCGGGTTCCCCGGGGCCAACCTGAGGGCGTTGGAGATCATGGGCACGAGCTTTGCCTCCTCCGCCCGCATGAACGACAATGGCTCCTGATCCATGCGAAAGGAACAGGAGACCAAAGAGGACGGCCGCTACATCATCTTTTACTCTTTCGATGATAAGGAAGAAGAGGAAGCGGAAGGATAAACCAGCCTTGACGGAACGTGGATCTCTAGCCGCGTTCCTGTGCCGGCCAGGGCGTACGCAGCGATGCTCGAAGGAGGATGAAGCCGCTTGACCAGGATCTCCGCTGTCACGACGTACCCGGTCTCTTATCCTTTGGACGAGCCGCTGACCGACTCTATCCACTACATGCCGGCCCGCTCGGCTCTGCTGCTTGAGGTGCGCACCGAGAGCGGCGAGGTCGGGATCGGGGAGTCCGCCATCTACGGCGGGCCCGCCTCGGTGGTGGAGACCATGATCCACGACGAGCTGGCGCCCCGCATCCTGGGCCAGGAGGTCAGGCCCGAGTGGCTCTGGCAAATGATGATGTCCCGCTCCCACCAACACGGCGACGGGGGCGTGCTCCCTGCCGCCGTATCCGGCCTCGACATCGCCGCGTGGGACCTCCTGGGAAGGACCTCTAGCCTGCCACTCTACCGTCTGCTCGGCGGCTACCGTGATGAGATTCCGGCTTACGCCAGCGCCGGTTTCTACGCGGAAGGCAAAGACGCCGGGGCGTTAGCCGAAGAGGTTCGTGGGTACGCCGAGGCGGGGTTCCGGCACGTCAAGATCAAGGTCGGTCGCACCACCGACACCCCGATGAACCCGCTGTCACACATGGAAGAGCCGGACTTCGCCACCGTCACGCTCGCGGAGGACCTGCGGCGTGTCGCCACGGTACGCGAAGCAATCGGAGACGGCGTGCGGCTGATGGTGGACGCCAACAACGCCTGGACGAAGGCAACCGCGCTGGAGGCCGGACGGGAGTTCGAGCGGCTCGGCGTCCACTGGTTCGAGGAACCCGTCGCAACCGAAGACCGGGCCGGCAGCGCGGCGCTGGCCGCCGCCCTCGACGTGCCCATCGCCGGTTACGAGACGCAGACGGGGCTGGCGGGCTTCAGGGACCTCATAGCAGAGCGGGCGGTGGATATAGTGCAGCCCGATGTGATCTGGTCCGGGGGGATAACGGCCTGCCGCCGGATCGCCGCGCTCGCCCTGGCGGCCAACCTGCCCTGCGTGCCGCACGTGTTCTCCACGGCGGTGAGCCTTGCGGCGAACCTGCACTTTATCGCCTCGCTGCCCAACTCGTACCTGCTGGAGCTCGACCGCAACCCGAACGCCTTACGAACAGAACTCCTCGACCACCCGATAGAGCCCGACGAACGCGGCGTAGTCGCCGTCCCAGACGGGCCGGGATTGGGCGTCCGTCTCGATCGCGAGACCCTGCGCCGTTACGCTACAGACGAGCCCCGGACGACCAAGGCCGATGAGTAAGGAAAGATCCGGCGCAGCGCGAACTACCTGGCCCGCAAACGAACCTACTGAGAGGATACGCATGGACGTTTCGAGAGCCCTGGGCCGTGAGCCCGCCATGTACATAGATGGCTCCTGGGTGACGGCGAACGAGACGCGGCCCGTGATCAACCCTTCGGACGAATCCATCATCGCCGCCGTACCGGAGGCCGAAGCAGACCACGCCGGGCGCGCGCTCGAGGCCGCCCAACGCGCCCAAAGGAAATGGGGTCGCGGGAGCGGTCCCGAGCGCGGGACGGTGCTCAGGGCCGTAGCCGACGGTATCCGCGCCCGGCGGGAGGAACTCGCCCGTCTCGTCGTGGCGGAGCAGGGCAAGACGATCACGGAGGCCCGAGGCGAGGCCGCCGCCGCAGCAGGCTTCTTCGACTACTACGCTACCTTCGAGCGCGCCCAGGTGGGCGGCATGTTCGCCCCGGACGAAAGGAACGAACACCTCCTCGTCAGGTCGGTGCCCTACGGCGTGGTGGCCGGCATCATCCCCTGGAACTACCCGGCGGCGCTCTTCGCCAGGAAGGTCGCGCCGGCCATCATGGCGGGCAACGCCATCGTCCTCAAGCCGCACGAGGACACCCCTCTCGCGGCGCTCGCGCTCGCCGGGATCATGGAGGAGGCCGGTGTGCCCCCCGGTGTCGTCAACGTCGTCACCGGCGCCGGACGGGTCGTGGGAGACGCGCTCGTGCGCCACCCCATTACCCGGATGGTGAGCATGACCGGCTCGGTGCGCGGCGGGCGCGAGATTCTCGCCGCCGCCGCCGAAAACATCACCCCGGTCTCGCTGGAGCTCGGCGGGAAGGCGCCGTTCATAGTCCTCGAAGACGCCGACCTCGGCGCCGCGGTCGAGAACGCCGTGGACGCGCGCTTCTGGAACTGTGGGCAGGTGTGTACCTGCAACGAGCGTACCTACGTGCAGCGCGGCGTCTACGACGAGTTCGTCGAGCGTTTCGTCGAGGCGGCCTCCAACCTCCGCATGGGGGACCCGGCGCGCGAGGACGTGCAGATGGGCCCCAAGGTCAACGAGCCCGAACTGGTCAAGGTGGAGGCCATGGTCAACGATGCCGTCGAACAGGGGGCGTCGGTCGCGCTCGGGGGCGGACGCCCGGAGGGGGAGGAGTTCGAGAAGGGATACTGGTTCGAGCCGACGGTGCTGACCGGGACGACGAACGACATGGACATCGTGCAGGACGAGGTGTTCGGTCCCGTGCTCCCGATACAGCCGTTCGACGAGTTCGGGGAGGTCGTGGATCTCGCCAACGACTCCCGCTACGGGTTGACCGCCTACGTCTTCACGTCGGACTTGCACAAGGCGATGCGGGCGATAGACGACATCGACTTCGGTGAGATCTACGTCAACAAGATCGGCCCCGAGCAACTCCAGGGCTTCCACACCGGTTACCGGCTCTCGGGCATGGGCGGCGACGACGGGCCGTACGGGTACGAGCGGTATCTGCGCCGCAAGACCGTTTACCTGCACTACGACGGATTCGGCACACCGGCGGAACTGCATCCCTAGCGGGAGAGAGGGAGATCCGGAGGTCGAATGGAGGAAAGAAAATCAGCCCTGCTGGTCCTGAACCCGTACGAAGCGCGCACGACCGCGGCCCTCTTCGAGCGCCTTTTCCCCGCCGGCGAACACGGCCCCGGCGCGACCACGATCGGGGTCCTCGAATACGTGGATCGGGCTCTGGCCGGCGCGTACAGGGACGATGCCGAGAGCTACCGGCTCGGCCTGGCGGCCCTGGATCGCACCGCTCACAGGCTCCACGGCGCGCCCTTCACCGATTGCACTCGCGAACAGCAGGACGCCACGCTCTCCGGCCTCGAAAGCGGAGACCTTCCCGACTTCCACGTTCCGCCGCAGCGCGACTTCTTCCACCTTTTGCGAGCTCACCTTCAAGAAGGGCTCTTCGCCGATCCTGCCCACGGCGGCAATCGCGACAAGCTGGGCTGGAGTTTCCTGGGACATCCGGGAGTCTGGATGGAGAACTCCGCCGAGGAGAACCTCTCCGAAGTACCCGTGACGAAGGGCGGGAGGATAAGATCTCTCCAGGATCTGGGCTATTCGCTGGACGGCGGTTCGGGGGAGCCCGTGGACATCCCCGGCTACGACCCGCAGAGAAGCGTCGAGCCGCCGATGGGCGTGGCGGATGTGATTCTGGTGGGAATGGGGGCGATGGGGAGCGTGGTTGCCCCCGTCCTGACCCGCGCGGGACTGCGCGTGGTCGCCCTCGAAGCGGGACCGTGGCGCACGAAGCGCGACTTCCTGCCTGATGAGCTGGGCTCCGCGTACTACTGCCGGGGTGGCATGGGTCCCAAGTTCCTGGCGGAGACGCCGCGCTGGCGCCGTAACGCTGGGGAGGCAACCCGCGAGGCCACCTTCTCACTCGGGCGCATGATGAACGGCGTCGGCGGATCGGTGATCCACTGGGGAGGGGCGCTCCGGCGCTGCCACTCGCACCACTTCCGCTACCTCACCCACGTGCGCGAGAGCTTCGGAGAGAAGGCGTTGCCGGAGAACCACACCCTGGCCGACTGGCCCGTCACCTACGAAGATCTGGAACCTTACTATACCGAAGTCGAGTACCTGGCCGGTGTCGCGGGCGACGACAGCAACCCGTTCGTCACCAGGAGCAGACCGTACCCGATGCCGCCTCTGCGGCCCTTCCGCACCGGCGAGGTCTTCCGCAGGGCCGCCAAGGGGATGGGGCTGCATCCCTACCCGACGCCGGTCGCCGTGAACAGCGAACCTTACAACGGCTACCCGGCCACGACTTACTGTGCCTGGAGTGGCGGGTTCGGGCCCTTCAACGACGAGCGGTGGCACCCTGGTCTGACCTCTGTGCCCGAGGCGCTCTCGACCGGTAACCTGGATCTCAAGACCCATTGCCGGGTCGTCCGCGTCCTCACCGGCCCGGACGGGCGGGCGAGCGGCGTCGAGTACGTGGACGCCAACGGACAGAGTCACGTGCAGCGGGCGCGAACGGTGATCCTGTGCGGCTACACGTTCGAGAACGTGCGGCTCTTGTTGCTCTCCGGCGACGAGCGCCACCCGAACGGCCTGGGCAACAACCGTGGACAGGTCGGCAAACACTTCATGACCAAGGGGTGGGCGGACGTCTATGGCTTCTTCCCTGAGATGGTCTTCAACAAGCACACAGGGCCGGCGGCGCAGATGTGGGGGCTGGACGACTTCATCTCCGCGGACTTCGACTCGGCATCGCACGGGTTCGTCGGCGGGGCGACCCCGAACGTCGAGAACCAGATGTTGCCCATTCAGATCTCCCGCGAGGGCCTGCCGCCTGACACGCCGCTCTGGGGCAAGGGATACAGGGACCACCTCCGCCGGTGGCAACACGTCTGCGCGATCCGTCTCCAACCGGAGTCGCTCTCCTACCACGAGAATTTCCTGGATCTGGACCCCCGCCACCGCGACCGCGGCGGCCTCGGCCTGCCCCTCGTCCGCATCACCTGCGACCTGCGGGAGAACGAGCGTCGCCTGGCCGAATGGATGGAGACCAAAGCCGGGGAGATCCTACGCTCGATGGGAGCGGACGAGACCTGGCGTGGTCCACGCTTCCGGGGCGTGTGCAGCAGCCACGACCTCGGCGGGTGCCGCATGGGCGAAGACCCCGCCTCCTCGGTAGTAGACCCGGAGCTGCGCGTCCACGACACCCCCGGCCTCTACGTCTTCGGCGGGGCGGTCTTCCCCACCTGTCCCGGTGTCAACCCGACGCTGACGATGTGGGCCCTCTGCCTGCGAGCCGCCGGACAACTCACGGCGCGCCTCCGGCAAGGAGAGGAACCGTGATCCGCGGTTCTCGCGCAATCCAGCGCATCTTCAACGAAAGCCAGGAGATCCTCGCCCCCGTAAACTCCCATTTCGGAAACAAAAAACAAATAGCTTGATGCTTGACTGTTGTTGAAACTTGTGATTTGCTGTAACAAGTGAAACGTCCGTTACACGGATGTGGGGAAGGGTACGACGGAGGGCGGTTTGGAGTTCGAGCGCGGCGGCATGGAACTTTGGGGGTGGGATCCACGATAGTACAGGGGAAGAAATAACGTTGCATATGGGGAAGACGGCTCGTTCGAGGCGCATGGCCGGTGAAGGGATCTGGAGGAGACATGAAGAAGAGTGGTGTGACAGGCGGCGAGGGCATGAGGGTCGGAGTGTCGCGGCGAATATCAGGGCCGATGGCGGCGCTGGGCGCCGGTTTGCTTGTCGCTCTTGCGGCGCTGATGGTATGGGCGACGCTGCCGGTGCTCGCCCAGTCGAGTGAGAGTGGCTATCAGAAGAAGGTCTCGCCGCTTGAGACGCCGTGGACGGATGAGGTGGGGCCGAACAACGCGTTGCCGAAGTATCCCAGGCCGCAGATGGTCCGAGATGAATGGAAGAACCTCAATGGGGTCTGGCAGTTCAACGGGGCCGCTCCGGAGGAAGAGCCCCCGATCGGGCGCGAGCTTCCGGAGCGCGCGCTGGTTCCATATCCCATAGAGTCTGCGCTGTCCGGCATCAAACGCCACGAGAACTACATGTACTACCGCCGGACCTTCGAGACACCGAAGGACTGGAACGTCGGGGGGAACGAACGTCTGCGCCTGAACTTCGGGGCCGTTGACTACGAGACGACCGTGTGGGTGAACGGGGAGCGCCTGGGATCTCACAAGGGCGGCTACGACAAGTTCTCTTTCGACATCACCAACGCCCTCAAGAACAAGGGCAAGCAGGAGATAGTCGTCGGCGTCACCGACCTGACCGACAGGGGCAATAGGCCGTTCCAGCGTCCTTACGTCGGGGGCGGACAGCCAACAGGCAAGCAGTCCCTGAGGCCAGGCGGCATCTTCTACACGGCCGCCTCGGGCATCTGGCAGACGGTCTGGATCGAGCCTGTATCCAGGGCGCACGTCTCGCGGCTGGACATGACGCCGGATCTCGAAGACGATTCCCTGAGCGTGACCGTGAACGCTCCAAACGCCGATGGCGTGAGGGCGAAGGTCACCGCCTACGAAGCCGGCGGTGGCGGCAAGGTCGGCAGCGTTACCGGGCCGGCCAACCAGGAGTTGCGGCTGCCCGTTCCGAACGCGAAGCTGTGGAGCCCGGATAACCCGTATCTCTACGACCTGAAGGTTCAACTGCTCGACGGCAGGCGTGTCGTGGACTCCGTGGATAGCTACTTCGGGATGAGGTCCGTCAGCATCCAGAAGGGTGAGGACGGCAAGCCCCGGATGTATCTCAACGGCGAGTTTGTCGCCAACATGGGGACCCTGGATCAGGGTTTCTGGCCTGACGGCGTCTATACCGCGCCCACGGACGCAGCCCTGAAGTTCGACCTCCAGGCTCACAAGCGGCTTGGCTACAACATGGTCCGCAAGCATATCAAGGTGGAGCCGGATCGCTGGTTCTATCACGCGGACCGTCTCGGTCTGATCGTCTGGCAGGATATGCCATCATTCTCGCCCGTATACGACCCCAGCCCGGAGGATCAGGCGCAGTTCAGGACCGAGCTCAGGCAGATGGTCAACGAGCACAAGAGCTTCACTTCGATCACCACCTGGGTCCCTTACAACGAGGGCTGGGGAGAGCTGGATCAGCAGACAACGGCCAGCATCGCCAACATGGTGAAGAGGATGGACCCGAGCCGGCTGGTCAACACGCACAGCGGCGTGAACTGCTGCGAGTCTCAGGGAGACTCCGGAGCCGGCGACATCTACGACCAGCACAACTACCAGGACCCGCCGCTGCCGCCACCGTTCGATGACCGGGCCACGGTGGCCGGTGAGTACGGCGGCGTGGCGCTCAGGATGCCAGAGCACGAGTACGATCCAAGCATCTCCTTCGCGCCCTACGGGGCCGAGGAATCTCCTCAGGCGCTCACCGCACGGTACGAGGAGTTGCAGGACAGGATGCGCCGGGGCGTCGAGAGCTGCGGCGTATCGGCGGGCGTCTACACCGAGATCACCGACCTCGAAGGCGAGGTCAACGGCATGTACACCTACGACCGCCAGGTCTTCAAGCCATCCAGCATGAAGCGCATCCGCGCGGCCAACGAGTCGGTCATAGCCGCCTCCGAGTCGGCCAACAGCGATGGTTTACCCGATCTCCCGCCCGGCACGGAAGGCCCGAACGGGGTCGGCTACTACCCGTTCAGTGAGGGCACCGGCACGATGACCGAGGACGAAGGCGACGATGCCACCGACCAGGACGGAACGCTCGTGGGCGGACCAACGTGGAATGCCGGGCATCCCGGCTCGCCCACGCCGAACAGCGGGCTGCAGTTCGACGGCCAGAACGATTTCGTGGACCTTGGAGATCCGGTAGTGGATACGTCGGGCAACTACTCGGTGGCGGCCTGGATCAAACTGGACAGGCTCAACTCCTACTCCACGGCTGTCAGCCAGGACACTTCCGGCTCCCAGTCGGCGTTCTTCTTGCAATACCACGATGGTAACGACCGCCTCCAGTTCAGCTATCCGCAGGGCTCGGTGAGGAGCGACGCGCCTCCCGTGGCCGGTCAGTGGTATCACCTGGTCGGCGTGCGCGACGCGGAGACCGGGACATACAAGTTGTACGTGGACGGCGTCCTGCAGGATACGACGGACCAGCCGAGACAGTGCTTGCAGGAAGGTCCGACGGGCGACGCCGTCATCGGGCGCGCGAGGTTCAACAACGGCCCGGTGGACTGGTTCCCCGGCTCCATTGACCAGGTCCACCTCTACGACCGGGCTCTCTCGGACGCCGAAGTCACGGAGCTTTATACGTCCAACCGGTAGCCCATTACGAACCTGTACGGGGCGGCGCGTGATTGCCGCCCCGTAGCAAGAGAGACGGAGTTGAGGATACCCCACTGAGAGGAGCGCGACGAGCATGGACCACCCGATAGATAGTGGAATGTCCGGGAGGACGTTGGACCGGGGAGACTTTCTGAAGCTGCTTGGCGCGGCTGGCATAGGCGCGGCGGCTG
>Ga0136617_10003136_pt1 | contig 14752 bp, 12 predicted proteins | sample AntDrymUQ3222106_2_FD_129672 | JGI IMG/M metagenome (GOLD analysis project Ga0136617, IMG submission 129672) | Polar desert sand microbial communities from Dry Valleys, Antarctica - metaG UQ322 (21.06) | ecosystem: Environmental > Terrestrial > Soil > Desert | place: Antarctica: Dry Valley... | reverse complement strand
GGCCGTATCCAGCTCGACGAGGCGAAGCGCAAGCCGATGTACGCCGCCGCGCAGGCGGCCCTCTGGGAGAACCCGATCCAGATGCCGCTCGTGGCGATCCGGAAGTTCCAGGTGTTCAACAAGCGCGTGCAGAACATGTACGTCGCCTTCAGCGACTTCAACCCCGGCATCCGCGAGGCGTGGCTCAGCGAGTGACGGCCGGCAGACACGTCGACGGGGGGGCTCCGCGCGGCGCCCCCCTCTGTCGATCTGAGCTCGGGTCCGCTTGAAGAAGCTGTCCTCGCCAGCTTCGACCGGTTCGCCAACGACCGCTACTTCATGACCGCAGCCCCCTGGTCGACCATCCGTTGCCCGCACGTGCTCACGAGGGTCTGATGTCGCGCACGCTCCACGCCGGTTCCGCCCGACGCGTGATCAATCCGCTGCTCGGCACCGGCAAGGCCGGACTGCGGTTGTTCGGCGCGCCGATCCAGGCGATCGAGGGCGACCTGACCGCCACGGTCCTCGTGCTCGCCGCGAACGACAAGAAAGTCGCCCTGGTTGCAACCGACCTCTGCGTCATGAGCATGGCCGAGGCGGGCGAGCTGCGCGCTGGAGTCGCTGAGGCTTTGGGAATCCCGGTCTCGCACGTGCTCTTGAACCTGAGTCACAACCACAGCGCTCCTGCTCTTCCCGAGTTCATGGCGATGACGGACACCCCCGAGGACGTTTCGTTCAGGGAGCGGTACAGGCGTGACCTGACACGTTGGCTGGTGGAGGCTGCGGTGGAGGCCAACGGCTGCCTGCAGCCAGCACGTGTCGGCTGCGGCTGGGGCGAGAGCTCGATCGGCGTGTACCGGCGCGAGCAGCGCGACGGTCGCGACGTCCTCGGCGAGGTCCCCGACCACCCGATCGACTCCACGGTGGGCGTGATCCGCGTCGACGATCTCGACGGCAACCCGATCGCGACCCTGTTCCGCTACTCGGCGCACCCGGTCACGGTCGGCAGTCGTTCCATGGTCGCCTCGCCCGACTACCCCGGGCCCGCTCGTGAGGTGCTCGAACGCAACCTCGGCGGTCTCGCGATCTTCGTGCAGGGCTGCGGCGGCAACATCAATCCCCGCGTCGGGATCGGCTACGAGATCGACTGCAGAGACACCAAGAACCGCGTCGGCCTCGAGCTCGGCGGCGAAGCCCTCAAGGTCGCCGCAGGCATCCGCACCAACACCCGCCCCGGCGAGCGCAAGCCGCTCGGCAACGTCCCCAACATCCTGTTCACTCCATGGGAGCCCGTCACCGGCGAGACCTGCACCCACCTCGCAGCCGCAGAGTCCATCATCCCACTCGACTACATCGACCTGCCCCGGCTCGACGAGGCCGAAGCGATCCTCGCGCACTGGCAACAGGAGCTCGAGGAACGCCGCAACCAGGACGCCCAAGAATGGGAGATCCGCTTTGCCCAGAAGTACGAGCACTGGGCCCGGAACCTCGTCGCCGCGGTCGCGCAGGGAGACCCTGCGCTGGACCTCCATCTCCAGGCGATCCGGGTCAACGACATCGTCATCGTCGGCATGAACGTCGAGACCTTCTTCGAGACAGGCCTCGAGATCGCGGCCCGATCACCATTCCAGGACACGTTCGTGCTCGGCTACAGCAACGGGGTCGTGTCGTACCTGCCGCGGTCGGAGGACTACCCCGAAGAGGGCTGGAGGCTCGACGCGAGCTACGCCGTCCCCGACCTCATCCCCCAGGCATGGGGGATGCCCGTCGCGCTCGCACCGGACTCGGAGCAACGCGCCGTCGACGGCGGCCTCGAACTGATCCGGCAGCTGTCGTCGACACCCTGACACCTCTACGCACGATGCTTCGATGCATCACAGCGCCTTCGAGTAGGTAAAGAGCTCCCAGTCGAGCTCGTAGCCGAGGCCGGGCCGTGCCGGGGCAATAGCCGTGCCCGCACTGAACAGCGGGCCACCGACCAGCAGGCGATCTGCGGGATCGAGCGGGTTGCCGCCGGGGATGTCCCGCTCGAAGGTCTCGACCGTCCCGCCTGCCGCCATCGCGAGGTGGATGCTGGTCTCCGCGTACACGTGGAATGAGACGTCCAGGCGGTGCTCGGCTGCGAGCGTCATGACCGCCCGCGCAGGTGTGACGCCTCCGATCGCGACGACGTCCAGCCGAAGCACGTCGAGGGCGTCGGCAGCGGCGAGCGCACGGAAGGACGCCTGAGAGGAGAGCTCGTCGCCGACGCCGATCCGGCACGCGGCGCGCCGGCGGAGCTCGGCGTAACCCTCGACGTCCTCCGGCACGAGCGGGTCCTCGAGCCACGCGAGAGGAGGATCACCCCAGTTTGAGATCTCGGTCAGAGCAGCCGCCGGCTCCTCCCAGCCGAAGCCTGCGTCGACGACGATGCTTGCGGCGGTGGGAAGCCGCGAGGCGACCCTGCCGAGCAGGCGGCGCATTCTGTCCGGATCCGGGTCGCGGGCCACCTTCAGGAGCCGGTAGCCGGCCCCCGCCAGGCGCAGGACATCGTCGGCGAGCGACTCCGGGCTCCTCTCCGGGAGCGGGTAGGCGGCGACGATCATCGCAGGCACCGGGTTCGGCGAGCCCGACAGCAACCGCCACAACGGATGACCGACTCGCTGCGCAGCGATGTCCCACAGGGCAATGTCGACGAGCCCGAGCGCGCGGAGCACTAGACCGACTCGCCCGACGAGCACCGTGGCACGGGACGCGCGATGCCACGCCGCCTCAGGGGGCGCACTGTCGGTACCGAGGAGCGCCGGGGCGACGAGGCGCGTGACACACGCGTCCACCGGAGCGTCGCGGGTCAGGCAGTACGCGCTCCCTACTAGGCCGGACTCGGTAGTGACCCGGACAGCCGCGTACTCGCGCGACGCGACTGTGACCGGACCCAGGCGAAGAGGCGCCGGCAGGGTCAGCCGGACTGTGGCAACGTCGATCGACGCGATCGGGTCGATCACCGGGGAGGAGTCAGGGCCGCCGTCGCAACGCCGTAGTCGCTGAGGTAGCCGCCGTCGACATACAGCGTTTGTCCGGTGAGATAGGACGCGGCCGGAGAGGCGAGAAAGCTCACGGTGCTGGCAACCTCGTCCGCCTGGGCGAGCCGACGCATCGGGATCCGCTCCAGGATCGTCGCCGGATCGAGCCGCCCGCTGGCGACGGCCGCGCGATACACGCCGGTGTCGACGTAGCCCGGCCCGACAGCGTTGACGCGCACGCCCCGTGCCGCCCACTCGGCCGCGGCGGTGCGGGTCAACGACACGATCGCGGCCTTCGTGGCGGCATACGGCGCCCGGCCCGCCGCCCCCCGAGCGGCGGCGATCGAGACGATGTTCACGATCGACCCCCCTCCCGCGGAGAGCATGATCCTCCCTGCAGCCTGCAGGCAGTTGAACGTCCCATGGAGGTTGACGTCGACGACCGCCGTCCACGACGCCACCGGCAGATCCTCCGTCGCCCCGTGGATCTGGATGCCGGCGTTGTTGACGAGCAAGTCGAGTCGTCCGCGGCCCGAGGCGATATCCGTGAACGCCGCGTCGACCGACGCGTGGTCGCGGACGTCGAGCTCCTGATAGACGACTGGCGATCCCTCGTTCGAAGCGTTGCCTGGAACGAGGTCCGCGGCCACGACCGACCACCCCTCGGCTGTGAGTCGCGATGCGATAGCCCAACCAATCCCGCGAGTCCCGCCGGTGACGATCGCGACGGGTGGCGAACTGTCCGACATCAGGCCTCCTCACTCACTCGAGCTCGCCGACCGGCACAGCATGCCCTTCGTGGGAGGAGCGTCAAGCCCAGTTGCGGCTCGAGCGAGTGCCTCGCCTCGGCGGCCGGCGGCGTCTGGCCCGCCGAGCGGGGCGTCGACGTCGTTGCGCACGGTGCCGCGTGGGTTGCCAGGCGCGCCACCTTCGCGGCATCGCGCGCCGAGCCGTGGTCGAAGCCGATGCCGCCGTCGCACCCGACACCCCCTCGCGACCCCAGGTGTGGGCTACGTCGCCGCACGGAGGTCCTCGACGCGAACGGGAGCGCCGGTCTGGGCCGACTTCCACGCCGCCTCCATCACGGCGACGGTGCGTACGCCCAGAGGGCCGGGCGCCCGATCGACCGGTGCTCGACCGAGGCACTCGTCGACGAGGAACCCGGCCGGCCCGTCACAGGAGTAGATCCCCTCGGCATCGACCGGAGGCGACTCGGGTCCGACGTGGTGCACCTCACCCTTCTCCTTGTCCCCTTGAAGCAGGAGCTCGGCCCGCACACGCTCGAAGTCGAGGACGAGGACGCCCTCGTCGCCGGCGATGCGTAGATCGCACCCGTGGCGCATGACCCACGGCTGGTGGCCGTGTCCGTTGAACGAGCCGATCACCCCGCCGACCAGACCGACCGACGCCTGGATGTCGAGGTCGACGCCGTTCTCGAGCAGGTGTGCCCTGGCGAAGACCTCCTCTGGCTCCTCCGGCACGAGCCAGAGGCCCAGCCCGAGCAGGTGGGAAAGCTGGCCGTAGAGGTAGCCCCCGCCCGCATCCGCCCGCGCCCAGGTCGCCGACTCCGCCTCGACGGGGAATCCTGCGACCTCGACTACCCCGTAGCCTGAACGCCCCGAGAAGAGATCCGTCAGGCAGCTCGCTTTGTAGCCGGTGACCGACCTCACCTGGCCGATGCGACCGGCGTCCAGCATCTCCTTGGCCCAGATCCCGAGCCGCGCGTAGTTCCAGCCGTGGGCGACGCTCACCGTGCGGCCCGCAGCGTTCCCCGCCGCGACGATGGCCTCCGCATCGGCGAGCGTGACCGCCATCGGCTTCTCGACGAGAACGTGCGCGCCGGCCTCGAGGGCCGCGACCGCGTGCTTGCGGTGCAACGAATGCGGCGAGGAGACGACGACACCGTCGACGCCGGCCGCAAGCAGCTCGGCCACCGAGCTCGTCGCCACCTCGAGCCCGAACTCGTGTCGGAACGCGTCGAGGCCCTCGTCCGTCCTCCGCACGACGCCGACGAGATGGACGTCGGGATGATCCCGGAAGAAGGGCAGGTAGTGGTACGCGGCCCAGAACCCTGCTCCGATGACCCCGATCCTCGCTCGGCTCATGAGCGAGCCTCCGCAGTCCGGCGCGAGGGATGCTCGAGCGGTGTCGGCTCGAGCTTCGGCAGGTCGCCCTGGGCCGTCCACCCGTCCGAGGCCTCCCATGGGGCAGATTCCGGAAACAGCCGTTCGGCGAGCCGCACGCCCGTCTCGACGCAGATCTGCTCGACGCTCGGGTGAAACAAGGCCGGCAGCCCCACGCTCTTGTAGCCGTACCCGGCCTCGTAACCGCCGTACTGGTACTCGTTCGCGGTCGGCAGGTATCCGACGATCTCGTTCGTGTACCCCGCGTACAGGGTGGGAGTACCCGGCGACCGCTCCTTGACGGCGATCCCGTACTCGGTGAACGTCTCGCCCGGCCCCGTCACGATGGCGCCATCGCCGATCCTGACCGCGTGCACCGGGGCTCGGACCTCCGTCGGTGCCGTGCCGTCGCGAAGCTGGGACTCGATGCGTCGAGCCCACGCAGCTTGGTAGTACGCGAGCTTCACCCGGCCGCGATCGCCGGAGAGCCGGGCTGTGTCGAGCGCCGTGTCGTACTCCACGCGCAGCTGCTCGATCTCGGCGAGGGCAGGGAGGGGCATCAGCGGGATGGACACCGTCTCGCACAAGGCAGCGAGAGCCGGCGCTGCGGCTTCCTCGAAGCGACGGCGGTAGCGGGTGATCGGCGTCACCGAGCCTTCCTCCTCCGCCGTTACCGTGACAGGCCGGCTGAACCGGCCCGCGACGGCCTCGAGCGCGGCGAGGCCGAGCCGCGTTCCCATCCGGCGTGCCTCGTCCTCGGTGTCCGTGAACGCGAACTTCGGCAGCACGTTCCCTCCCGATCCCTGAAAGAAGACGCACTCGCCGCCCGAGACGGCCCGCACGACATCCCGCATAGGCCCCGGGAAGTCGGCCGAGTACACGACCATGTCGTACCCGGTGGTGACCGGGTGGCATCCGTAACCGACGAGCGTTACGATCGCTGACTCGTCCGGCCGCCGGGCCTGCAGGACGGTGACCTGGTTGTCCACGAGCTCGTCCGGGTTCCACCCGAGAATCGAGCCCCCGTTCAAGCCGTCCACCGTGCGTTCCCGGCGGTTTACGGCAAGGTCGACGTCGGCCTGGCCCCAGACGAGCCCGGCGGGCTCGAGCCGTTCCACGGCCATGAGGCAGACGGTGACGATCTTGTCGTGGATCACGCGGGAGAACGCCTCGATCGAGGTGTTCAGGTCGTCGTCGACATCGCCGAACACCGCGCCGTTGGCCACCCCGCCGGGCGGCGCCAGGTGAGTGTGGCTCCAATTCAAGAGAATCCCGGCGCGGTCGGCGCCGGTTGCAGAGGCGACCCGGTCGATCAGCGCTTCGATCTGCGGGTGGATGATCCCGACGATGTCGACACCGCACAGCACGACGCGCGTGCCGTCACGCTCGAGGGCGAGCGCGCCGACCTCGAGCGGCAACCCGTAGCCGCCTGCGTTCGAGGGCTGCCGAATGAAGCCGACCATCGGTAGCCCAAGCGGCGGCTCGAGCGGGAGAGATGCGGCACCTGCACGAAAGTCGCTCATGGTTGATTCCCCTTGCTATCGGAGGTACGGGCGTCAGCCGGAGCTGTCGAGGAGCTCCGCAAGCCCGTGGCATGCGGCGGCAAGGAACCGCTCGCCGGTATGGGCGGACGCCGCCGAGGGATCGCCGAGCACCCCGCTTGCGCCCATGTCGGGCAGGAGCAACGGGTCGTTGGCCCGCGTGATCGGCTCGAACGCCATCGGGCCCGCGCCCACGAGATCGGGTGCTGTGGCGAGCATCGCCGACGTCTCGGTCTGGCCGGCGTGGCCGATCGACCCGAGGTCGACCGGGAAGAGCTCCCTCAGGAGGGATGGCTCGACGAGCTCCCAGTAGTTCACGACGGGGCACTCCTCGACGAGCGCGAGGGCTGCGAGCCAGCCCCTGTTGCCGCCGTGGCCGTTGACGATCACGACCCGAGAGAACCACAGGCGCAGGGAGCCCACGATGGAGCGAACGAGCCCGAGTAGGAGCTCTGGCTCGAGCGTGACTGTGAGGCCGAGGCGGACGTGGTGTGGGCTGAGCCCCGTCCAGACCGTCGGCGCGACCAGGACGTCGCGGCGAGCGAGCGCGGCCGTGCGCAGCGCGACGGATTCGACGAGCAGGGAGTCGGTCCCCACCGGCAGGTGCTCGCCGTGCTGCTCGAGCGATCCGACGGGAAGCAGGCAGACGGCACCGGCGCGCCCCCGCTCGCCCGCCTCGACCCGTGACACCTCGAGCAGTCGAGCGCTCATCTGCCGCTTCGGGCGACCAGGGTCATGACCGGCTCGTCGCCGACCGGCTGCAAGCCGTGTTCGGCGCATATTCTGCTTCCCGGTGTGGCCTGCGCGACCACACGTCGCCAAGGTACCGCACCCAGTTCCCGCCTAGCAGGCGGAGGATCCGCGGCTCCGTCCAGCCCCTGGCCTCCATGGCCGCCGTCAGGTTGGGCCACTCGGCAATCCGGCCGATTCCCTCGGGCATCACGACGCGGAGCTCGTCGAGCGGCGTCGCCGTGAGCAGCCGGGCGTACCCCTTATCCCGCATGATCCACTCCACGAACTCGTCACCGTGCCCTTCCGTGAAATCGGTGCCGATCCCTACGTGCTCCTCGCCGGCGACCCCGATCACGTGCTCGACGGCATCGAGATACGCATCGAGTGTGGGCTCGGACAGAAACCACGGAAACGGCGTCAGCCCGACCATGCCGCCCCGGTCCGCGACCCGGCGTAGCTCGTCGTCGCTCTTGTTGCGGGGGTGGGCCTTGAGCGCGGCGGGGCAGACGTGGGTGAAGGAGACCGGGGCCTCGGAGGCCAGCACCGTCTCCCTCGTCGTCACGGGCCCTACGTGGGAGAGGTCGATCACGATTCCGACCCGGTTCAGCTCGGCTACGACTTCTCGCCCGAAGTCCGAGAGCCCCGAGTCGCGTGACTCGTAGCAGCCGGCGCCGACGAAGTTTTGCGTGTTGTACGTCAGTTGGGCGACCCGCACGCCGAGATCATGGAAGAGCGCGAGTCGTCGGAGGTCGTCTTCGATCGGGCTCGTGTTCTGCCAGCCGAGGATAACGCCGACCCGCCCTTCGGCCTTGGCGGCGAGCACGTCGTCGACGGTCAGGACACGGCGGATGAGGTCGATGTGCTCATCGAGCGAGTGCGTGAACGACGCGATGTTTCCCATTGCCGGCTCGAAGCCCTCCCAAACGGCCACGGTGCAATTCGCGGCAGTGATCCCGCCCGCACGCATGGCCTCGAAGACCTCGCGGCACCAGCGGGAGACGACGAGCCCGTCGACGACGATCGCGCGCTCGTGGAGGCTCGGAAAAGAACCCGCAGCAACCGAGGCCGCGACAGTGCTTCTGGAGACAGCCACGTCAGTCGACCCTGGCCATTCCGACGACGGCGGTCGTGCCGGCCTCCCCGACGCTCATGAAGCTGTGCTCGACGTTCGCCGGCAGGAACACCACGTCCCCGACCTCGGCGCGAAGGACGTCCATCGTCCCCGTGAGTGCCGTGACGAGCGTTCCCGCGGTCACGCAGATCACCTTCTCGAAGGGGACCGACTCCGGCTTGGTGTCGCGCCGCACGGGAAGGCGCATCTCGCCTGCTCGAGCGCGCTCGTCGCAATACCAGAAGGAGGTCAGATAGGCCTGCCGTGGCTCGTCGCCCGTGATCAGATGAAGCCACGTCGTCCTGTCGAGGCGCATCATGTCGACCTCGGTGCGCGGCTCTCCCGGCCAGGAGCGGAGCTGGTCGAGGCGCGATGCGAAGCCCTCGTTGCGATCATGGTCGCCGTTCAGGACGACGGGCCGTCGCTCGTACCAGCCGAGCTCGTACAGGGTGTCCGCCTCCACCTTCTGCTTGAACAGGTCGGTGTGCATCTCGCCCGGCACCCACCAGGCGATATGGCAGTCCTCGTCGCCGAAGTTGTAGCCATGGTGGTTGGCCCAGGCCGGGATGTTGGCAGCATCACCAGCGCGCAGTTCGACCACGTCGGACGTGTCGGGGTTCGACAGGTGGAGTGTCCCCTTGACGATGTAGTACGGCTCCGGGTTCGGATGATCGCCCGGATCGAACCAACAGCCTGCCGGCACGGCGAACATGCCCGCGTTGATGTGCGGTGTCGACACCCATGTCCACGAGGGCGTTGCGTTCCCCGGCGCGGGCGCCCACGCGTCGAAGCGATGGTCCGCAGCGCGGAGTAGCGCGGGCCGGGGCTCGTCGCCGGCTGCATACGGAATGCTCTGGTACGGCGGCCAGAGCGCGCGATACTTCGGATATTCGGTCATTGTCTTCCTCCTTCGGTGAGCATCACGGGGAGATCCAGAAAGGCGAGGGCAACATCGTCTCGGAGATCGGCCATCTCGATCGCAGGCCCGACGCTCATCCGACGTTCTCCGGGAAGTGGCAGGCGCTGCGATGGGCGGCACCGCCTCGCTCGGTCAGGGCCGGCCGCTCGACTGCGCACCGTGCCTCCGCCTTCCAGCACCGTGACGCGAAGATGCACCCGGGTACAGGGCTCGTGAGGTCGGGCAACTCCCCGTCGAGCCGGATCCGGCGCCGCGCGCGCTCGAGTACGGGATCCGGGATCGGCACGGCCGAGAGCAGCGCGATCGTGTAGGGATGCTGCGGGGCGGCGAAGATCTCGTCGGCATCGGCGACCTCGACGAACTGGCCGCCGTACATCACGGCGACGCGGTCGCAGACGTGCCGAACAGTTGACAGGTCGTGTGAGATGAAGAGGTAGGAGAGGCCGAGCCGACGCTGCAGGTCCATCAGGAGGTTAAGGATCTGCGCCCGCACTGACACGTCGAGTGACGACACCGCCTCGTCGCAGACGATCAGCGCCGGGTCGGTGGCGAGCGCACGCGCGATCGCGACGCGCTGCCGCTGGCCACCCGAGAGCTGGAGAGGCCGCCGCTTGCCGAAGTCCGCCTCGAGCCCGACGAGCTCGAGCAGCTCGGGGACGCGGGCGCGGTTTCGTCTGCTTTCACGCCGGTTGAGCAGCACGAGCGGCTCGGCGACGATCTGGTCGACTGTCATCAGCGGGTTGAGCGAATCGCCCGGATCCTGGAACACCATCTGCACACGTCCCCGCTGGTCGGCTGCGATGCCGCCACGGCGTGCCTCGAGCGGTCGCCCGTCGAACGTGACCTCACCCCTGGTTCGTTCGGTGAGCCCGAGGAGGAGTCGAGCGACGGTCGACTTGCCAGAGCCCGACTCGCCGACGAGCCCGAGGGACTCTCCGCGCCTGATTTCGAACGACACACCCTCGACAGCTCGCAGCCACCGCTTGCGCGATCCGGTGCTGCCCCGGGCGCGATAGTCTTTCGCGAGGTCGGCGACGACGAGAAGCGTGTGCCCGACGGGCGGCTCGCCCAGGGAGATCTCCTCTTTCAGGAGAACGCCTGCGGTCGCCGCCGACTCGTCCGCAAAGTGGCATGCGACCAGAGCTGCGGGGTCAGTCAGGTCGAAGGCCGGACGTTGCGTCACGCAGATCTCCCGGCCGGCAAGACGGCAGCGGGGCGCAAACCGGCAACCGGGCGGGATCGAGTCCGCACGCGGCAGCAGTCCCGGGATCGACGGAAGGGTGGTCGCACGCGCGTCGCCCAGCCGGGGGACCGCGGCGATGAGCGCCTGCGTGTACGGGTGGCCCGCTCGCTCGAACACGTCGTCGACCGCGCCGTACTCGACCGGGGCGCCGGCGTACATCACGAGCACGTCCTGCGCGAATCCAGCGACGATGCCGAGGTCGTGCGTGATCAGCATGACGGCCATTCGCCGCTCGTCGGCAAGGCGCCGTAGCAGATCGATCACGCTCGCCTGGGTCGTCACGTCGAGCGCGGTCGTAGGCTCGTCGGCGATCAACAGCTCCGGGTCGGACGCGAGGGCCATCGCGATCATCACGCGCTGCCGCATTCCTCCCGAGAACTCGTGTGGATACTGCTCGAGACGCCTTCGGGGCGTTTGCACACCGACCTCGGCCAGGAGCTCGACAGCCCGGTCGACCGCTTCTGCCTTGCGCGCCTCCGTGTGCAGCCGAATCGCCTCGATGAGCTGGTATCCGATCGTCTTGACGGGGTTGAGCGAGCCTAGGGCATCCTGGAAGACCATCGAGATGCGCCCTCCCCGAACGCGGCGGAGCACGTCGTCCTCTGCGTTCGAGAGCTCGAGGTCGCCCAGCTTGATGGATCCTCCACTAATGCTCCCCGGTGGCTCGAGTAGCCCGAGAACCGCCATCGCGACGGTCGACTTACCCGATCCCGACTCACCGACGACCCCGAGGCGCTGACCTTGCCGGATCGTGAGCGACAACCTGTCCACGGCGCGTACGGTCCTCTGACCGAGCGGGAAGTCGACGACCAGGTCGGAGATCGACAGCACGGTGCGGTCGGGAAGCTCACCGGTCGCGCCGGCTCGATCACCGATTGCCACCTGGCTCACGATGTCGCTCCCCCGGTGGGTGTGGCCACGGTGACCCGGGTAGGCTCGACAGCCCCCGCCCCGGCGCCAGCGCTCCCGCTTCGCTGGACGGCGATCTCGATGCCCTCGCTGACCAGCATGTAGCCGAGCGCGACCGTGACGATGCACAGGCCGGGCCAGATCCCATACCGCCAGTCCTGGAAGACGTAGTTGAACGACGCCTGAAGCATGCTGCCCCAGCTCGGTGCCGGCGGTGGCGTCCCCAACCCGAGATAGGACAATGTGGCCGCTGCGAGAAGCGTGTACGCAGCGGTCAGTGCGATACCCACGAGAAGTGGCCCGATCGCATTCGGAAGCAGGTGCTTCCAGATCACATGACGTGAGCCTGCACCCGAGATCACGCTTGCCTCCACGAAGGCACGCTCCCGCAGACTGATCGCCATCGCGCGGGCGAACCGGAGAAAGCCGGGGATGTAGAGGACCATCAACGCGAGGATCACGATCCCGTCACTCGGTCCCATGACCGCCACGAGGAAGAGCGCGAGCAGGATCGACGGAAATGCGAGCATCACGTCTGTCACGCGCAACGCAACCGCGCTCGAGGCACCGCCGCGGTATCCGGTCAGCAATCCGATCGAGACCCCGATCACGGCCGCGGTCAACGTGGCGCCCAGGCTGATCTTGAGGTCGGTGCGCGCGGCGAAGACGAGGCGGGAGAAGACATCTCGTCCGAGCTCGTCGGTGCCCAACCAGAAGTCGCTGGAGGGGTGCAAGAACGGCGCGTCGACGAGGTCGGTCGGGCTGTAGGGCGCGATCACACCGGGGATGAGCGCGGCGACGACGAAGGGAAGCAACAGCAAGAGCCCCAACTGCAGCCGGATGTTGTGTCGAAGCCAGCTCATCTAGGCGCGGCGGATTCTCGGATCGACCATGCGATACGCGATCTCGATGAGCGTGGACATGACCACGTACGCCGCCGCGATCGCCATCACACACGCGATCAGCGTGCCGAAATCCTGACGCTCGACGGAGTAGATGAGCAGTCCACCGACGCCCGGCCAGTTGAAGATCCGTTCGACGACGACGACGCCCCCGAGCAGTTGGCCGAACTGGACACCGAGAACGGTCAGGGTCGGCAAGAGCGCGTTCGGTAACGCGTGCCTGTAGAGAACCGCACTGTCGCTGAGTCCCTTGGCCCTCGCAGTGCGGATGTACTGCGAGGTGAGCGACTCCCGCAGGCTCTGCCGCATGAAGTGGAAGAAGACCGCCGTCGTCGGGATCACAAGGGTGAGCAGCGGCATCGCAACCCTCTTCACGTGCTCGACCGGCAGCTCGCGAAACGGCTCGTACCCGCTCGCCGGGAGCCAGCCGAGGAGGACGGCGAAGAAGATCACGAGCAGGATCCCGAGCCAGAACTGCGGCACCACGAAGCCAACCGTCGAGAGCTGACCGGCGACGGCCGAGAACACGCGCTTGCCACGACGGACCGACCGCACGGCGAGAAGCGCCGCGAGCGGCAGCGAGATTGCGAGCGTCAAAAACGCCAGCTCGAGGGACGGGATGATCCGCTCGACGACGGCACGCCCTACGGAGCCGCCGCCCTCCTGAACCCCGAGGTCGCCCCGAACGGCTTGCTGGAGCCAGATCACGAACTGCACCGGTACGGGCTGATCGAGACCGAGACGCTCGCGCTCCGCGGTGACGAGCTCGTTTCGCTGCTCGGACGTGAGATCGTCCCGCTTGCCGACCCGGATCTCGGCGGCATCGCCCGGCAACGCGGTCGCGATCGCGAACGTGATCATCGAGATCGCGAGCAGCACGCCGATCAGCGAGAGAACGGGAGTGAGGAGGCGCATCACGAGACGGCGGCGGGGGACGTTCTCTCCCCCGCCGCCGTTTGGTCAGTCGAATCGAGCCGTGCCACTAGGCGAGGTACGCACCGTCGAATCGTTGATCTCCGATCAGCGTGGAGTCGACGCCCTGCAGGTTCTTGGGGGCGACGTTCTGGTTCGATGCGACCATCGTGTGGAATGCAGCCGCCTGCGAGAGCATCAGCCGCTGCACGGTTTGGAGCGAGCGCTTGTACTCCGCCTCGTTCTTCGGGGAGAAGGCGGTGTTGTACGCGGCCTCCAGCGGCGGAATCGCTCCCTTGGGGTACTTCGGCGGGTTCTTGAGGAGTGTGGCCTTCATCATGTAGTTCGCGATCAAGGCCCACGGGAACGGAAGCGAGCCCGCGTTGACGGCGATCCCTTCATGGTTCCGCTTCGTGTACAACCGGTCGAACCACTGCGCAGCCGGCAGCACCTGAATCGAGGCGTCGATACCTGCCTTCTTGAAGCCCTGCTGAAGCACCGGCGCCTCGCGCGTCCACGGGCCTGGGTCCTTCAGGATCATCATGTTCAGCTTGAGCTTGGAGGCACCGGCAGCCGCGAGGAGCTTCTTCGCTCGCTCCGGGTCGAAGCTGGGAACCGGGCCACCGCCCGGCCAGGTCTTGCCGATGGAGTACGGGCTCCTCTCGAACGGGTTCCACGTCGGAACCGCGCGGCCGCCCCATGCGACCTTGTTGTCCGTGTTCTTGTCGAACGCCCATTGCAGAGCCTGCCGCACCTTCACGTCCTTCAGCGCGCCGAAGTACATCTGCGGCTGCCACCACTGGAAGAAGAGGCCGGAGGGGATCAGCTTCGAGTTGCGCTTGCCGTCCACCTGCGGGAGGGTCGCAACGGAGATGTCGTGGAGGTAGTCGACATCGCCCGAGAGGAAGTTCGCGACCTGGGCCGACTCGTCGGCCAGGAAGCGGAACGTCAGCTCGTTCAGATACGGCCGGCTGCCGTTCCAGTAGTCGGCGAACCGCTCGAGCTCGAGCCGGTCGCCCTTGACGAAGTTCTTGTACTGAAACGGCCCGGTGCCAATCGGCCGCTCGCCGAGATTCAGATCATCGGCGTTCTCCGGCATGATGAACCAGAAACGCCAGCTCTCGATCATCCTGGCCGGTTTCTTGGTGGTGATCCTAAGGGTCTGGTTGTCGATCTTGACAGCCTTGCCCCAGATGTCCTTCGGCAACGCGAGAAAGTTGTTCGATGCGGGCTTGACCGGGTCGTGGATGCGGTTGAGGCTCCAGACGACATCCTCGACCCGCAGCGGATCGCCGTTGTGGAACTTGACCCCTTGGCGGATCTTCACGATCGTGGTCTTCGGATTCGGTGTCGTCCAACTCTTCGCGAGCAGCGGGATG
>Ga0136617_10003135_pt1 | contig 14755 bp, 15 predicted proteins | sample AntDrymUQ3222106_2_FD_129672 | JGI IMG/M metagenome (GOLD analysis project Ga0136617, IMG submission 129672) | Polar desert sand microbial communities from Dry Valleys, Antarctica - metaG UQ322 (21.06) | ecosystem: Environmental > Terrestrial > Soil > Desert | place: Antarctica: Dry Valley... | reverse complement strand
CGCGTCTGCGCGGCGGTTCCCGGGGTCGTCCTGGCCGGCGTCCTCGACTCCGACCGGACGCGGGCGGGGGAAGTCGCTGCCCGCCATGGCTGTGCCGTGTTCGACCATCTCCGGGACCTGATCCCCGAATGCGACGCCGTCGCCGTTGCCGTCCCCACCGTCGATCACCACCGGGTCGCCCGCGCCCTTCTCGAAGCCGGCAAGGACGTGCTGGTGGAGAAGCCCATCTGCTCGACCGTCGCCGAGGCCGAGGACCTGATCCGCCTGGCCGGCGAGCGCAGCCTGATCCTCCAGGTCGGGCACATCGAGCGCTTCAACCCCGCCACTGACGTCCTTCGGGCGAACGCCGTCCGCCCCCGGTTCATCGAGGTCCACCGGCTGGGCGCCTTTTCGCCGCGCAGCCTCGACGTGGACGTCGTGCTCGACCTGATGATCCACGACCTCGACATCGTCCTGAGCCTCGACGGCTCGGGCGCCGTTCAGGTGGATGCGGTGGGCGTTCCCGTCCTCACCCCGCGAGTCGACATCGCCAATGCCCGTCTGCGGTTCGCCTCCGGTCTGATCGCAAACCTGACTGCCAGCCGGGTGTCGGTGGAGCGGGTGCGCAAGTTCCGGGTGTTCTCGCCCCGGACCTACATCTCCGTCGATTTCGCCGCCCGCGAAGCCCAGGTACACCGATTGGCCGATGGGGCACGGGGCCCGGAGATCCAGTCCGAGCGCACCGCCGCCCCGGACGAAGAGCCGCTGCAGCGCCAGATGGCGGCCTTTGTTGCCGCGGTCCGGGACCGCTCGCAGCCCGTCGTATCGGGCGGGGACGGCCTGCGCGCGCTGGCGCTCGCCCACGAGATCCTCGCCCGGATGGCCGACCATAAACCACCGGATCCGTTGTGATCGGCCGCGCTTCGTACTCCACGTCGAATCCCTGTCACCGATAACCACCATATCTGGTAGACCCGACTGCTCTCGCCCCGACCGGTGGTAATTTGTGTCGACGTCCGATAGACTTTTCTCAGGAGTGACCCGGAACCAGACGCCCGTGGCGTTCGTGGCCTCGGTGCTGATACACGTGATGGTCCTTTTTGCGGCAGCGCGTTGGTTGGGACAGGCCCAACCCGTACCCTTGGCGGAGCCGGAGGCCCCGACGACGCCGATCGCCCGCGTCGTCTTTCCTCCGTCCGAAGTCTGGCGTCCGCCCGCGCCTCCTGCCCAGACAGTTCCACCGCGCCCGGATCGGCCCAATACCCCGGAACCGACGCCTCCCCCCGCGCGGGAACCCAAGGACCGGGTGAGCATCGGCGGGCCCGCCCCCGAGCGTCAGAAGACCCCGCTGGAGCTGCGCCGCGACGAAGAGCTGTCGCGCCGGGTGGCGCAGGGCCGACCCGATGCGCCGGGGACGGTCGCCCCGCCGGTTCCCGGCACCCCCCGGCCGACACGGGCCCAGCCCCCTGCCGTGGCGACGCCGTCCCGGGCGTCCGCCGTTCCGGCACCGACCGCGGCTCCCAGCCCGCAGATGGCATCGGCGGATCCCATGACGGAAGAGCCAGCGGTGACGGAGGCCGACGCCGAGGGTCCCCCGCCGGAAGCCGGCGAGCGGCGAACCGCGCCGTTCACCGGACCCACACCGCCTCCCGGCCCTTCTTCGATCGCCGAGTCGCTGCGGAACCTCGAGGACCGGATCGCGGAGGGTCCGGTCGGCCTCGAATCCGGCGCCGGCCAGCAGATGGGGGACCTGTTCTTCGACCCGCAGGGCGCCGACTTCACCGCCTGGACCAACGTCTTCCGAAACGAGGTCTACCGGAACTGGATCGTCCCCCAGTCCGTCCGTTTCGGAGCGCGGGGGCACGTCCAGATCGAGTTCCGGATCGACCGCGACGGACGCCTCTCCGCGCTTCGGATCGTGCGCCCCTCGGGGACGCCGGCCCTCGATCGGGCGGCCGCGAACGCCCTCCTCGGCGGGCGCTTCGCGCCCCTGCCCCCCGACTACCGGCCGGTGCAGCTCGCGATCCAGGTGACGTTCTTCTACAACGAGGGACGGCGATGAGGCGGCCCCGCAGCCGCCGTTCCAACGCCGCATCGGTCGCGGCGACGATCGCCGCCACGATGGCCCTCGCCGCCAGCTGCCGCACTGTCCCGCGGACCGTCCCGGCACGGCCGGGTACCCTCCCCCCGCGCGCCGCTGCCGCCGACCCCGTCGACATCGCCGGCGCCGTGCCGGTCGTCCGCGTCGGGATCCTCGTCGACGTGCCCCGGGTGTCGATTGGCGCCGACGGGGGAGTCCTGGTCCGCGAAGCCGACGGACGCGAGCGGCGCGTGCCGCGGGCAACCTTCGTCTCCCTCGCAACGAGCGCTCCGCGGAGCCGCTTCCGCGTCCAGATCGCGAGCGTCACCGACGAGTCGGCGGCCCGCGACATCGCCGAGCGCGCGCGGCAGGCCGGCGTGGAACCGACGTTGCGCTGGAACGAGGAGACGCGCACTCATCAGCTGCGGGTCGGGGATCTGGCCACGCGGGAGGCGGCGCAGGCGCTGTCCGCGCGGCTGGCCGCGGTCGGCATGGCCGGGGGCTGGGTGGTCGAGGAAGCGGTCGACTCGCAGCCCGGGCGGATCCGCCTGCTCGAGAGCAACGACGAGATGTCGCGGGCGACGGTCATCACCGCCGCGAGCGACAAGATCCTGTCCGCCGACGGGCGCACGTATCGCGGCTTCTTCGAAGTGCGGGCGGGAGAAGGCGGCCTGACCCTCATCAACGTCCTCGACACCGAGGACTACCTCCGCGGGGTCGTGCCCAACGAGCTCTCGCCGACCACGTTCCCGGCGCTGGAGGGGCTGAAGGCGCAGGCGGTCGCCGCCCGCACCTACGTTCTGCGCAACCGGGGGCAGTTCTCGGCCCGGGGCTACGACATCTGCGCCACCCCGACCTGCCAGATGTACGCCGGCCATTCCACCGAGCATCCGCTGTCCGATCGCGCGGTGCGGGAAACGCGGGGGACGGTGGCCTATCACCGGGGCAGCCTGATCAACGCGCTCTACACCTCGACCTGCGGCGGGCACACGGAGACCGGCGCCAACATCTTCGAAGGGCAGCCGACCCCGTACCTGATCGGCGTCTCGTGCGGCGCCGAGCGCCAGGCGTGGTCCGCCATCCGCGGCGCCCGTCCCCAGGCCCTGGGCGACGAGGCGGGCCTGAACCGGGACGTCGCCCTGCTCGCCGCCCTCGGTGTGGTGGAGTCCCGTATGTACGCGGCCGCAGCCGTCCGCGGCCCGGCGACCGAGGAAGAGCTCACCGACTGGAGCTCGCGCCTGGTGAAGGCGCTCGGCCGCCAGGCCTGCGCCAGCGATGGTCCGGGGGGCGGCCGGCGCGGCACGTTCTTCCGTCACCTCGTCGCTTCGCTGTGCTGGACGGATCGATCGAGGCTCCTGACCGCCGGCGACGAGGACTACCTTCTACGCACCGAGGACCGCAGCGAGCTCCGCGACGAAGCCGAGCGGCAGGCCGCCGCCGTCCTCCTCCACGAAGGCGTGGTCACTCTGTTCCCCGACAACACGCTGCGCCCCGATGCGCCCATCGCGCGATCGCACGCGCTCATGGCCCTCGCCCGCGCGGCGCTCGTCGCCGGTCCGCCCGCGCTCGTCACCGCGGACTTCCGTCGCACCGACCCCGGATCGATCGTCGTGGCCCGTGGGGACGAGGAGCAGACCTACGCGCTCGATCCGTCGCCGCGGCTGTTCCGGGCGCTGAGCGGCAGCCGGCTGGCCACCTCCGAGCTGACGCTCGCCGCCGGCGATCAGATCCGCTTTGCGGTGCAGGATGGCCGCGTGACCTATCTCGAGGCGGACCAGAGCCTGCTGGGCGCATCCGCGGACCGGACCTCGAAGGTCTACAAGTGGGAGGTGCGGCTCACTCCGGAAGAGCTGGCCACCGCGATCTCGCGTTACGGCGAGGTCGGCGCGGTACGGGACGTCACGCCGCGCCGCTACGGAGTCTCCGGCCGCGTGACGGAGCTGATGGTGACCGGCACCGATGGCGAGCTGCTGCTCCGCGGGCTGCGCGTCCGCTGGGGGCTCGGGCTGCGCGAGAACCTGTTCGTCATCGACCGCGAGCGTGATGCGTCGGGCACGATCCGCCGCTTCATCTTCACGGGCAAGGGCTGGGGGCACGGCGTCGGCTTGTGCCAGGTGGGCAGCTTCGGCATGGCGCAGGCGGGCTCGACCTACGATCGCATCCTGCAGCATTACTACACCGGGATCACGCTCCAGCAAGCCTATTGAAGCGGGTTTCGGCTAGACTTCGGTCCGCCCGGACATGACGTCGACCCTGCCCAAGAAGTTCGAGCCCTTCGCCGTCCCCGGCGGCCTGAAGGGTCAGCTCGCCGACGTGTCCGTCCCCGACCTCCTGCAGCAGCTCCGCGCCTCGCGCGCGACGGGCATCCTGACCCTCGTCGCCGGCGGCGCCCGCAAGGCGCTCTACATGAAGGACGGCCGCGTCGTGTTCGCGTCCAGCAACCTCCCCAACGACCGGCTGGGCGAGATCCTGCTCCGCGAGGGCAAGATCACCGTCGAGGAGTACGACGCGTCGATCAAGGCCATCACGAAGGGCAAGCGGCAAGGCAAGGCGCTCATCGAGATGGGCGCCTTGAGCCCCAAGGACCTGTGGGAAGGCGTGCAGTTCCAGGTGAAGGAGATCGTCTACGGCATCTTCAACTGGGACGAGGGGCAGTTCCACTTCGAGGAATCGACGCTGCCGGAGAAGGAGCGCATCACCGTCGATCTCGACGTGCGCGACCTGCTGCTCGCCGGGCTGCGCCGCGTGGACGCCAGCGGGCGCCTGCAGGGCCGGTATCCCGAGAGCGACGCCCTGCTCGAGCGAGTGCCGGACGAGAAGGCGGGAAGTCTCGAGTCCTACGAGCAGCACGTCCTTGCCCTGGTGGACGGCGAGCGGAGCGTCCTCGACATCTCCCGCGAGAGCGAGATCGGCGACAACGAGACCCTGAAGGTTCTCTACACGCTCATTTCCACCGGCGTGCTCCGCGTCAAGGGGCGCAAGGTGCACGCGCTGGACCAGGACTTCGTGCCCGTGGACTCCGTGTACTCGGTGCTGGATTCGTTCAACCAGATGTACGAGCACATCTTCAAGTACATGGTCCGCGAGGTCGGGCCTATCGCCGAGAACGTGCTCGAGAAGTACGTCGCCTCCCTGCGCGACACCCGCAAGGACGTGTTCGCCGGCATCAAGCTGCAGAAGGACGGGACGATCGATGCCGCGGTGGTCGAGCGGAACCTCACGAAGTTCCCGGACGATTCGCGGCGCGCGATCCTCGTCGACGCCCTGAACGAGCTGCTCTACGCCGAGCTGCTGGCGGTGAAGCGCACCCTCGGCCACGAGCACGAAGCCGCGCTCATCCGCGCCCTCCGCGATCGGTAGGGCGCTCCGTTGAGCCGCCAGCAGGTGCGCGGCGCGGTGATCCTGCTCTTCCTCGCGCTGTGCTGGACGGTCTGGCGGTTATGGCGCCTGCCGCCCGCCTGATCGCCCTCGCCGGGCCGACGGCGTCCGGCAAGAGCGCGTTGGCCATGCGGATCGCGCGCGCGCGGCCGGCGGAGATCGTCTCCTGCGACAGCCTGCAGGTGTATCGCGGCCTCGACGTCGGCAGCGCGAAGCCATCCGCGGCCGAGCGCGGAGAGGTGCCGCACCACCTGATCGACGTCGTCGATCCCGACCAGGACTTCTCCGCCGCCGATTACGGCCGCGTCGCGCGTCAGTCGATCGCCGCGATCGCGGCGCGCGGCTGCATCCCGATCGTGGCCGGGGGGACGGGGCTGTACCTGCGCGCGCTGCTGCACGGGTTGTTCGAGGGCCCCGCTCGCGACGAGCCGCTGCGCGCGCGCCTCGAGCGCATCGCGGAGCGGCATGGGGACGCCCGCCTGCATCGCATCCTCGCCCGCGTCGACCCCGAAACCGCCGCCCGCGTCGACGAGCGCGACCGCGTGCGGGTGATCCGCGCCCTCGAGGTCTTCCGGGCGACGGGACGGCCGATCGGCGAGCATCACAGGCACGGGGCCGGGGCGCTGGCGGGGTTCGAGTGGCGCGTCTTCGTGCTCGATCCCGGGCGCGAGGCGCTCCGGCCCGCGGTCTTTAGGCGCACGGCCGGGATGATGGAAGCCGGCCTCGTGGAGGAGACGCGAAGGCTGCTCGACCTCTATCCCGGCGCGCGGTCGTTGAACGCCATCGGTTATCGCCAGGCCGCCGCCGTCGTGCGCGGAGAGCTTCCGGTCGCCCACGCGCAGCGTGATATCGTCACCTCGACCATGCGCTACGCGAAGCGCCAGCGGACCTGGTTCCGCCATCAGGAGACCGCCACCTGGTTCGCCGACGCGGACGAGGCCTTTCTTGCCGCGGAGCGCTGGCTGGACGGCGGGCAGTGACCGGTCCGTTCACCCGCGCCATCGTGGTGGTGTGCGACGGCCTCGGCGTGGGCGAGGCGCCCGACGCCGCCGACTTTGGCGACCAGGGCAGCGACACCCTTGGCCATGTGCTCGCGTCGCGCGAGGTGGCCATCCCGAACCTCACCAACCTTGGCCTGGGCAACCTGACCCCGACATTCGATGGCGCGCGCCGCTCGAACACCGATGGCGCCTTCGGAAAGATGGCCGAGCGCAGCGCGGGGAAGGACACCGCCACCGGCCACTGGGAGATGACCGGGGTGGTGACGGAAAGCCCCTTCCGCGTCTACTCCGAAGGGTTCCCGGCCGAGATCGTGGAGCCGTTCGAGAAACGGATCGGCCGCAAGGTCCTGGGCAACAAGGCCGCGTCCGGCACGGAGATCCTGAAAGAGCTGGGCGCCGAGCACCTGCGCACCGGGTCGCCCATTCTGTACACGTCGGGCGACAGCGTGTTCCAGATCGCCGCCCACGAGGATCTCGTCCCCCTCGACACGCTGTACGAGTGGTGCCGCGTCGGCTACGAGATCGCGTGCCTCCGCCACGGCGTCTGCCGGGTCATCGCGCGCCCTTTCGTGGGCCGGACTGCAGCCGACTTCAAGCGCACGCCCAACCGCCGTGACTTTCCCGTGCCCCCGGGCGGAGAAACGCTGTTGGATCGGCTGTCCGCGGCTGGGTGGCCGGTCTTCGGCGTGGGCAAGATCGAGGACATCTTCAGCGGCCGAGGCATATCGGGCGCCGTGCACACGAAATCCGACAGCGACGGCGTCGACCAGACCCTGAAGGCGATGGGGGAGATCGACCGAGGTCTCATCTTCGCCAACCTGGTGGACTTCGACACGTTGTTCGGCCACCGCAACGACGTGCCGGGCTTCGCCGGCAATCTCGAGCTGCTCGACCGCCGCCTGCCCGAGTTGTTCGCGGCGATGCGCGACGACGACCTCTTCATCCTGACCGCCGACCACGGATGCGATCCCTCCGATGTCTCCACCGACCACACCCGGGAGAATGTCCCCCTGCTCGTCCGTGGCCCCCGCGTTCGACCAGGCGTCGATCTGGGCCACCGGACGTCGTTCGCCGATCTCGGCGCGACCCTGGCCAGCAACTTCGGATTGGGACCCCTTACGGCCGGGGAATCGTTCCTGAACCGCCTCGGCGCCTGACGCCATCGTTGACGCTAACCGCGGAGGGCAATAGAATTAGCGGTTTGAGCACACAACCCATGCTTGTCGTCCACATCCCCAAGATCCCGCCCGAAGGGCAGGACATCGATGCCGTCCTCGACCCGGGGCAGGTCCATCTCGAGGGGGAGCGGAGCTTCGAGCTCCAGGAGGGCCGCCTCAAGGTCCACCTGGAAAAGGGAGAAGAGAACACCGTCCAGGTGAAGGGACGGCTGACCGCGCGCCTCGGCCTCGAGTGCGGCCGGTGCCTGGAACCGTTCCCATACGCCATCGACCAGAACGTCGACCTTTTCTACCTGCCCCGGCAGCGCGAGGCGCAGGCCGAGGAGCAGGACGCCGACGTCCAGCTGAGCGACCACCAGATGGTCGTCGTGTTCTACGACAACGACCGGATCGACCTGGGGGAGATGGTGCGCGAGCAGTTCTTTCTCCAGATCCCCATGCGGCGCCTGTGCCGCGAAGACTGCAAGGGGCTGTGCCCCGACTGCGGCAAGAACAAAAACCTCGAGCGCTGCGAGTGCGCGCCCCAGAGCGCCAGCGACCCGCGGCTTGCCCGGCTGGGCAAGCTGTTCGAAAACAAGAGTTAGGAGACCGTTCATGCCGAATCCCAAGCGCCGTCACTCCAAGAGGCGCACCGCGATGCGCCGCGCCCACGACTTCCTCACCCCCCCGGGGCTGAGCCTCTGCCCGAACTGCCACGAGCCCAAGCTGTCGCACCGCGTGTGCCCGAAGTGCGGGTTCTACAAGGGCAAGGCCGTGCTCGCGGTGGACGAGGTCTAGGAACTACATCCACTGGCCGGCCAGAAGGACCACGCCGTTCCCCCCCGCGTCGCGGTCGATGCCCTCGGCGGCGACCATGGCCCGCGCCTGGTCGTCGAAGGGACGATTGCCGCCTGCCGCGAGCTCGGGATCCACGTCGTGCTCGTGGGCCCCGAAGGCATAGTCGCGGAGGAGCTGCGGCGCGCCGGGGGCAAGGACTGTCCCATCCGGATCGTCGACGCCCCCGACGCCGTCGGCATGGCGGAGAAGGTGTCCCGCGCCACCCTCAAGAAGCGGTCGTCGATCCACGTCGCGGCCGAGCTCGTGCGCGACGGCGAGGCGGACGCGTTCTTCTCCGCCGGCAACACCGCCGCCTGCTGGACGATCGCCAAGATGACGCTGGGGACGCTGGAGGAAGTCGACCGTCCCGCCCTCGCCGCCATCGTCCCGCACCCGACCGGGCGCACCGTGCTGATCGACGTCGGGGCCAACGCGAGCTGCAAGGCGCGGAACCTCGAGGAGTTCGCGGTGATGGGGAAGGTCTACACCAGCGCCGTGTTCCGCACTCCCAACCCGCGGGTCGGCCTGATGAGCATGGGCGAGGAGGAGACGAAGGGGAACGAGCTCACCAAGGAAGTCCACGAGGTGCTGAAGGAGTCCACGCTCAACTTCATCGGCAACGTCGAGGGGCATGACCTGTTCACGGGCAAGGTCGACGTCATCGTCATGGACGGCTTCACCGGCAACGTCGCCCTGAAGGCGAGCGAGACGCTTGCGGAATCGATGATGCATCTCATCAAGGAAGAGCTGATGCGGACGCCGCTCCGGAGGTTCGGGGCCATGTTGTCGCGCGGCGCGTTTGCCGCGGTCAAGCATCGCATCGACCCCGACGAGTACGGCGGGGCGCCGCTGCTCGGAGTCAATGGTTGCGTGGTCATCGGCCACGGACGATCGACGGCGACGGGGATCAAGCACGGCATCCGGGTGGCGGGCGAGTTCTTCACCAGCGGCGTGAACGAGCGCATCGAAGCCGAGCTGCGCGCCCTCGGCGCGCGCAAGGAACCGACGGTCACGGCTTGAAGCTCGCCGCCCTCTTCCCGGGACAGGGATCGCAAAAGGTCGGGATGGGCAAGGCGCTCGCGGATGCCTTTCCGGAAAGCCGCGCCGTCTTCGACGAGGTCGACGCAGCGCTCGCATTCCCGCTCTCGCGCTTGTGCTTCGAAGGCCCGGAACGGGACCTTCAGCTCACCACGAACACACAGCCCGCGATCCTGACCACGAGCATTGCCGCCTGGCGCGTGCTGGCGAAGCGCTTGTGCTGGGCCACTGGAGGATCCCAGTACGGGATCGAGCCCGCGTTCGTTGCCGGTCACAGCCTGGGCGAGTACTCGGCGCTGGTGGCGGCGGGCGCGATCGGACTCGCCGATGCCGCCGTTGCCGTCCGCCGTCGCGGCCAGTACATGCAGGAAGCCGTTCCGGTGGGTGTGGGCGCGATGGCGGCCATTCTCGGGCTCGACCTGCCTCCCATCGAAGCGGCGTGCCGCGAGGCCGCGCAGGGGCAGGTCGTCTCGCCGGCGAACATGAACTCGCCGGGACAGGTGGTCATCGCCGGCCACAAGGAAGCCGTCGAACGCGCGAGCGCCCTCGTCAAGGCGGCGGGCGCCAAGCGGGCGGTGCCGTTGCCCGTTTCCGCCCCCTTCCACTGCGCATTGATGCAGCCCGCGCAGATCCGGCTGGCCCGGGATTTCGGCTCCGTTACCTTCCGTGATCCGCGAGTGCCGCTGGTCAACAATGTCGACGCGGTCGTGGTGCGAACTGCGGACGCGTGCCGCGAAGGCCTCATCCGGCAGGTTTCGGCGCCCGTACGATGGATCGAGGTCGTGCAGGCGCTGGTTCGCGAAGGCGTGGACACCGTCATCGAGATCGGGCCCGGCACCGTGCTGGCCGGCCTGGTCAGGAAGATCGACAAGGGGCTGCGCGTGATGAACGTCGAGGATCCGGCATCGCTGGAAGCGGCCGTGCAGACTCTCGCGGAGGGGCGATGACGGGAAGGCTCGAGGGGCGCGTCTCACTCGTGACTGGCGCTTCGCGCGGCATCGGGCGCGCCATCGCCCTCGGCCTGGCCGGTGAAGGGGCGATCGTGTTCGTTGGCGCGCGCGACGAGGCGAAGCTGGCGGAAGTGGTACGCCAGTGCGCCGACGCGGGCGGCAAGGCGTTCGCGGTAGGCCTCGATGTCGCCGACCGCGCATCGGTGGACGCCGCGCTCGCGAAGATCCTCGAGGCCCACGGCCGGCTCGATCACCTGGTCAACAACGCGGGCATCACCCGCGACAACCTGCTCCTCCGCATGAAGAAGGACGAGTGGGACCAGGTCATCGCCACGAACCTTACCGGCACCTATCTCTGCACCCAGGCCGTCCTGAAGCCGATGCTGAAGCAGCGCAGCGGCCGCATCGTCAACGTGACGTCGGTGGTCGGCTTGACCGGCAACGCCGGCCAGGCCAACTACGCGGCGAGCAAGGCGGGCATCATCGGGTTCACCAAGGCGGTCGCGCGCGAGGTCGCGTCGCGCTCCATCACGGTGAACGCCGTCGCGCCCGGCTTCATCGACACCGACATGACCGCGGCCATGAACGACAAGGCGAAGGAGTCGCTGATCACGTCGATTCCGCTCGGCCGCGTCGGACGTCCCGAGGACATCGCCCACGCCGTCGCGTTTCTCGTTTCCGATGCCGCCGCCTACATCACGGGACAAGTGCTCGGGGTGGACGGCGGCTTCCACATGTAACAGTAGAATCAGGGCATGCCCCGCAACGGGGCCGGAGGAGCTTCATGGAGCCTGTGGCCGAACGCGTGAAGAAGATCATCGTGGATCAGCTGGGCGTCGAGGAAGAGCTGGTCACACCCGACGCGTCCTTCGTGGACGATCTCGGCGCGGACAGCCTCGACACCGTCGAGCTGGTCATGGCGCTCGAGGAGGAATTCGGCGTCGAGATCCCCGACGAGGACGCCGAGAAGATCACGCGCGTCCGCGAGGCCGTGGACTACATCGAGAAGCACGGCGGCGAGAAGGCGAAGAAGTAGCAGATTCCCCGGGGGTTCATCGTGAGATCCGGAGAGCGCAGGGTCGTGGTGACGGGCATCGGGCTGGTGTCGCCGCTGGGCATCGGCACGGAAGAGACGTGGGCGGGCATCCAGGCCGGAGTCTCCGGCGCGGGGCCCATCACCCTTTTCGACGCCTCCCAGCACTCGACCCATTTCGGGTGCGAAGTGAAGAACTTCGACCCGCTGCGCTGGGTGGCCAAGAAGGACGTCAAGAAGATGGACCGCTTCATCCAGTTCGCCATCGCGGGCGCGGACTTCGCGGTCGCGGACTCGGGGATCCAGATCACGCCCGAGAACGCGGAGATGGTCGGCGTGTACATCGGCAGCGGCATCGGCGGGTTCCGCACCATCGAGGATGCGCACACCGACCTGATGACCGGCGGGCCGCGGAAGATCAGCCCGTTCTTCATCCCGTCCGCGATCGTGAACCTGGCCTCGGGCTGGGTGTCGATCCGCAGCGGGGCCAAGGGCCCGAACTCCGCGACCGCCACCGCCTGCACGACGAGCGCCCACGCCATCGGCGACTCGTACCGCCTCATCGCGCGCGGCGACGCGGACGTGATGATCGCGGGAGGCAGCGAGGCCGCCATCACTCCGCTCGGGACCGGCGGCTTCTGCTCGATGCGCGCCCTCTCCACTCGGAACGACGAGCCGCACCGCGCCTCGCGTCCCTTCGACGCCGAGCGCGACGGGTTCGTGATGGGCGAGGGGTCGGGAATCCTCGTCCTCGAAGAGCTGGAGCTGGCGCGGAAGCGCGGGGCGAAGATCTACTGCGAGCTGGTCGGATACGGGATGTCGAGCGACGCGTACCACATCTCCGCGCCCTCCGAGACCGGTGAGGGCGCCGTCCGCGTGATGGCGAAGACCCTCAAGGACGCGGGCGTCGATCCATCCGTCGTGGATTACGTGAACGTCCACGGTACCTCGACGCCGCACGGCGACAAGACGGAGGTGCTCGCGATCAAGACCGTCTTCGGCGAGCACGCGCGCAAGCTAGCCATCAGCTCGACCAAGTCCATGACCGGGCACCTGCTCGGCGCCGCGGGCGGGCTGGAGGCCGGAATCACCGCCCTCACCCTGCGCGACCAGGTCATCGCCCCCACCATCAACTACGAGAACCCGGACCCCGACTGCGACCTCGACTTCGTGCCCAACAAGTGCCGCAAGGCCGACGTCAAGTACGCGTTGTCCAACTCCTTCGGGTTCGGCGGGACCAACGGAGCGCTGCTGTTCAAGCGCTGGGAAGAACAGGCCTAGATGAAAATCGTCGTCTGCGTGAAGCAGGTCCCGGACACCGAAGCGCGGCTCAAGCTCGCGAGCGACGGCAAGGCGATCGCCGAGGCCGACATCAACTGGATCGTCTCGCCGTACGACGAGATGGCGATCGAGGAAGCGCTGAAGCTGAAGGAGGCCAAGGGGGGCGACGTCGTCCTCGTCTCCGTCGGCGGCGACCGCGTGCAGGCCGCCCTCCGCAACGGCCTCGCGATGGGCGCCGACTCCGCGATCCATCTCAAGGACCCGCTCTTCGAAGGGCTCGACTCGCGCGGCATTGCCTGGGCGCTGGCGGCGGCGATCAAGCCGCTCGGCCCGGACCTGATCCTGACCGGGCAGACGGGAGTCGGCACGGATGACAGCCAGGTTCCAGGCATGCTGGCGGAGATCCTCGACCTGCCGCAGGTGACGATGGCGGTGAAGATCGAGATCACTGACAGCAAGGCGACGGTAAAACGAGAGGTCGAGGGCGCGTCGGAGACCTGGGAGACCACGCTGCCCGCGGTGATCTCGGCGCAGAAGGGGCTGAACGAGCCGCGTTACGCGAGCCTCAAGGGCATCATGGCCGCGAAGAAGAAGCCAATCCAGACCATGGATGCCGCCACCGCGGGTTTGAAAGCGGAGGACCTGGCGCCGAAGACGCGCATCGTGGCCATGGAGCTGCCGCCGACGCGGTCGACGGTGAAGATGATCGAGGGCGATCCCGACACGCAGGTGAAGGAGCTCCTCCGGATCCTCCACGACGAAGCAAAGGTGCTCTGATGCCATCCATCCTGACCTACGCCGAGCACCGTGACGGGACGCTGCGCCGGCCCTCGCTCGAGGTCGTCTCCGAGGCGCGACGCCTTGCGGATCAGATGGGTGGCGACACGAAGGTCGAATGCGTGCTCATCGGGTCCGGAGTCGCTCCGCTGGCGGCGACCCTGGCCGCGCACGGGGCCGATCGCGTTCACGTCGTCGACGCGAAGGAGCTGGCCGCCTACGCGACCGAGGGATACGCGCGCGTCGTCGCCCAGCTGATCAGCAACGAGAAGCCGAAGGCAGTGCTGATCCCGTATTCCGCGATGGGCAAGGACCTGGCGCCCCGCGTGGCCGCGCGCGTCGGCGCCGGGCTGGTGTCCGACGTCGTCAAGCTGACCGTCAAGGACGGCAAGCTGCAGGCCCGCCGTCCCATGTACGCGGGCAAGACCTTCGCGACCGTCGAATGGGTGGGGGAGCCGCAGATGGCGACGCTGCGTCCGAACGTCTTCCCGCTCGCTCCCGCCGACGCGGCGCGGAAGTTCGAGACCGTGACCGCCGACGTGGAGGTGGCCAACCAGCGCGCGAAGGTCGTCTCCATGCAGGCCACCGCCGCGGGGAAAGTGGAGCTGACCGAGGCGCAGATCGTGGTCTCCGGCGGCCGCGGGCTGAAGGGGCCGGAGAACTTCCACCTCGTCGAGGAACTGGCGGCGGCTCTCGGCGCTGCGGTCGGCGCATCCCGCGCCGTCGTGGACGCGGGCTGGGTCGACCACCACTACCAGGTCGGACAGACGGGGAAGACGGTCTCCCCCAGCCTGTACATCGCCGCCGGCATCAGCGGCGCGATCCAGCACCTCGCCGGGATGTCATCGTCCAAAGTGATCGTCGCCATCAACAAGGACGCCGACGCGCCGATCTTCAAGGTGGCGAACTACGGCCTGGTCGGGGACATCTTCGAGATCCTGCCCAAGCTGACCGAGGCCGCAAAGACGTCCCTGGCAGGACGAAAGTAATCGGCCCTGGAGCCGCAGCGACCGTCGATCTCCTGTGGGGCCCGGGCGCGGTCGGAGCGCTCGCGCGCCCTTGGCCATAGCTGACCAAGGGTGCTCACAGCGGTCCGATTCGTCTGTTGCGGCGCTAGGGGCCCCACCCTGGCGATCAATGAGGGTACGCGCCGTTGCGCGCGAGCTTTCTCCGACGCGCGTCCCTTTTCATCACAACGATTTCCGTGCCCGCCGAGCCCAGCTTTACTTCTTGTGCGCGACGCT